>Ga0068714_10006587_pt1 | contig 11730 bp, 9 predicted proteins | sample MTBNYHSulfiMetaG_FD_62988 | JGI IMG/M metagenome (GOLD analysis project Ga0068714, IMG submission 62988) | Enrichment culture microbial communities from rom New York Harbor, USA that are MTBE-degrading - MTBE-NYH (New York Harbor Sulfidogenic)... | ecosystem: Environmental > Aquatic > Marine >... | reverse complement strand
CGCGTGAGAACCCGCCTGCAATCGCTCTCGGAGAAGGAACAAAGCAGCAGGGCCGGAGTAGGCACTTCAGTCTCGTGAGACTTTCCCCGCCGGCACGAGATTAAAACCTCTACTCCGACCCTCGACGCTGGAGTTGGAGAAACCGCTCGGAGAATCCCTCCGCGTGAGAACCCGCCTGCAATCGCTCTCGGAGAAGGAACAAAGCAGCAGGGCCGGAGTAGGCACTTCAGTCTCGTGAGACTTTCCCCGCCGGCACGAGATTAAAATCTCTACTCCGACCCTCGACGCTGGGGTTGGAGAAACCGCTTCTGAGAAAGAAGGATAGAGGCTCTCAAAACAATAAGGACTGTAGTCCTTCCTACCGCTTCGAACTTTCTGAGATAAGCAACCTCGCCCCCGAGGCTTCGGCCAGGGGGCTTGCTCCGGGCAGGCTTCGATAAGCGCAAGAACGCCCTTCCCCTGCTTCAAAACACGGTATTTTCGAGAAAAGCTCTAAGTCGGCCGCAACTCTTGGCTTGACGTTGCCATAGGACTATGCCATGATTTTGTGCCGTGGGGGAATTAAGCTACAGCCCCGTCGAATCGGTTCTGTTCCTTATCCCGAGGTTCGATTTGCCGAGGATAGTCCGGTTTCATGTTGTCCACCCGGAGCGGCGCTAACGCATGAAGCAATCAGGGAGGCATCGTCTCAGGAGGCTCGGTTCCCTCACAGGGGTATTGCTCTTTCTTTGGATTCTACTGCCGGCCAGGGCGCTCGCCGCGGAACTTCTCATCCGGGAAATTCGCATTGAGGGAACGGTCCATACCCGGGAGGCTCAGCTTCGGGAAGCGATCCAAGTTCAGCCAGGTCAGGATGTTGCCCGATGGGATGTCCAGCAGTTGCTGCGGGACGACGTCAAGCGGCTGGCCCGCCGGGAGGGTGTTCAGGACGTCACAGTGACGACCGAACCTCTTCAGGACGGGGTGCGCCTGATTTTTGAAATCTTGGAATATCCCCTCCTGGCCGATATTCGCTTCTCCGGCAACCGGAAGTACGACGATAATCGACTGCGCCGGGAGTTGGGTTTTTTGAAGCGCGCCGGCCTATGGGGGACCGAGCGGGCCGAAGTGTTTTATTCTCCGCAGCTTCTGCGCCAGTACCTGGAGCAGCTCCAACAGCTGTATCAGGAAAAAGGCTTCGCGGCGGTCACTCTGACCTCCCAGCTGGAAGACGAGACCGAAGAGTCGGTGGTTCTCCACTTCAATGTCAAGGAGGGCAAGAAGCAGGTGGTCGCAGGGACGCGCTTCGACGGCAATGCGGCCTTCACCGACCAGGAGATCCTCAAGAAGGCCAGGCTCAAGACGCGTAAGAGCTGGGTGCCGTTCTTCCCCAAGAAGTATGATCAGCTGATGGTGGATGAGGACCTGCTGCGAATTCAGCGGTTTTACGAGGATGCCGGGTATTACCGGGTCGTCGTTCGTCAGGGGGAGAGCGAGCCGGTGAAAGACGGCAGGGGGGTGATGGTTCACTTCACAATTGTGGAAGGGCCGCCTTACGATTTCGGGCAGGTTCGTCTGGAGGGCAACCGGATCTTCTCGGATGCCGAGCTGCTGAAGGATCGATATTGCCTGCCCGGGGCCCGCTTCAGCCGCACCGAGCTGGAACGGGACGCCATCGCAATGGGCGACCGGTACCGGAATCAAGGGTATCTCTACACGCGCATTGAGCCTCTCCTGACGCCGCGGGAGGATGAGGAAACGGGCGAGGATCGGATTGACTTGACTTGGGAGATCCGGGAGAGTGATCGGTACCGGTTGCGCCAGGTGCGTCCCGAGGGCGTCGTCGAGTTGGACGACGGCACCGTGGAAGAAGTGCCGCTGAAGACGAAAGACTTTGTGATCCTGCGGGAAATGGAGCTAGAGCCGGGCGATGTGCTGGACTGGAGCCGGGTCCGCCGCAGCGAGAGGAATCTATTGAACTTAGGATACTTCAAGCGGGAGGAGAATGTTTATCCCGCGCGCCTGAAATTCGGCTTCCAGCCGGAAGTAACCGAAGAGGAAGAGCTGCTCGACCTGGCCCTGCGTCTGGAGGAGGAGCCGACCGGGCTGGTGACCTTCGGAGCCGGGTACAGCACCACCTTCGGGCCTTCGGTTTTTGGGAGCATTCAAGAGAGTAATCTGTTCGGCCGGGGGTGGCGGGGAAGTCTCGCGGGCAGCTTCGGCACCCGGCGGCAGTCGGTCAACGTGAACTTTACCGAGCCCCATCTTTTCAATAGCGATTATTCCCTGGGCGTCGACTTTTACCGGCTGTTTCGCGAGGCCTTCGGGGGGCGGGAGTTTGATGAGACGCGCACCGGAGGCTCGTTGCGATTGGGATGGGAGATTGTGGAGGATCTGCGGGCGGCGGTTCGGTATAAGTATGAGCGGATTGAAATCGGGGATATCGATGTGTCCGGCCTTCAGGACACCATTCGCCCCGACCCGTATGTGGAGGGCACGAGCACGACGAGCAGTTTCGAGCTGTCCTTGATTCACGACACGCGGGACTATATCCTCTTCCCCAGCCAGGGGCATCGGTACGCCGCCTCGGCGGAACTGGCCGGCCTGGGCGGGGATAATGAATTCTGGAAGCTGACCGGGAATGCTTCCTGGTATCATCTGTTGGTGGGCAAGCTGGTCTTTGCCTATGACTTGGAGGCCGGCTTGGCGCAGGGCTACGGCGGGACGGAGATCCTTCCGCTGCATGAGCGGTTCTTCGCCGGGGGCGCCAACAGCATCCGGGGATTCGAGGAAGGCAGCGTCGGCCCCCGCGGCATCTACGCCGTGACTCGTCGGATCCGCGACGGTTATGTCTACTCGGACATCGACGACGTGGTCATCGGGGGCGAGTTGGAGCTGGTCGCGCGCACCGAGCTGCGTTACCCGTTTACCGACCAGTTGCAGGGCGTGGTCTTTTTCGACACCGGGGCGGCGTGGGAGGAATTGAGCGATCTCGACTTGTCCGAGTTGCGGTTCAGCACGGGCGTGGGGGTGCGCATTAATCTGCCTATCGGGGCGGCCGTGCGGCTCGACCTGGCGGTGCCTTTGAAGAAGGAAAGCGAGGACGATAGCCAATACTTTCACTTTGGATTCAACCAATCGTTTTAAGAGCGGGAAACTCAGGAAAAGGAGGCGTGATCGGCGTGAACAGAATCGCAGGTGGGATAATGGTCTTGGCCTTGTTGCTCGGCGGATGGAGTGCCGCGCCGGCTCAGGTGGTGCTGAAGATCGGGTTCGTGGATTTCCAGAAAGTCATCGATAGCTGGCCGGAAGCCAAGCGGCAAATCGCGCAGCTGGAAGAACAATACACGGCGGTGCAGGCCGACCTTGACCGCATGGACGAGCAGCTGCAGGAAAAGAAGCAGCAGCTCGAGGACCGTCGAGGCTTCTACGCCAGCGAAGAGGAAGAGAAAAAGCAGTTGGAACAGTACCAGGCTCAGGCGAAAGAATACCTGGAGACGTTCCGCACCAAGCGAGCCGACTTGGAGAAGCAAAAAGCGAAGACGCTCGAGGAAGTTTACAACCAGGTCAAAGCGGTGGTACAGGACGTGGCGGAGCGACAGGGGTACAGCTTCATTCTGCGCAAGCGGGACCTGGTCTACGCGGTGGAGGAGTATGATATCACCAACGAGGTCATTACCGAGCTGGAGAAGAGGCGCTAGAGGGCGGTCGGCCGGCGGCCTGACGGGAAGAAATCGGGCGTGATGGGAGAAAGGAACGTGAGGAAAGCGGGATGGTGGTTTGTCGCCGCCTGGGCCCTCGGGGGTCTGGGAGGATGGGCTGCGGCTCAGGAGGCCCCCCAAGCCGAGGCGAAGGCCTCGCCGCAGAAGATCGGCTTTATCAATCTTGAAACCATCGAAGCCGGTTGGATCGAGTACCAGGTCCTCAAGCGGGATATGGAGAAATTCTTTCAGGTCGACCGCAGGGACATCCAGAATCTGCTTGAGGACATTGACCAGCGACAGGAGATGCTGGAAGAACGCAAGCAGCGCGGGTCGATCAGCGAGCGGGACTACAACAATTTCCGCGAGCACCTGGCGTTTCAACGCCGCAAGGTGACTATCTACACGGAAATCCGGGCGCTTATCGTCCAGGATAAAGTTGACCGGCAGCTGGCAAGGGCAAACCAGATTGTCGAGGAAACGGTCCAGAGGATCGGTGAAGAGGAAGGCTATGATCTGATTCTCCAATCGGGGAACCTGATCGGCGGCCGGCCCGAGCTGGATCTCTCCCAGAAAGTCATCAATGTTCTCAATGCCTCGGATACCGGCTTGACCGGTCCGAGCCGGTTTTGAGGGCCTCAGGCGCTCGGGCCTGAGGAAAGTGTTGGCCTGCCGGGCCGTTGAAGCACGAGGGAGTGATTGCAAGTTATGCCGAAGCTGACTCTGAGCGAACTGGCCGAGCGGATTGGGGGCCGAGTCGAGGGAGACGGCATGGTCGAGATCGACGGTGTGGCCGGGATCTCGGAAGCCGGCCCGGGGCAGGTGTCCTTTGTGGACAACCCCAAGTACGTGGCTTATATCGGCCAGTGCCGGGCTTCGGCTTTGATCGTACACTCGGAGCTGAAGACCGAGTTTCGCCCCTTGATCCGCAGCGAGAATCCCTATCTGGCCTTCACCCGGGCGCTGGAGCTGCTGGCGGCCGCCTCGGAACGACCCGAGGCGGGCATTCACCCCACGGCGCTTATCCACCCCACGGCTTGGGTTTCGCCCGAGGCGACGGTCATGGCGAATGTGGTCATCGAGGAGGAGGCGCGGGTCGAGGCCGGGGCGGTGCTCTATCCGGGGGTGGTCGTGGGGGCGGGCTGCCAACTCGGTCCCGGGGTGCTGGTCTACCCGAACGTGACGATTCTCGCCGCGACGCGAATCGGCGAGGGTTCGATCATTCATAGTGGAGTGACGCTGGGCTCCGAGCCTTTGGAACAAGGAGCGACGCCGCTGAAGCCGGGGTTGGAGATCGGGGGGTCGGTCGAGGTCGGGGCCAATACGACCATCGTGGCCGGGGTCAAGCGCCCGACCCGCATCGGCCGGGGGACGAAGATCGACAACCTGGTTCATATCGACCATGATGTGGACGTCGGCGAGGACACGATCATCGTCGCCATGGTGACCATCGAGCCGGAGGTCACCATCGGCAGCGAGGTGACCCTGGCCGGCCAGGCCGGGGTGCGGCGGGGATTGACCGTGGGCAGCCGATGCCTGATCGGAGCGCGCAGTGTCGTGATGAACAACATGCCTCCAGGAGTGGTTTGCTCAGGCATTCCGGCGATTTCCCATGAACAGGAGAAACGTATTAAGGCGGCCCTGATGAGGCTGCCGAAGCTGTACAAACGGGTTCAACAAATCGAGGAGTGGATCAGTGGATCGGCAAAGGACGATCAAACGTAGCGCCAGCCTGCCCGGTATCGGGCTCCACACGGGGAAAGAGACGACCGTGACGTTTCAGCCGGCGGCGGCGGGCGAGGGTTATGTTTTTGTGCGCACCGACCTGCCGGAGCGGCCCCGGATTCCGGCCGTGGTGGATAACGTCAATCTGCAGGACGTTGTTCTGCAAACCGCTCTCGGGCACGGCCTGGTGCAGATTCAGACGGTGGAGCACGTCCTGGCCGCGCTGGTGGGGCTGGGTATCGACAATGTCATCATCGAGGTCAATTCGAACGAGCCTCCGGTCGGCGACGGCAGCGCGCAACCTTACGTGGAAGCGCTCGAGAAGGCCGGGATCGAGACCTTGGACCAGCCCCGGGAATACATCGAGATCACCGAGCCGATCTGGATGCTGGAAAACGGCGTCGAGATGGCGGCCTTACCCTGTCCGCGCCTGGAGGTGACCTTCAAGATTGACTACGATCATCCTGCGGTCGGCATCCGCTCGGCTTCGTTCTGGATCACGGAGGAGATCTTCAAGAAAAAGATCGCCCCGGCCCGCACTTTCTGCTTCGTGCAGGACGTGGAGAAAATCCGCGAGGCCGGACTGATTAAAGGCGGCAGCCTGGGAAACGCGATTGTCATCGGAGAGGAGGGCATCCTCAATCCGGAGGGGCTGCGCTACCAGGACGAGATCTGCCGGCACAAGATCCTGGACGTGCTGGGCGATTTCGCCTTGCTGGGCAAACCTCTGAAGGCCCACTTGATCGCGGTGCGCTCCGGACACGCGTCGAATGTGCGCTTCGTGCGCAAGATCCTTCAGGACTACCGCCGGCGCCAGCGGGAACCCCAGGCGGCGATGCCGATCGCTATCGAAACGATCCGCAATCTTCTCCCCCATCGCTTTCCTTTTCTGATGGTGGATCGCATTATCGAGTTGGACAAGGAAGGGATGAGCGCCGTGGGCATCAAGAATGTCTCCATCAATGAGCCTTTTTTCCAGGGGCACTTCCCCGAGCTGAAGGTGATGCCCGGGGTGCTGATTCTGGAAGCGTTGGCCCAGGTGGGGGGGATTCTGCTGGGAACCGTGCCCCAGTACCGGGGCAAGTATGCCTACCTGACGGGCCTGGACAAGGTCAAGATTCGCCGCCAGGTGGTTCCGGGCGACCAGTTGCGCCTGGAAACGAAAGTGGTGAAGCTGAAGCAGCGGGCGGTGAAGGTGGAAGCCCGGGCCTATGTGGAAGACAGCCTCGTTTGCGAGGCGGAAGAAACGTTTTTCTTCGGGGATGAGAAGTTCTCCTGATTTCCCGAGCTCGAAGTGGAGTAGAAAGGGGATGGGACGTGCGCCTATGAGCAAAATCCATCCGACTGCGATTGTGGATTCCAAGGCGGAGCTGGCTGATGGCGTCGAGGTCGGCCCTTGGACGTGGATCGGCCCTGGAGTGCGGCTGGGGCCGCACTGTTGGATCGGCCCGCGGGTGCTGATCGACGGCGAGACCCGGCTGGGCCGGGGCTGCCGGATCTCCGGCGGGGCGGTGATTGGCACCGAGCCTCAGGACCTGAAGTATCGCGGCGAGTTGACGCGGGTGCAGATCGGCGACGATGTGGTCATCCGGGAATATGTCACGATTAATCGGGCTTGCGGGGAGGGGCAGGCGACCGTGCTGGGCAGCCGCCTGCTGGTGATGGCGTATGCTCATGTGGCGCACAACTGCGAGCTGGAGGATGAGGTAGTCATGGCCAACGCGGCCACGTTGGGAGGGCATATCCACATCGAGCGAGGCGCGATCATCGGCGGGCTGGTGGCGATTCATCAGTTCGCCCGCGTGGGTCGCTACGCGATCATCCGGGGCGGTTCGGCGGTCGGGCAGGATGTTCTTCCCTTCACGACGGCAGCCGGGTTCCCGTGCAGCCCTCGGGGGCTGAACCTTGTCGGCTTGAAGCGCCACCAGTTTTCTCCGGATCGCATTGCGGCGATCCGCCAGGCGTACAAGTTGATTTTCCGCTGCGGGCTGAAGCTGGACGACGCCGTCGGCCGGTTGAAGACCGAGTTTGCCGAGAACGAGGACATTCAGCACTTGGTTCGCTTTATCCAAAACTCGCAGCGGGGACTGGCCCGCTAGCGGGAGGTAAAGGTGAGACGCGAGAAAGGGAAAAGGGGAGCAGTGAAGAGACAAGGCTCTGTTTCCTTTGCCCTCTTTTCCCCGGTGATGCTGCTGGCATTGTCTGGTGCGGCCTTGGCGGTCGGGCAGCAGGCGAGTATTGACCTGCGCTACAAGGCGGCCGAGCGGATGGTCGTCGGGGGGCAAAGCAACGAACGCCTGGGCACGGTCATGGCCGTCGGCGACTTTGACGGTGATGGGTGGGAGGACCTTGTCCTGGGCGCTCCTCACGCGAATCATCCCGTCACCGGCGGGGAACGCAACGGCTTGGCCTACGTGCTCTTCGGGCCGATAGCGCTGGCGACGGAGCCCTATGACCTGTCTCTCTTCGGGGAGCTTCCGGTGGGGAAGGCCGCTCGCCTGGCGGGAGCCGATGTGAGGGACTGGCTCGGGTTTTCCCTGGCGCTGGGCGACCTCAATGGCGATGGGGTGGACGACCTGGTGGTCGGAGCGCCTTTGGCCGATGGCCCGGAGAACAAGGAGGACTGGCGGGGGGAGGTGCTGGTGTTCTGGGGCGGCTCGGCCTGGCGACAGACGCCGCAGATCGAGCCGGCCTCGGCCGACCTTGTGCTCTACGGCGAGGACTTCTTCGACCGGCTGGGCATCGGTGTGGCCATCGGCGATCTTGATGGCGACGGCTATGGCGACCTGGTGGCGAGTGCCCCCTTCGGCCAGGAAAACGAGGGAAAACTGGCCAATCGGGTCTATCTGTTCTTCGGGCCGGACCTGGAGCGCTTGCGCTTGATCGAGAATGTGGACTTCCGCAGTTACTCCAGCGGGAACAACAACAATCTCGCCGTGGGGGATGTCAACGGGGACGGCGTGGCCGATTTGCTCATCGGGACCCCGCGGGGGGACGAGTTCGCTCCGAGGGGTGAAGCGGGCATGGTCTACGGCCTCTTCGGCGGCTGGCGGCTCTCAGCGGCGACCGAGCCGCTGGACTTCGCCGAGAGAGAACAGTTTCAGGTTCTTTTCAGTGCGGATGAATCTTACGATTATCTCGGGCAGGCGGTGGCGGTGGCCGCGGCTGGCGCCCAAGGGCTTCCTTGGGTGGCGATCGGAGCTCCCGGCGCGGACTACCATCAGCGAGGCTGGGAGCGGAGCGGCGCGGTCTACCTTGTCTCGGGCGGGGCGGCTCTGGCCACGGGAACCGACTGGATTTCGCCCGGGCCGGGGGGATGGGTCGTCTACGGGGGTGACGATGACCATCAGGTGGGAGCCTCGGTGGCTTTCGGAGACCTCGACGGAGACGGCCTGGCGGACCTGCTGATCGGGGCGCCGTTTGCGGAAGGCCCGCCTCGCCATGAGGATCGGCGGGTCGGCCGGGTTTATGGCCTTTATGGGACGACGCTCGCGACGGCGACCGAACCCCTGAATCTGCGCGAGGACTTTGACCTGGTGATTTACGGGGACGACGAGGAGGACGAGTTCGGTTATGCCCTCGTCGCGGGGGCCTTGTTGGTCGATGCCACGCCGGGCCAGGGCGATAACATTGTCGCCAGCGCCTGGATCGCCGACGGGATCAAGGGGCGCGGGAAGATCGATACGGGGGAAGTGTACCTGTTTGCCGACCGCGCCCCTGTGCCGGCTGCTTCTTCCGGCGATCTTAATGAAGACGGCCGCATTGACTTTCAGGACGCCTTTCTCCTGAGCCTGCCCGAGCATCGCCCGCCGGTTAAGAGCGGCGTCTTGGAAACCGACTCCCTCGAGCAGTCCCTGCTGTTTTTCCTCGGCGAGTGGAGACAGCGGTAGGCGGCTCGCTCCATGCCGCGTTCGGGCAGCGGGATCATCTCTGCTGCCTTTTCTTGGTGCATATCTTGTAAGGGTGGCATGGGCTTCCAGCCCATGAAAAACACGGGCAAGGATGCCCGTGCCACTTCAGTGCCTCTGCCACGGTGGTCAGCTTCAATTCCACTTTCTTTGAGGTGCTCGACGCCTGGCTCCCTTCGGCGATATACTGCACCCCGCTGCGTGCCGCCTGAACCATCTGGTCATGCATCCGGCTGCGCTTGTCCATGTACCGGTCGCAGAAGCGGACGGTCACTTCATAGACCCACTGAGCTGGCTGGAAAGTCTTCAGTTTCCGGTATCCCCCATGTTTCGGAATCCAGGGTTCCTTGTTTATCGAACCCCTCTTCTCTATGTTTATTCAGGTTACCTTGCCTATTCTATCCATCAGGTCCGTCTGTAATCTTCCTTTACGGCGCTGGAAGGGCCTGTCCCATGCTGCGCCAGAGGAAGTCCGTCGCCACGGTCGGTTTGTGCTAAGTCTTGTCTTTTGAGAGGGTTGGATATTCTCAGATCGGTGGGGGATTTGGCACGATTCTGGCTCCTTCTGCCGCTTGCAACACCCACATAGTCCACAACACCCCACACTGATCTGACCCTGGTACCCCTACCAGGGTTCTTTTTTTGGCTGAAACCTCAGTCAGCTGGGGCGAGCCAGAATCACAGTCACATTATCGGGAGCGCCGAGCAGTTTGACGCACTCGACGGCGTTGGAGGCGGCCTCGTCCAGGCTGGCTGCCGAGGAAAGGATCTGCTCGAGTTGGTCGCGGGTCACAAAATCGCTCAGGCCATCGCTGCACGCCAGGTAGACGTCGCCCGGTTTCCACGGCCGGCGCCCGGTTTCAACTGCAATGTCTCCCTTCGTCCCGACCGCCTGGAGAATGACGCTGCGCATCGGGGCGGTGCGAGCCTCCTCGGGACTGAGCAGGCCCTGCTGCACGTACTCGTTGACCAGAGAATGGTCTTGGGTCAACTGTTTGAGCCGGTCGTGGCGGAAGCGATAGATGCGGCTGTCGCCCACGTGCGCCCAGTAGGCGGACTTTCCGCGCAGCCACAGCACCACGACGGTGGTCCCCATACCTTCATAGTCGGGATTCTTCTCGGCCTCCCGGCGAATCAGCAGGTGCGCCGCTTGAATCGCTTTTTCGAGCGCGGCTCGAGTGCGTCGCTGAGGAACCCTGTCTTGCAAGAGTTGCTCCGAGATCGCCTGGCAAGCCAGCCGGCTGGCCACTTCTCCGGCGTTGTGCCCGCCCATCCCATCGGCCAGGATGAACAGTCCCCGCTGCGCGTCCACCCAGAGCGAGTCTTCGTTTTGCTGCCGGACGCAACCGACGTCCGATCGTTGTGCGGCTTCCAACTTCATGCGCGGCGTCTCACCTGCGAGTTCCCTTTCACCGGTTGAATTATCCCGGAGGAAAACTCGACTGTCAAATGGGATCGGTTTGGCACGGCCGAGCGAAGCCGGTATGATCGGCTCAACGAGGCAAAGCGACGATGCGGGTATTGCTGGTTCAGCCTTGGGTGCATGATTTCGCCGCCTTCGATCTGTGGATGCGGCCACTGGCTTGGCTTCAACTCGCCGCGCGGTTGCTGCGCTGCGGGGTCGAGGTCGATCTGGTGGACGCCTTGGACCGCTTTCAGGAAGCCGCCACGGATTTGCCTGTCCGGCATCATCGGGATGAACACTTCGGCTGCGGTCACTACTTTCAGGAAGAGATTGAGAAGCCTTCCCTGCTGCGGTGGGTTCCCCGGCGCTATAAACGCTTCGGCCTTCCCCCCGAGCAGTTGCGGCAGGTGCTGAGCTCGCGCGCCCGCCCCGATCTGGTGCTGACCGGCTGCACGATGACCTACTGGTATCCGGGGCTGTTCGAGACGATTCGCGAGATTCGCTCGCTTTGGCCGACGGTGCCGATCGGCGTGGCCGGCATCTATGCAGTGCTCTGTCCCGAGCACCTGCGGCAGGCCGGGGTGGCCGATTTTGTTTACTCCGGCAACGACTATGACGAGCTGGCGCAACTGATTGGGCGACAGCTCGGGCAAGATGTTTCCAGCGGCGCTGTGGAGGCGGACTGTTTCGTTGCTCCCGCTTACTCTCTGCTCAGCCAACAGAAGAGCCTACCACTGTTGACTTCTTCCGGTTGCGTCTTCGATTGCAGCTATTGTGCCTCCCGACGGCTGGCACCCACGTTCCGGCAGTTTCCGGCGCAGGCCTTGCTCGAGCTGATGGAGAACTGCTCCCGGCGATACCAAACCAGGGATTGGGCCTTCTACGATGACGCGCTCCTGGTGAGAAAGGAGCAGCATTTCATGCCGCTGATGGAAGCCGTGGCAAAGCGAGGCTACCGGTTTCGCTTTCATACGCCGAATGCGCTTCATGCCGAGCCGCTGGACCGCCGGGT
>Ga0068714_10006586_pt1 | contig 11730 bp, 17 predicted proteins | sample MTBNYHSulfiMetaG_FD_62988 | JGI IMG/M metagenome (GOLD analysis project Ga0068714, IMG submission 62988) | Enrichment culture microbial communities from rom New York Harbor, USA that are MTBE-degrading - MTBE-NYH (New York Harbor Sulfidogenic)... | ecosystem: Environmental > Aquatic > Marine >... | reverse complement strand
CAGCCATACCAACCTCCTTGTTGTATATGGTTTTGGTTTACCACTACAACCATCGGGCGGTTGGTATTTTTTTGTTCGGAAAACATCGAAATTAGTCGCCTAAAAAGTGCGAAAGTTCACATTCACAATATTATTTGTTATGATCAGTGGTCACAGATATTATCTCCTGTCTTAAGTGTATCTTGCAAATAAGCTGATACAAGTTCTTCAGGCGTTTCGGATGATGCGCCAACAACCACCTTAATATCATTCTGTGCAAACAACTGCTGAGCCCGCTGACCCATTCCGCCGGCGATAATTACATTCACATTATTCTCATGTAACCATTTCGGCAGCGCCCCAGGTTCATGGGCGGGAGGAGTTGCATCTTCTCTGTTTGTAACATTCTTAAGATTGTCATCAATATCAAAGAACGCAAATTGTTCACAATGACCAAAATGAAGGCTTAATTTACCCCGAGCTAACGGAATTGCTATACGCATTTTCTTGTCTCCTTTTTGTAAAGATTGTGTTTTGGTTAAATTTTGAGGTTTGCTGTCGAGCTCGAAAATAGGATTAAATATTTTTTCGAAAGTATTTGCCGTTTCAGTTTGATTGTAGTGGTACACAAACGGTTTGCCGGAGTCACAGGCTTGTACGATTTGCGGATCTATCGGGATTCGGCCGAGGAAAGGCACGTTCATTTGTTTGGACATCAGTTCGGCGCCACCGCTGCTGAAGATGTCGGTTTTTTGGCCGCAATTCGGACAGATAAAACCACTCATATTTTCCACTACCCCCAGAACGGGCAGATTTAATTTTCCGCAAAAGGTAATGCACTTGCGAACATCAGATAGGGCCACCTCCTGAGGAGTAGTAACGATAATTGCACCATCGGCATTTTCCAGCAGCTGGACAATTGTAAGCGGCTCATCGCCCGTTCCGGGAGGCGAATCGACAACCAGAAAATCCAAATTGCCCCAATCTACATCTTTTAAGAACTGCTTTATCATCTGATACTTCATTGGGCCTCTCCATATCACAGCATCATTGGCTCCTCGCAGCAGAAAACCTATGGACATAACCTTTAGGTTTTCGCTCATTTCAACCGGTAAAATCGTATCTCCTTTTGCAAGGATACTTTTTTCTTCAAGATTTAGAATCTTCGGAATACTTGGACCATGTATGTCGATGTCAAGTAGTCCCACTTTCTTGCCAGCAAGTGCTAATGAAACAGCAAGATTGGCCGCAATGGTACTTTTGCCTACACCTCCTTTACCACTGAGTACAAGTATCTGGTGCTTTATCTGTTTGACTCTATCGCGAATTTGTTCCTGTTCTGCCTGCATTTGTTTCTGTTGGTCTTCATCAATCTGAAAAACGCTGCTTTCTTTTGCCATAGTTCCTTTCCTGTTCTTTGAAAATCTGGTTATCTCTATTAACTTCGGAACACGTATTGAAAATCTTTGCGGTCATTACTACCTCACAGTCCAAGGCAAGTTGCTCAAAAGCCATTTACAACTTGTCATTAGCCCAGGGCATAAGTTACCTCTCTCCACAATGCTTTTAACTGCTGGGTTATGGCACCTCCGGTATATTCGACTACGCTTGCCTTGATGATCTGGGCCTTGGTGAAAGCCTCATCGTAAGGTATTTTTCCAATAACTTTTAATCGATGCTGCTGAGCTTCTTTGCATATTTGATCTGCCATTTGTGGATTTATATCGGCTTTGTTGATACAGACCAAAGTCTTAATCCCAAAGTTTGCGGTAAGTTGCGAGACCCTTTCTAAATCGTGTTTGCCGGAAAGAGTCGGTTCTGTAACTACCAGCACCAGATCTGCTCCTGTTATTGACGCAATTACAGGACAGCCTATTCCGGGAGAACCATCGATAATAAGCAAATCTTTTTTCTGCTCTTGTGCTATTTTTTTGGCTTCTTTGCGAATAATAGTTACCAATTTGCCGCTGTTTTCCTCGGCAATCCCTAATTCGGCGTGAACCATAGGTCCAAACCGCGTATCTGATATAAACCACTGCCCGTTTATACTGTCATTAAATTCAATCGCATCAACTGGGCAGAATTCCACACATACCTTACAGCCTTCACACGAGACAGGATCAATAGTAAAGGTTTTATCTACTGCATTGTTTCCCGTTCCATTGAATCTTATAGCATCGAATCTGCATAGGTCCCGGCATTTACCGCAACCGGTACATTTTTCGGAAACGATAGAAGCCTGCTTGCCGCCGGAAAAATCAGAAGTATGCCTTACCTTTGGTTCTAAAACCAGATGCAAATCCGCTGCATCTACATCGCAATCAGCCAGCACTGCGTTTTTCGCAAGGGCCGCAAAAGCCGCCACGATGCTTGTTTTGCCTGTTCCACCTTTACCGCTTATGACAACCAATTCTTTCATAATAACTTTTCTTATCTCCATTAAAATGTAATAACCTTGTCAGCTTTTTTTATCCATTGGGCCAATTAGGTCATCTTGGCTTCTTGTGCACCTTCATAATAAAGTTCACCTATATATATTACACAACAAGTGTATTCGTTTTGATTTTCTTCTGATATTTATTGCTTTTTTGTTCCTTTTATAATGTAAAGGCTCGCTATGCTAGAATCTTGGCTTTGAAATATTATTGTTTCTTTGATTCCTAAGAAGTATTCGGTTTCAACGTAAAAATGCTCTGCAACTGCCTTTTCAATCTCTTTTAAATTTCGGTGTTTGATCCTGTTTATGTAAGAGTCCGGTTTTTGGGTTTTTTCTTTGAAAAATTCAGATTCGGGATTCAGCAACATCATCAAGAGTTTTCCGCCCGACCTGAGAATACGATTATTCTGTTTAATGGCTTCTTTATATTTTTCAATAAACTGAATAGAAGCCACATAAATAACCGCATCAAAAGACAGGGACGCAAAAAGCATCTTTTCTGCTGGACCTGCAATTTTTTTTATGCTGTCCGATGCCTGGCCCAAAGCCTCCTGGGAAACATCCAGACCGGTAACATTAAAACCATGTGCAACTAAGCCTGCCTCTATAATCGCTGGCCCGCAGCCGATACTTAGAATGTCTTTCGTCCCTTTTAACTGGTGCAAAATATAGTCCAACTCTGCCTTGAATATTTTTTCCAAAATTCCGACTTACATGATTGCAAATACTTTTCCATACCCGCAAATTTTATATACATCCTAAAAACTTTTCCCGCCACCACAAAAAGTATCCCCAGGGATTATCAAGGTTGTATTTGTCATCTTCTGGGGCATCCGGCCAGGAGCTTATTTCCTCAAGTATTGTGAGACAAGGTGTGCCTTCTGCTAATAATTCATATGCACATTTGACAAGCACAAATTTTTTAATCGCATCAGCATCATCTTGATTATGATCAGGATGATACTTCATTGATGACTTTCTATAGGCTTTTTTCAGGTCTTCCTTGTTAGTGTCTTCGGAAACTCCGAGGATCTTACAAGCTGCCTTGCGCACCTTTAGCTCACGGGTTATTTTCTCCATGAAATCAGGATCGTGCTTCATCTACCTTTTCCCAGATTCTTTATATCTTCATATAATTTCAAAAACTTCTGTTTATAATCAGGCATTGCTTCTACTATCATCACACCTCGTGAATACCTTTCGGCAATCTTTCTGTCATTTGGTATTTGAATAAGCACTTCAATGTTTTCCTGCAGACAGTACTGCACTACCGCATCATCCCCGATGTCACTCCTGTTTATTGCAACAGCAAAAGGTATTTTTAACTGACGTACCATACCCACAGCTATCTCCAAATCATTTAGACCAAAAGGAGTAGGTTCGGTAACAAGCAGAACAAAATCACTGTTCTTTATCGCTTCGATAACAGGACAGGATGTACCGGGTGGAGCATCTATGATGTTGACCGCATCTTGTTTTATTCTCTTTTTAACATGTCGGATCAAAGCGGGCGTCTGGATAGCACCTATATCGAGTCTGCCATGGCCGAAATATATTCCATTTGATTTACCGAATTCGGCTATTCCTATTTTGCGCTGCTTTTCGGCAATAGCTCCTTCTGGGCAGATTGCCATACACCCGCCGCACGAATGGCATAGCTGTTCAAAGACAAGAGGCTTATCTTTCAGACAGATGATAGCACTGTATTGACAAAGCTGACCGCATTTTCCGCAACCTGTGCATTTAACCAGATCAACTTCTGGTACCCCAACAGTAACATCTTCTGAGCATTCAATTTCAGGTTTTAAAAATATATGACCATTGGGCTCTTCTGCATCACAATCCAGATATTGAACCTTATGTCCGGCTTGAGAGAGCGAAGTAGCCAAATTTGTGGCAATCGTGGTTTTTCCCGTACCGCCTTTGCCACTTGCAATCGCCATTCTCATATAAAAATTACTCCTTATCCGCATTAGCTTCATCCCAATCGAATTTATCTTTCGCAATCCAACCTTGCTGTGGTAAAGAATCGAAACAAACCGGCTTAGGATGGCACCAGTGATTACCGGGCAGGATATCCCACTTTGTATATCTGTTCATTGGCGAAGCAGCTTTATCTATCCTGTAACCATCCGGGTAAAACCCTATAATAGTATCCCTGGCTTCAAGCATTGAATCCATTTTCCTACCTCTTTGGTTTGTTTTTATCGTTTACCAATACTATTTTCGTCTGTAAATCTTTTGCTTTGTCAGTAGGAACCTGACAGTAAGATATGATTATGACTTTATCGCCAACTGCGCCTAATCTTGCTGCCGGTCCATTTAATAACACAGTTCCTGACCCTGGCGGCGCTGAAATAGTATAAGTCACTAAACGCTGCCCATTATTAATATTAAGTACATGAACCTGCTCGCCCGGCAACATATCGGCTTTTTCAAGAAGGTTCTGGTCGATGGTTATACTTCCTTCGTAATCCAGATCTGTTCCAGTTAAGGTCGCTCGATGGATTTTTGATTTGAGCATAGTTCGTTGCATCATAATAGTTGTTTCGCTCCGTTATATAGCTGTTCAACATGAAGGACGATAGCTGCCTCCCTGGGCAACTTCTCAGGTACCCATTCTTTGACTTCGTCATACATCGGGCCATCGACAAGCCGTTCGGCTGTTCCTTTAATCTGAAAAGAACCTTTTTCTTCATCTAGCACCACAAAACTCAGCTTGTGATTGCTCAGAATATTATCTCGGGTCTTATGCAGATAATTATCTGCGATGAGGACGGTTTGATCGTCAATACTTTTCAAGTATTTGATATAGACAACATTAGGTGTTCCTTGCGAATCGCAGGTTGCCACCGGAAATATATCCTGTTTCAATATTGCTTCTTTGACCATCTTGGGAAGTTTTGCCATCTTTTTAACTCCATAGTTGTTATGTTCAAGGATAAATCATGACGCCTTTTTCAGTATTATTGCGCCTTGCGGACACTCGGCGACACATCGGCCGCAAGCCGTACATTTTTCTTGATCGATCTGGGCGATCCCTCCCAGGGAAATCGCACCGGTCGGGCACACAGGTTGGCACACGCCACAGGTCGTGCATTTGTCGGCATCTACCGCCGCAACCAGAGCGGAAACAGAACCACCAGACTCGACCTGACCAATGCGATCATTAACCGCTTTGAGTTGCGCATTCATTTCCTGGGCTTGGGTTTTGAGTATCTCCAGCTCCTCTTCGGACCGGGCCGGACCGGCCGTCTGCTGCGGCATCAAACCGCCGGTCTGGACAGGGCCTGACGGAGGAACCATCGCACCACTACCCATTCCCATTCCCCGGCCCCCGCCGCGTCCGCCGCCCATCCCCATACCTCTACCACCTCCACCTCCCTGCCCCATTCCACGACCCATGCCTTGCCCTCTCCCCATGCCACGGCCCATCCCCATACCGCTTCCACTACCCACGCCGCTTCTACTGTCCATGCCGCCCACCGTCGGTATAGGCGGTGCAGTAGACGCACCCGTCTGATTTTCCGTTGTCATACCGAAATGACTGGCCACATTGGGACCGGAAGCGCCGGAAAATGCTCCGCTCTTAAACTGTTCCATCGCCTGCCGGATCGTACCGCCCACCCCAACGATAACCTGAATCTCAGCGGCGCCCAGGGTCGCAAAGGCATTGGGGCCGCAGTTGCCGGTTAAGACTACCTGCACCTGGTGATTTGCCAGAAGCTGCGCCGATTGAATCCCGGCGCCGCCGCCCAAGGCCATATTGGGATTTTCAATCGCCTCTAATTGCATCGTTTCAGTGTCAATAATCAAAAAATAGGGGCACCGACCAAATCGGGCCTCCACATTGTCATCAAGAGTAGGCCCTGTTGACGTTACTGCAATCTTCATAAACAATCCTTTCTATCAAAGTCCACACGTTCCAGTTGGACATGTTCCGGTTGGGCATGAATCGCTCCCCTGGCTGCTTTGCCCAACGGAAAAGCCCGAAAACAATTTCTGCATATCCGAACTTCCACATTTTTCGCAAACGTGCTTGTTCTTGCCGCTGCCTTTTTCCAGGAATTCGGTCTTATGCCCGCATTTGCTACACTGGTACTCAAATATTGGCATAATTCATTTCTCCTTATGTAACCAGGTAATTTATTCAAAACATCTTACGTTTATAAGCCGGTACAGAATTCATCCTTTAATTGTTCTGCTGTTTGAGCTTCAAATAATTTTTCAGCGGTATATGCCAGATAGGTGCTGTATCCGCCAGATATACTTTTTGTATTGAATCCTTTTTGTTGCAGCATTCTGGAAGCTATGTAACTTCGAATACCTACAGCACAAGACAAGTTGATAGTTTTGTCTTTTGGCAGTTCATTTAATCTTTCCCGAAGCTCATCAACCGGTATGTTTAATGCTTCAGGTATTACCCCTTTGGCAATTTCAGCGCCTCGGCGAACGTCAATGATAAAGTCTTTATTGTCAAGTTCATCATAATGCTTAACCTTAAATGTGCCGTCAAGTATATTGGCAGCAACAAAACCTGCCATATTTACCGCATCTTTTCCACTACCATAAGGAGGAGCATAGGCAAGTTCTAGTTCCTGAAGATCAAAAACGGTCATACCGGCTCGGATTGCGGTTGCAAAAATATCAATTCTCTTATCAACTCCCTTACTGCCGATGATTTGAACCCCCAGAATCTTACCTTCAGGTTTTGTAAACAAAAGCTTTATATGCATCTGTTTGGCGCCGGGATAATAACCTACGTGATGGGCTGGATGTATATACAGTCTTTCGTATTCGATATCCGTTTTTTTCAGGGCCTTTTCACTGGCGCCGGTCATTGCAGCAGTCAAGTCGAATACCTTCAGAATAGCTGTGCCCTGAGTCCCTTTGTACTTTACCTTCCTGCCACACAAATTGTCTGCTGCTATTCTTCCCTGCTTATTCGCCGGGCCGGCAAGCGGTATCAAAGCAGCATTGCCGAGTACGAAGTCTTTTACTTCAACAGCATCACCTACTGCATAGATATCAGGATCGCTCGTTTGAAGGTATTCATTTACTTTTATACCTCCGCAGTTACCGATTACCAAACCTGATTCCTGGGCAAGTTTAATTTCCGGCTTGACGCCGATTGAAAGAACCGCAAAATCACAGGCTAATTCCATTCCGGATTTCAAACTTACCATCAACTTCGAATCATTCTGGCTAAAGCCGGAAACGCCGTCATTTAACCATAGCGCTATACTCTGTTCGTGAAGATGCTGATGCAGAAGGTTGGCCATTTCCTTATCCATAGTCGGCATGACTTGGTCGACCATCTCGACAATCGCTACCAGCAAACCCCGCTGGCGAAGGTTCTCAGCCATCTCTAAACCGATATACCCTGCTCCTACCACAACTGCACGTTTGGGCTTGTGTTTTTCGATAAAAGCTTTGATCAAATCAGCATCAGATATGTCACACACCGTAAAAATGCGGTCTGAATTGATACCGGGTATGGGCGGCCTTGCAGGCTTGGAGCCTGGCGATAAAATTAACTTGTCATAATTTTCAAAATATTTCTTTCCGGTTGTTAAGTTTACTACTTCGATTTTCTTCTCGTCTCGGTTGATGTTTAAGACTTCATTCTTTGTCCTGACATCAACATTAAAACGAGCTTTAAATTTCTTCGGTGTCTGAAGAAGCAGTCTTTCGCGGTTTTCTATCGTTCCTCCTACATAATAAGGAAGGCCGCAATTTGCAAAGGAGATATACTCTCCTCGTTCAAATATAACTATATCTGCTTCTTCATCCAGCCGGCGTAACCTTGCAGCGGCGGATGCACCACCAGCTACTCCGCCAACAATTAAAACCCTTTTAGCCATAAACTGATTTTCCTTAATGTCTTCTTGAAGTTGCAAAAAAAACCCAAAACTCGGCTCCAAGAAACAAGATCGCCAAGTTCTCTGCCGCTTTCGGCTGATATAAGTATATAGCTTCCTTTCAGAAGCCCGGAAGCATCTAACACGACAATTCTTTGGTTCTCTTTTTCTTAGTCTTTGCTGCTCTTCTGGCTCTCGAGTTCTTCAATACGCTTCTTAATTCCATCGAGAGCGTCTTCAAGATATTCAGCCTGGCCTTTGAGACCATCCAATTCTTGCTGAGGTGCAACTGTTGGCGCAAACGGCACACCACCATAAGTGTATGGGTTTACAACAGCACCATAAGCAGGCATGCCATATCCAGCTCTGCCAAAACCTCGACCTCGGCCTCGACCCCAGCCCATACCCATACCCATACCACGGCCACCAATAGGATTCATATAACCCGGCACCGGATATCCCGCACAGAAACCCGCGGCTCTACCTGTCATTGGTCCCATACCTGCAGGACCCGTTCCATTTCCACCCGGCATAATAAATCTCCTTTCAAAAAATGTTAAATTAACTTCATGTACTACTCTGCGCTGCAGCCTCGCTACGAAGCACGATTCATTTTTGCTCCGCACTTAGAACAGCTAATTGCATTGCAGGGCTGTCCGGCAACATGAGGAGCCGTGTAGCTCCGTAGCTTGGACAGACACAATTTCCGCCAGGTCCCGCGGCAAAAGGTCCACCCATCCTGCCTCTACCTTGGCTTACGCCTTGTCTCTTACCCCGGCCTGTACCGGAACCTTGGCCCATAGGACCTGTACCATCACCTCTTGGCATAATATCCATCCTTTCTGCAATTAACTCATGAGGAGTTAATTGCTAACTTGAATCTACCACCTAAACCCAAATCTGCCGCCACCTCGACCACGGCCCCAACCCCTGCCTCGACCGAAACCTCGGCCAAAACCAAAGCCAAAACCTCTACGAAGCAACGAATTCACTCGGCCGCCATAAGGCATACCATAACCTGTACTATATGGCCCAACTACCGGTGCACCAACACCATAGAAGCCAGCTCTACTGGCAACAGGGTTCATATAGCCCGGTATAGGATAGCCTGCACAAAAACCTGCGGCTCTTCCAGTCATTGGCCCCATACCGGCCGGACCTGTCCCGTCTCCAAATGGCATATTAATCACCTCCTTTCCAGAATTTTCATAACTTCCATTTACCTGTCCAACGGGCACACCCTGTAATCCCGCAATACCTTTTACCTGGCCCTGGTTTTCTTTGGAGGTTGTCAAAACACAAAACCCCTGAGCTCGTCCTGTCATAGGACCTTGACCTAATGGACCTGTACCATCAAAACCTGGCATTTATTCGGCCTCCCTAATAAGATTATCAATGCTTTTGAATGAATTACTTTTCTGCAAAATCATCTCGCCGACTTCACAGCCAAGATCTCTTGCAATAACAGGACACTTGGCCTTAAGTAGGAAAAAAATATTCTTATCTACGTCACTTAAAGTTTCGTAATGGCCCTGTCCCTTGGCTATGATAAGATCAGCATCTTCAAAGCGATCTCGGAAACTTTGCGAACATGTTTCCATAATTGTACCCGGTCCATCTGAACCGTTATCAATGACTTCAACAATTCGACCCAAACCAACAACGTTGGCATCATCTATTGTAGCGTCATTTATGACAGGCGATCCCTTGACAACCACTGTAATTTTTTCTATAGGCAACTGCTCTATCAACAAGTGGTCAAAAACAATTTCGCCGGCGTTATCTACAAGGTAAAAGATTTTTTCTGCTTCTATTACAGCATTTTTAAAATTCTGAACTTGTTTAGGGTTAAGATAGCCACTTAGCGAATCATTGATTGTTTTCTTGACTTCTGACTCAGACAATGAACTTTTAACCCCAAAATCGATGATATTACCAGCGATGGCCAATCTGACCGCTGTTTCAAACTGGTCATTTGAACTTATGATTTGCTTTCTAAGATCGGAATATAATTTTAACGCTAGACTGTTGAACTGTTTCTTAACCCTGTAATACGGATCATCGCTACCCACCAGACTTCGAATTAAACGGTGTATTTGCTGGCCAATTGCCGGAGGGCTCTGGCTCATATCTAAATCAGTCGCCAGGCGAAGAACCTCTCGAACCACCTTTTCGTGAATGTGTTCATCGTCGGTTGCCAGTCTTGCTGAATCCAAGGCTTGACGAACAAAACATGGAATACAATCTAAATAAATCTTCATAATTTTGCTAACTTCCGTAAACCCTAAATTCTAAATCCAGTGTCCCTCAACATTGGCTTGGCCTACCTCTTTTAGTTTGCCCGCCTTGAATGAATCTATTGCATCCTGAACAGTTTGCTTCTCAGCGAGAAATATTTTTACATTGGCTGCATTGAGCGTTTTGAAAGCGTTTGGCCCTACGTTGCCGGTTATCACCGCTTCAACACCGAGATTCGCTATATTCTGCCCTGTTTGAATACCGGCTCCCTGAGCAGCATTCAAATTGACTGCATTATCGTGTGCATGGAAATCACCTGATTCGGTATCGACAACAATAAGCCATTTTGCCCGTCCGAATCTAAGATCCATCTCACTTGTAAACTCTTTACCTTGTGATGTTATTGCTATTTTCATTCTATTTTCCCTTTCTCTTCTCTGCTTAGACTCCGTCCCTCTCGGTTGCACTAAATCTTTATGAATAACTCAATCAATTTATTTTTTAGCGTCGTCCACCTTGCCATCGACAACCTCGTCGCCTGTGCCCAAAGCCTTTTCTCGCACCAGGCCAACAACCCGGCATACTAAACTCCGGCTTAAACAATTGACCGTTTAAATATGCCTGTAACACATCATCAACCTCGCCGGTTACGTATGGAAGCACTTGAATCCCTGATGTTGTAACCATGTTGGCAAGTACCCGTGAAATCGCTCCGCAAACAAGTACATCTACCCCAAAGTTTTTTAACTGACCTGCACGCTGTGGTAACAATTGGTTCTCTAACGCAACCTCAGACCGATTTGCTTCCTTGCCGTTTTCGATATCTACCAACAAAAGCTTATGAGCAAAGTCAAAAACGTTCGAAATATTATCGTTGTATATAGGTATTGCTAACTTCATCTTTCTTACACCAACAAAACCTTTCAACCATCTTAATACGCAATCAATGTGCCAGAAAAGTTGGAAAGAACGGTGAAAATGCGGTAACTTCTTACGGGAAAGGGTATTATAATAACTTTAATGTTCTAAATACCTATAGAGTTGCCCCTCTGATGATTGCAATATGCAATATTTGTCTTTGGAGATAATTGCAAAATTGTACTGGTTCAGCGTGAATTGGACAAATCCACTTCTCCGTTAAGAGACTATCCTGCCTTCGGCAGGAAGGTTTTTTAAGGCATAACAAAGCTCTGAATTGTCTTTGCAACTTGTAAA
>Ga0068714_10006585_pt1 | contig 11733 bp, 12 predicted proteins | sample MTBNYHSulfiMetaG_FD_62988 | JGI IMG/M metagenome (GOLD analysis project Ga0068714, IMG submission 62988) | Enrichment culture microbial communities from rom New York Harbor, USA that are MTBE-degrading - MTBE-NYH (New York Harbor Sulfidogenic)... | ecosystem: Environmental > Aquatic > Marine >... | reverse complement strand
TATTCTTCACATTGTCTTATTATAGTATATTTTACTATTTTTAGGTATTATTTTAGCAGTAATTATGAAAAAAATCCTCTGTTTGCTAAACTGCAGGGATATTTAGTTTGATACCTTGATGTTTTTCTGATATGTGATAAAGAATGATATAGACTAAAAAACTGATAAAAATTGGGATTGAAGCAATACGGTAGGCATAAACCAGCCCAAATTGATCCGCAAGCCAGCCATAGAGAGAGGGGGCAATGGTAGCGGAAATGCCTTCAATAAAAATTACAAAACCAAGCAGTTTTCCACGAGTCTGCTTTGAACTTACCTTTATTAGCCAGGTATTTTGAGCAGGGAAATAGAATCCCTGTGACAACCCAATGCATACAACTAATGTTCCCATGATTGCAGGTATCGTTGAGTAGGTAAGTATAAAAATGAGTAAAGCAGCAGAGATTGTAGCAAAATTAACAAATTTAAGAGGATTTTTTTGGTCGAGTATTCTACTCATTAATAAGCTTCCTGAAAGCACACCTGCAAAGAATATACTGACAACCCAGGCTGATATGGCGGGTCTTAAACCAATATAATCTGTTGCATAGATGGGTAAAAAAGAAAGTATAGCCCATGTTCCCAGGTTTCGCAAGAAATGGCTAATGAAAAAAATAATAAATAGGCTTTTGTGGGTTAGTTTTCTATCCTTGTTCTCATGTTCAGGAATTTCATTTTTTAATTTTGTATAACCCCAGGCCAAAAGAAATCCGGGCAGAGAAATAATCAGGCAGGTTATCCTCCATCCCCATAACTGAACCAACCAGCCAAATATTAGACTCATAATCGACAAACCAAGAGTACCGGCTGCAGAAAAGAGGCTAAGATCCCGGCCTTGTTTACCAGGTTTTGCTTTTTCACCTACCATAGCTGTTGCCAGGGGGTGAAAAGTGGAGACACCGATAGCCATAAGCAGGAGTACGGTAATGATAAAAGAAAGGTTGCTAACCCAGACAACGCTTCCTAAAAGAATAGATGATAAAACAAACCCGAAGGAAATAAACAGGTGTTTATGGTTAAAACGGTCGCCCAATGAACCAAATATAAGAGAAAATATTGAACGCAAAGCCACATGAACAGTCAGAATAAGCCCTGATTGAAAATAGGTAAAAGAGAATTCCTGGCGAAAAAAAGGCAGAAGTAAAGGTATAATAAAATGATATGCGTCATTATAGGCATGGCCCCATGCACTGAGTTTTAGTTGAATATTTTTCTGATTTTTAAACATGCATTATCTTCTTTTTATTCATTGTATTCTTTTATAGCATACTATGAAACAAAAAAAATTCAAGTTTTTGTCTTTTTTTATTGACAAATAGGAATAAATACTATATAGTAATTTATACATAAATATAATTTATTATTTTATTAAAAAGATAGTCGTTATAAAAAACCAGGAAGCAGATAGAATAAATGGAAAATGCAGTTCATTATTGTAAAGAAAAATTAGAAGATAATGGTTTCAGAATTACTCCACAACGTCTCGCTGTTTTTTATTGTCTGGTAGAGTCGGATTCACACCCGTCTGCTGAAGCAGTATACCAAGAGGTAAGAAAACAATTCCCCAATATTTCTTTTGATACCGTGAACCGGACATTGCTTTGTTTATCGGAAAAAGGTCTTATTAAAATGGTGGAAAGCAGCCATGGACCACGACGTTTTGATGCCAATTTAAAAAAACACTATCATTTTCGCTGTATGTATTGTAAAAGAATGATTGATTTTGAATGTCCAGCATATGATAACATTGAGATACCGGAAGATATCAAAAAAAGATTCAAGGTATTAAGGCAAAAAATTATACTGGAGGGTATATGTCCTTCATGTTTCGAGAATAAAAAAAGGAAAAATGATTACTTGGAAAAACAAAAAAAGATAACAGACTGAAATAAAGATAATATTGATTGCAATTAATGCAAGACTGTGTAAGATTTTAATTAGTAAAATAAAATAAAAAAATAAATTGAAGGAGGTTCATAATGGGAACAATAGGTAAAGAAATCGTAGGTATGGATGTTAACGTATTAGTCAAGGAACTGAATAAGGCATTGGCAGATGAATGGTTGGCATATTATCAGTATTGGATTGGAGCAAAAGTTGCCAAGGGTCCGATGAGAGGTGCTGTTGTAGCCGAATTAGTAGAACATGCCAATGAAGAATTGGAGCATGCGGGAATGCTGGTTGAGCGTATCCTGCAATTAGATGGTACACCGGTTCTTAGCCCGGAAGATTGGTATAAAGTGACCAACTGTGGATATGAAGCACCCAGTGATTCTAAAGTGAAAACACTGCTTGAGCAGAATATCAAAGGGGAACAGTGTGCTATTGACGTGTACCAAAAATTATCCACCATGGTCAAAGATAAAGACCCTATCACCTATCAGATGGTTCTGGAAATTCTGGCAGATGAAGTGGAGCATGAAGAAGACCTGGAAGCTTTATTAGAAGACATGCAATTGATGTGAAGCAGAGAATAGATTAATAAAGTAATTTTAAAAATCTAAAATAAGAAACAAACAAATAAAACAATGGAGCAAAATAATGGAACATATGAATGAAACAAAAATGCCTTTGATCGGCGATCCCTTGCCAAAAATGAAAGTGGTTACCACTCACGGAACCAAGTCACTGCCTGATGATTATTCCGGAAAATGGTTGGTTCTATTCAGCCACCCCGGTGACTTTACGCCGGTATGTACCACTGAATTTGTAGCTTTTGCTAAAAGAATTAATGAGTTTAAGGAATTAAATTGTGAGCTATTAGGTCTTTCCATTGACCAGGTATTTGCCCATATTAAATGGGAAGAATGGATAGAAGAAAATTTGGATGTGGAAATTCCCTTCCCAATTATTGCCGATGATGGGACAGTCGGAAAGACACTGGGAATGATTCATCCCAATAAGGGAAGCAACACAGTTAGGGCAGTCTTTGTCATTGATCCAAAAGGTATTATTAGAACAATTTTATACTATCCTCAGGAATTGGGAAGAAATATGGATGAAGTTGTTCGAATAGTGAAAGCCTTACAGGTAGTTGATAAAAACGGCGTGGCAATGCCGGCTGATTGGCCAAATAATGGATTAATCAAAGACCACGTAATTATTCCACCTGCCAAGGATGTTAAGACCGCTAAAGAAAGATTAAAGAGTAAAGAATTTGAATGTTATGACTGGTGGTTCTGTCATAAAAAATTATAAAAGGAGTTAATAAAGATGGCAAAAAAATATGAAATCTATAAATGCGAGATTTGTGGAAATATAGTAGAGGTATTACATGGTGGTAAAGGTGAACTGGTCTGTTGTGGTGAACCTATGATATTGCTGGAAGAACAGACTGCAGAACAGGCTAAAGAGAAGCATGTTCCGGTTGTTGAAGAGACGGAAAAGGGCATTAAAGTAGTGGTTGGTTCTACCCTACACCCCATGGAAGAAAAACATTATATCGAGTGGATACAGGTTATCACTGACCAGGGAGCTTGTAAGAAATTCTTAAAACCTGGGGATGCCCCGGAGGCGGAATTCGAGGACGTGAAAGGATTGCAGAAAGTCAGGGAATACTGTAACATCCATGCTTTGTGGAAGTTTGAAAAATAACTGGTTGTAAAAAAGGCAGGGTAAAATCCCTGCCTTTTTTAGCATTTCTTAGTATATTTGGTTTCATTTCTCTTGCTACCTACTATAAGAGATAGAATTAAATTCATTATTCAGGTCAGTAAAGCATGAACTTTTTGAGGCCACTTCAATTGACTCATATGGGTATTTCCTATTAATTTTCTCAAATAAAATCATCAACTAAAATGAAGATACAAAAAGCGATGAGAAGAACAGACCGAAAAGAAATGATAAAAATAAGATATTATCAAAAATATCGATTTATTATACTTATCATATTTGTGCTGACATGCCTCACCTTAAACTTTTTTACTCAACTTTCACTGGCACAAATCCAATGGAATAATATCCATATTTACAATGATATTAACTACTATGAAGATAATGATGATGAACAAAGTCCCCAAATACAAAATAAAGCTCACTTTTTGGATATCTACCAGCCAAATAATTGTAATTCCTGTCCTGTTATCATCTATATTCATGGTGGAACCTGGGTTTTAGGGGATAAGGGTGGCTTAAGTTATAAAGCAAAAGCTTTTACTGCTCAGAACTATATTTATATCAGCATCAACTATCGCCTTTCACCTGATTATCCGTTTCCGGCACATGCCTGGGATGTTGCCCGTGCCTTTTTCTGGGTAAAAAATAATATACAAAATTATGGTGGTGACCCACAGAACATTTATTTAATGGGACATTCGGCCGGAGGTCACCTGGCTGCCCTGGTTGCACTGGATGAACGTTATTTGGCTGACCTCGATTTACATCCTTCTGATATTTCCGGAATCATCGGGTTGGACAGTGCTGCTTATCATCTTCCTTCTTTGTTTTCTGCCGAACCTGAAAATCAATACCTGTTTTCCTGGGCTTTTGGGGATAGTCCTCAGGACTGGGGCAAAGCTTCCCCTCTTAATTATATTAAAGAAGGATTGAATATCCCCCCATTTTTATTACTGGTTGCCAGTGACCGGGAAGTATCAAAAACAGTTAATCAAACTTTTTATGAACGCTTACAACAATTTGGCTATGATGTAACCCTCTTTCATTTTCCTCATAGGGATCATGTCTCCATTGATTATAACCTGGGTAAAGAGAATGATCTGGTTTTTCCAATCATTCTTAATTGGTTGACTAGAGATAGGAAGAAAAAATAATTTAAACTTTTTATTGGTTTTTATTACTATAAATATCTCATGTGGGGATACCCTAATTATGTAAAATAGGGCTTAGAAAGAAAAATACGAGAAGGAGGAGTAGCAGTATTATGAATAAAAAAATTAAAATATTTTTTTTAGTTTTTCAACTATTAACATTATTTATTATAAGTCCAAACATTGTTTATGCTATTTCTGAAAATGAATGCGTTTCATGTATTGATACTCATGATTTTTGTACTGCTATTTTGGCAGGGAAAAATGCCTCTATGGATGGATCAACTTTAACCTTGCAGACTGCCGATTGTGGTCACTGTGATTTTACGTTCCGTCATGCCCCAGCTGCTGATTACGAAACAGAGGCCATGCGTAAGATCTACTCTAAAACACAATATGCATTATGGCCTACTATCGAAGAAGCGGGGGAGACACCAAGGGATGAGCAGGAGTTGTATAAGGAATGGTATACCGGTATTGAGATTCCCCAGGTTGGACATACCCATGCCTATGTTCATGGTGTTTTCGGACATATCAATGAAAAGCAGCTGGGAATCAATGAATCAACCATCGGTTGTCGTTATGAGATGCGAAACCCGAATGCGAAAATCTGCATCACTGAATTGACCATGTTGGCCATGGAAAGGTGTGAAACTGCCCGGGAAGCAATTCAATTAATGGGATCTATTGCTGAAGAATACGGGTATGGTGGCCCGGATAGTGGAGAGATGCTGGCTGTTTCTGATCCCGAAGAAGTCTGGGAATTTGAAATAATGCCGGTTGGTCCACTATGGACACCGGAAAGTGGAACACCGGGAGCAGTCTGGGCTGCCCAACGGGTTCCCGATGATGAGGTTAGTTTCTGTCCTAATGTTTCACGTATCGGTGAAATTGATTTAGATAATCCTGACTATTTTATGGCTTCATCCAATGTAGTTTCTTTTGCGGCAGAAAAGGGATTTTATGACCCGGCAAGCGGAGAACCTTTTAGATTCAATATTGCCTATTCTCCCAGAACGGATAGTGCAGTTAAAAGTGGTGGCAGTATGGCAAGATTGTGGCGATTATTTGATTTAGTTGCTCCTTCCGAAGGATTTAGCCCCGAGTTGCCCCTTGATGAATTTCCTTTCTCTACCAAACCGGATAAAAAAATATCAGTGCAGGATTTAATGACGATTTCTCGGGATAACTATGAAGGAACATCATTTGCTCCCGGTGAAGGAGTTAGTGGAGGTCCATTCGGGAACCCCAGATATTATATTTCAAATATTGTTTTGGATGAAAAAAATTATTCTTATCCCAGAACCATTTCTCAAAATAGATCTGAGTATACTACGATTGTACAGCTGAGAAACTGGTTACCTGATGAGATTGGCGGAATATTATGGATTGCCCTAGGCAGTCAGGATACTTCCTGTTACCTACCTTACTATGCCGGTGTCAATGCCATTGCAGAATCACTAACAGTAGGAAATAATTGGGAAATGAACAGGGATTCTGCTCGCAAAGCAATGGATTATGTAGATTTTCATACAGCAGTTGCCTATAATATCATGATTGAGGATGTTAAAGAAGCCCAGTTTAAATGGGAAGGTGAGGCTTTAACCCGAATTGCTGCAGTGGATCTGAAAGCATATGACTTATATTTAAATAATTCTGAAGAAGCGAAAAAATATCTGACTGATTATTGTATAGATAACACCAATCAGGTAGTTGATGCCTGGTGGAAATTAGCCGATGATCTATTTGTAAAATACAATCATTTTAGAATTTACACTATAGAAGACGGTGAAAGAAAGTATAGCACAATTAAAATGCCTGAATGGTATCAGCGCCTTATTGTAGAAAAGGAAAATCTAAGTCCTATTCCTATTGATTAAGTTCATTTAAGCCTAACTTACATTTTCATATTCAGGTTAGAAAGGCATGGCAATATTTACTTATTGTCATGCCTTTCTGTTTCATAATCAAAATAACAAAAGATAAAGAATCAAGCGAACCAGGATTGCTACAATGGCCATCGCTAAAATGGTAGGGATAATTCCCTGTCTTTTCATTTCATTAGCTAGTAAGCCGGGTATAATATATCCAATACTCTGAATTTCGATATTAGTAGTAGGAAATTGAAAAATAAAACTTTCAATAGTCCACTTAACTAAGAAGCTGATTAAAATCATACTTAAGAAACGGCGTTTTCCGTATAGAATCAGATAGTTGGATAAGATAGTAACAATATAATAGGTTAGTATGGCAATACCGACCGTAACTGCAATACGAAGAGGCTGATTAATAAACAGGGCTATATAACCGGGCACCACAATTCCTCCCGGAGATAATCCAACTAATTCATAGAATAAAAATCCGATTGCAATCCCAATCCCGATTGCCTGGTAAATCATATCTTTTCTCCCTTTTCTTTTAAATATTCCATTATCTGTAAACCAAATCCACGAGTATTGCCAAGTCCGTATACAACTCCGTTTTTTTTGATTAACCGGAATATCTTTTCAATCACTTGATTTACCGTTTCTTTATTTTTTATCAGTTCAATATGATCCAATGGATAGCCGAATTGAATTAATTTTCTCCGGCTCAGTAGACTAGTAGGACCAACCAATATTATGTGGTTAAAATTGATGTCCTGACTTAATATTTTATCAAATTGTATTGTTCTGGTGATACGGTCATCACGGTGATTTATAATCGCTATTTTAGGGGAATCATGCATTTTTTGGGGCAATAATTGGTTAATTTTATACCAGATTAATAAAATAGATTCCCGGTCATTGGCGGCAAATGCATTGACAAACCATAATAATTTATTTTCTCTCTTTAATTGGTAGATGGTCAATGCTCCCGGGTCAGGAGTAGCTTTCAATATACCACGAATTGTTATTTCTTTGTTGATGCCCAGAAGCTGGCACACCTGAAGACTAATGGCTATATTATCTTTAAAGTAGAAGTTTTCTGATTTCTGGATCAGTTCTTTGGTAGTCACTTTCTCGGGATCAACCAAAATGCCTCGAGTATGCAATTTCTTGGCTTGCTGCTGAAATATCGGAAAAAATGTTTTTTCTGCAGTGACCAACTGTCCATTTTTGGGAATAGTTAGCTTTAAAGCCTCGGCAGCATCTTGTAAATTAGGACCGTAAACATCCTGGTGGTCCTCACGTACATTTGTAATAACCCCGATTGTAGATTTAATTAATTGATGTTCACTGACCCACTGTGTTTCCGGATTAACAGCCATACATTCCAGAACCACAGCATTGCTTTGTCTCTGGACTGCCTTTTTGATAAAACTTTTTTGTTCGATAATATTGGCTCCGCCTCTGCGCTTGATTGTTTCTTCTTCACCGTTTTCCAGGATGATTCTGGGAGTCGTTCCTGTCGTTTTGGCTAAAACACGGTAACCGGCTTCTCTTAAAGCGGCTGCAATCAGTCTTACTGTGGTTGATTTTCCACGGGTTCCATTAACATGAATTCGTATTGGTATTTTTTTAATTCTTTTCAGGTGAAAATAATTTTCTAAAAGACCTAATATGAATATAAAAACTGTAAGTATTGTTAATAAATACATTAAAATACCCTATTGTTATCCATAAATTCTGTCTTAATGCTATAAGAAAGTGTCTGAATTGTAAATAGATATAAAAAACTCGCTTTGCAATAAAGCAAAGCGAGTTTGAAAGGAGGTATAAAAATGAAAAGAATATTTAATGGTTTTTTATTTCATCAAACCAGAATATATTATAGCATCGATATTTAGATTGTCAAGCAAAATTAGGAAAAATTTTTTGCATACTTTTTAGATGTTGTAAAAGTTTTTCTATCAGTCATTTTTTAATTCTTTTTCTCTTCTGCATCATCAATGATTTCTGCATCAACAGTGGTTTCAGCTTGATTTTCTTTTTTAGTATGATTTACTTCCTCATCAGATAAAGGAGAACCTCCTTCTATTGGCTCTAAGGGGATGATAATCCAGGCAATAATATAAGCAACAATTCCGCCGCCACCAAAGAAGATCGTTAACACGGCTAATAATCGGATGATAGTGGCATCAACATTAAAGTATTCGGCAATTCCGCCACATACCCCGGCAATTTTGCTGTCTTTTCGAGAACGATATAGTTTTTTCATATAGTTTACCTCCAAAATTGATTGAACAGACTGTCATAATCTGATTATTTAGCTTTATCATAATGGAAATTTGGGCAACTGACAAGCTTGAGTAGGAAGAAATATGAGTAGATGTCCTGCAGGTAACGATTGACCATGAGCTTAGATTATTATAATATATTTAAAACTATGCATGATTCAGTCAAAAGGAGAAATTAGTTAATGAAAGTTATTATTGTTGGTGGTGTGGCCGGCGGAGCTTCTACGGCAGCACGTTTAAGGAGACTGGATGAGGAAGCAGAAATTATTATTTTAGAGAGAGGAGCTTATGTTTCCTATGCCAATTGTGGATTGCCTTATTATCTAAGTGGTACCATTAAGAAAAAGGAAGATTTGATTGTGCAAACCCCTGAATTATTAACCAAACGTTTTAATCTGGATATTCGCAACAATCAGGAAGTTATAAAAATTAATCGAGTTAAAAAAGTGGTGATAATTCAGGACCATATAAAGAAAAAAACCTACGAGGAGAATTATGATAAATTAGTACTCTCTCCGGGAGCTAAGCCATTTCTTCCACCTATTAAAGGATTAGATTCCAGTAAAGTGTTCAGCTTGAGAGATATTCCTGATGCCCTGGCAATCAAAGATTTTATTGAGAAGAAAAAGCCTAAACGAGTTGTATTATTTGGGGCAGGTTATATTGGAATTGAGATTGCCGAGAATCTGAAAAAAACCGGAGTAGTTGTTACGATTATTGAGTTAATGGCTCAAGTTTTAGGACCTCTGGATTATGAAATGGCAACTCTGGTCCATCAGCATTTAAAAGAAAATGAGGTTGAATTTTATTTAGAAGATCCGGTTCAATTTATTGAACATGAAGGAGAATGTCAGATTTTAGGCCTGGCTAGCGGTGAAAAGGTAAAAACCGATATGATTATTATGGGAGTAGGGGTCAGACCGGAAAATGATCTGGCAAAAGATGCCAATATAGAACTTGGATCTACAGGAGGAATAAAGGTTAATGAATATCTAGAGACTTCAGATCCAGACATTTATGCTGTCGGTGATGCCATTGAAGTAGTTGATTATATCAATGGTAATCCCGCTTTAATACCCTTAGCCGGACCGGCTAATAAGCAGGGGCGAATCGTTGCCGGTAATATTTATGGTAAAAAAGAAACATATGACGGAACACAGGGTACTTCGATTATTAAAGTATTTGATATGACTGTGGCGACTACCGGAAATAATGAAAAACTTTTAAAAAGAAATGGTGTTGCTTATCAAAAATCATATACCCATTCACCTTCTCATGCCGGTTATTATCCCGATGCTTCGCCTATCTCTTTAAAGATATTGTTTACTCCTGATGGTAGCAAGATATTGGGTGCACAAGCTGTAGGCAAAGATGGTGTGGATAAACGAATTGATGTGATTGCCACGGCAATCAGGGCAGGTTTTAAGGTATCGGATTTGGAGGAGTTGGAACTTTGTTATGCACCACCTTATGGGAGTGCCAAAGATCCTGTGAATATGGCCGGTTATGTTGCCAATAATATTATCAAAGGAGATGTGGAAATCTTTCACTGGGATGAGTTTGAACAGTATAACACTGATAGTATTATTCTTGATGTCAGAAAAACAGATGAATGCGAAGAAGGCATGATTAAGGGGGCAATCAATATCCCCTTGGACGAATTAAGGAACCGTCTGGACGAATTAGACAGAAATAAAATGATTTTGATTTATTGTCAGGTGGGATTAAGGGGATATTTAGCTTACCGGTTATTGAAATTGAATGGATTTAGTCAGGTAAAAAATCTTAGCGGAGGATACAAAACATATTATCCAACAACATGTAGGCAATCTAATTGTCCTCTCTATAGCTATGAAAAAATATTAAAATCAGATATTTTAGAAGCAGATTCCAAAAAATAACAAAAGTATCTCAACACCTGGCAAAATTGAGGGCTGCGGGGATTAAATATTCTACTCTTTTTTTCGTCCCCGCTTAAATATAATATACAAACCTAATATAATCAATACAATAGGCCAGAGAACGGGATAAATTCTACGCATGATAGGAATATGAGCTGTTTCGGTAAACAGTATAAACAAGCTAAAAACCATTATAATAAGACCGGTATAAAGCGGCCATTTTTGACTTCCGGAATCTTTGTCTGACAGGTGGCGAGTATGGATAACATAAACGGGTAAGAAAGCAATTCCTACAAAAAGGAAGAATAAGGCACCTTCAAACGGTCCCAGGTAAAAACTGTCATTTATAGCAGCAAAAAGACCAACCATAAAGATAATACATCCGGCAATGAGAAAACCGATGGTTCCTCTTTTTTGTGTTCCTCCACGATAGAGATAGGCAGAGAAAAAGATAATGCCAATAAATGGTAAAATCCATTGATCGTTAATCAAATGAAAATTAGAAAGTGTCCAGAGGACACCAATAATAACTAAAATTATACCGAAAAAAGTATTTCTATTCATCATTTTAGATGGTTCCTCCTAATCTGGCAGTATTTTATTTCTAACTTAACAGACCCTGGATAATCAGATCTGTTGCCTTGTTCTCATTTAAACCCCTGGCCATTAAAGTTTGTAGCTGCTTGGAATCTACACTTCCTAATGCCGCTTCGTGGGTAATATGGGCTTTGGGATGATTGACTTCTACAACAGGAATAGCACTGACCACACCATTATCTTTGATAATTTCTGTACAGTCTACATGACCCCGGGCATAGGCAGCTGAAGCGGTTAACTTGTTATATACTTCAGCCCTGGTGTTTCCGGT
>Ga0068714_10006584_pt1 | contig 11736 bp, 7 predicted proteins | sample MTBNYHSulfiMetaG_FD_62988 | JGI IMG/M metagenome (GOLD analysis project Ga0068714, IMG submission 62988) | Enrichment culture microbial communities from rom New York Harbor, USA that are MTBE-degrading - MTBE-NYH (New York Harbor Sulfidogenic)... | ecosystem: Environmental > Aquatic > Marine >... | reverse complement strand
TCTCCTCGGGGCCGCGCGAGCCCCGGGCGCGGCCTTCGTCAGCGGCGCCCGGCGACAGTCGCGGCCGATCTCAGCGAGTGCGGCTCACGGCGCCGGCTCGTCCGCCCCGCGCTCGGCGCGGGGCATCATCGCGAGGTACTCCTCGAGCGTGGTGGGGAAGCCCGGGGCGCGGAGGTCGGTGCCGCAGGCCTCCTCCAGGAGCTTCGCCACCATGGCGTACTCCGCCTGGCCGCCGTACCGGGCGCGGCCGCGGATGAAGAGCTGCTCGACCGTGCCGGCGATGTCGAGCGGCACGTCGAGCTCGCGGCCCACGGCCATGGCGAGACCGAGGTCCTTGAGGCAGAGGTCGAACGAGAACCCGACGTCGTAGCTGCCGCCGAGGATCGTCGTGCTCTCGGTCTCGAGGATGAAGCTGTTGCCGGAGCTCGCGCGGAGGATCTCCCACGCCAGCCTCAAGTCGATGCCGCTGCGCTTCGCCAGCATGAAGGCCTCGGCGGAGGCGGCGATGTGGATGAAGGCGAGCATGTTGGTGATCACCTTGATGACCGAGGCCTTGCCCAGCGGGCCGACGTGGAAGACCTCGCCGCCGATGGTCCGCAGGATCTCGAGATGCCGCTCGTAGACCGCCTCGCCACCACCCACGAGGACGGTGATGGTCCCCGACGACGCGTTGTGCACGCCGCCCGTGACCGGGGCTTCGAGGGTGTCGACCCCGCGCTCGGCGAGCAGGTCGGCCAGCCGCCGGAGCTCGTCGACGCTGGTGGTGCTCATCTCGATCCAGGTACCGCCCGGGGCGAACCCGCTCGCCAGGCCGTCCGGCCCGGCGACGACCGCGGTCGAGGCCTTGACCGAAGGAAGACAGGTGACGACCGACTCGGAGGCCCGGGCGACCGCGTCCGGCGTGTCGGCCCACACGGCCCCCGCCACGAGGAGGCCCTCGGCGGACTCCGGGCGCAGATCGTGCACGGTCACCTCGTGACCCGCCCGGACGAGGTTGGCGGCGACGTGGTAGCCGATGTGACCCAGACCGATGCATCCGATCCTCATGTCGGCTCTCCCTTCTGGTGCCGCCGCCGGCGTGCCGGGGCGACCGCTAATCAACCGGTCAATCAGGCGCCAATTCCACAGTCCTTCCCGAGTGGTGTCAAGGGGCGGCCGATCTAGGCGACGAGGCCGGGCTCGGTATCTTACGCATTCGATGGTCAAAGGGCGGTACAGCATTGAGAAGCGTGCCGCACCGGCGTCCCACAAGCGCAATGCGCGGCCAGGCACCCCCGACGCTTACGGACTCGCGATTGACACGCCGGACCGGCCGTGGCATTGTCGCCCAAACCGGGGACTCGACCGTGAGCGTCCCGGCACGGCGTGTCGCGTGGGCGGCACGCCGCCCGAGAAGGTGCTGCCGCCGGGCAGCCGGAGAGTGTCAAGGGGGAGTGTCAGTGACTGCTGGGGACTCAAGATCAGACGTCGACCTGAGAGATTTCCTGGGCGCCAGGGTGACCAGGCGCGACGTCCTCAAGGGCGGCGCGGCCGCCGGGGCGCTGCTCGGTCTCGGCTCGTTCGCCGCCGCGTGCGGCGGTGAAGAGACGGGTGACGAGGCGACGGCGGAGGACGCGCCGGTCAAGGGCGGCATCCTCAACGTCGGCCTCGTCGGCGGACGGGCGGCCGACACGGCCGACCCGCACATCGCACCGTTCATCCCCGACGACGCGTTGAACTGGCTCATGTACGAGGGGCTCATGCAGTACACGCCCGATCTCACGCCGGAGCTCCTGCTCGCCGAAGAGGTGTCCTCGAACGCCGACGGCAGCGAGTGGACCGTGCGCCTGAAGCCGGACGTCCCGTGGCACGACGGCAGGACGGTCAGCGCCGACGACGTGGTCTACAGCTTCAAGCGCATCGTCGACCCGAAGAACCCGCTCGACGGCGCAGCCGGTCTCGGCGGGCTCACGGTCGACGGCATCCAGAAGATGGACGACCTCACGGTCAGGTTCACCTGGGAGAACGCGAACGTCCTCTTCGGGACCGACGGGCTCACGCAGCGCCTCGTCCACATCGTCCCGGCGGACTTCGACCCGAACAATCCGATCGGCAGCGGCCCCTGGAAGATGAAGACCTTCCGGCCCGGCGAGCAGTTCGAGCTCGAGGCCTTCGAGGACTACCACGGCGGGCGCCCGTACCTCGACGGCATGAAGCTCATCGAGTTCGCCGACCCGACGGCGCGCTTCAACGCGCTGGCGAGCGGCGAGGTCGACGCCCTCACCGAGTTGCCGGCGTCGCAGATCGTGGCCGCCGAGAGCCAGGGGATCATCCCCCTCAACGCGAAGTCGGGCGGCTGGATCCCGATCTGCATGCGCATCGACGCCAAGCCGTTCACCGACGTGCGGGTGCGGCAGGCCTTCAGGCTCATCCCCGACCGCACCCAGATCCTCGAGAACGCCTACAACGGCATCGCCTGGGCGGCCAACGACATGTACTCGCCGTTCGACAAGGGCTACCCGGCCGACCTGCCCCAGCGCGAGCAGGACCTCGAGCAGGCCAAGTCGCTGCTCAAGCAGGCGGGGTACGAGGGCCTCGATGTGGAGCTGATCGCCAGCGACTCCGTGGGAGAAGGCTCGGTGGCCTTCGCCCAGGTGTTCGCCGAGCAGGCGAAGAGCGCCGGGGTCAACGTGAAGGTCCGCAAGGTCGAGGCCGGCGTCCTGTGGGGCGACGACTACCTCTCGTGGCCCTTCTCGATGGACTACTGGGGCTACCGCAACTACCTCCAGCAGGCGGCTGCGGGCTCCACGCCCGACGCGCCCTACAACGAGACCCACTGGCAGAACGACGAGTGGTACGCACTCGTGCAGGAGGGGTTCAAGACCGTCGACGACGCCACGCGCAACGAGCTGGTGAGGGAGGCGGCCACCATCGAGTACAACGAGGGCGGCTACATCATCCCGACCTTCCGCAACCTGCTCGATGCGTACAGCGACAGGGTCATGGGCATCACGACCGACGACGTCATGGGCATCAGCCTCGGTCGCTGGCGCTTCAAGGACGTCTATCTGAAGGCCTGACCGGCGGCCGCCGGCCGGAGCGACGTGCATCTGCGGGGGGCGCCCTTGTCGGGGCGCCCCCCGCACCCGTCGCGCCACCGGCCGAGCCACGTCGACCTCGGTGTCGGCCTGCCGCCCCCGGCACCCTCGGCCGTGTCGGCCCCCGGCCGCCCCGGCCGTGCCGGTCCTTGACACCATGGATCGCGCTGGGTAGCATCGCCGCACTGCGAATCCACCCGGGTGGGTGAACTCTCGCCCGCCCTGTCGACGCCGGTGCAGGTGCACGGGTGTCGGCGTGGGGCCGAGGTCCGCGCGGCATGACCGGCCGGGTCGTGCGCCGGCTCCGGGGCGCGGCGCTTGACTGGGTCGCGGCGGGATGGTTTGGTGAGGCGGCAGGTGCGCGGACACGCCGGGCCCGCACAGCCGTTGCCGTACGACTCCGCTGTGGGGGAGCACGCTGCACCGACAGGGCGGCACGTCCGTCGACGAGGTCGCTGGGGAGGCCGGGTCAACCAGCCCGGTGTCGAACACGGGGGTGAACGCTCGCGATGCCGCCGCTACTGAAGCTCATTCTCATGCGCTTGGGGTTGGGCGTGCTCACGCTGTTCCTGGTGTCGGTGGTCGTCTTCGCCGCCACCCAGGCGCTGCCCGGTGACACGGCGCGCGCCATCCTCGGCAAGGAGGCCGCCAACGTCGCCCGCTACGAGGCGCTGCGCGAGCAGCTCGGTCTGAACGAGCCGGTCGTGATGCAGTACGTCAACTGGCTTGGCGGGGTCGTGACCGGCGATCTGGGCAACTCTCTGGTCCAGGACACGCCGGTCACCGACCTGCTCTCACGGCGAGCGTTCAACACCGCCGTGCTCGTCCTCATCGCCGCGCTGTTGAGCATCCCGATCTCTCTCCTGTTCGGTTCGCTCAGCGCCTTGCGACGAGACTCGAAGTTCGACCTCACCGTCTCCGTGGGCAGCCTCTCGCTGGCGGCGCTGCCCGAGTTCGTCATCGGCATCATCCTGATCCTGCTGTTCGCCACCCAGGTGTTCAAGTGGGCACCGGCCGTATCGCGCGTCGATCCCGACATCCCGATCTACCAGCAGCTCGAGCTCTTCATCCTCCCGGCGATCACCCTGACCCTGGCCGTCGCCCCCTACATCACCCGCATCCTCCGCGCCTCGATGATCGAGGTGCTCGAGAGCGAGTACGTCATGATGGCGCGCCTCAAGGGCCTCGTCGAGCGCATCGTGCTCTGGCGTCACGCGCTCCCGAACGCCCTCGCCCCGGCCCTGCAGGTCACCGCTCTCAACCTCGCCTGGCTGGCCGGCGGTGTGGTCATCGTCGAGTACCTCTTCGGCTTTCCCGGCATCGGCCAGGCGTTGGTCGACGCGGTCGCCAACCGCGACATGCCGATGGTGCAGGCCGTCTGTCTGATCATCGCCGGGGTGTACGTGGTCGCCAACCTGACCGCCGACATCCTGACGATCCTCGTCAGCCCCCGACTGAGGACGGGTCTGCGATGAGCGACGTGACCGCGATCACCGACTCCGAAGTGGTCGGGCTCCAGACCGTGCACGCGGGCCGGCGCCGCGCCGAGTGGATCATGACGGTCCAGGAGGCGTGGGGCATGGGCCGCACCAAGATCGGCGTCGGCATCTTCGGCTTCATCGTGGCGCTCGCCGTCGTCGGGCCGTGGATCGCCCCGTACTCGCCGACCGAGTTCGTCGGCCTCCCGTTCGCGTCCCCCTCGGGCGAGGCGTGGCTGGGTACCGATTACATCGGGCGCGACGTCGTCACGCGGGTGCTCTACGGCGGGCGCACCGTCATCACGCTCGCCCTGGCGGCGACCCTGATCGGCCTCGGCGTGGGCGTCACGCTGGGGCTCATCACCGGCTATGCGCGGCGCTGGGTCGACGAGACCCTCATGCGCATCCTCGACGTCGTCCTCGCCTTCCCGCAGATCGTGCTCGCGCTGCTCTTCGTCTCGATCGTGGGCCCCAAGCTGTGGCTCATCGTGCTCATGGTCGGTATCGGCCACGCGCCCCGTATCGCCCGCGTGATCCGAGCCGCCACCCTCGAGGTCGCGCAGCGCGACTTCGTGCGCGCCGCCGAGGCCTTCGGCGTGTCGCGCCTCAAGATCATCTTCAGCGAGATCCTGCCGTCGACGACGAGCCCGCTGCTCGTCGAGTTCGGTCTGCGTCTCACCTACTCGATCGGCCTCATCGCCGGACTCTCCTTCCTCGGCTTCGGCCTGCAGCCGCCGGCTGCCGACTGGGGCCTCATGATCAACGAGAACCGCATCGGCATCACCGTCCAGCCGTGGCCGGTGCTCATGCCGGTGGTCCTGATCGGCATCCTCACCATCGGCACCAACCTCATCGCCGACGGCATGGGGCGGGCGCTGATCGGTATCGAGCGCGACACGGGGGGTACGTGATGGCGACGGCCATGACGACCGACCCCACGACGGGCTCCGAGCGCGAGGTCGTGCTCACCGTCGAGGGTCTCACCATCGTCCTCGACCCCTCGGGCCGCAACATCGACGACGAGGTCTCGCTGTGGATCCGTGAGGGCGAGGTCCTCGGCCTGGTCGGCGAGTCGGCCTCGGGCAAGACCACCGCGGCGACCAGCCTGCTCGCCCACCAGCGCCGCGGGGCGAAGATCGCGGGCGGTGAGATCACAATCGACGGCAAGGACGTGCTCGCCCTCGGCGACGCCGATCTGCGCACCATCCGCGGCGGCTTGATCAGCTACGTGCCCCAGGACTCCTCGGCCTCGCTGAACCCCGCCCTGCGCATCGGCACCCAGCTCATGGAGATCCTCGACGCCCACGACTTCGGCGGCTCGGGCGCCGAGCGCGAGGCGCGTCTCGCCGAGATGATGGCCGAGGTGCTCCTGCCCTCCGACCACGACTTCCTCAGGCGCTACCCGCACCAGCTCTCCGGCGGCCAGCAGCAGCGCGTGGCGATCGCCATGGCGTTCGCCAACCGGCCGCGGGTGATCGTCTTGGACGAGCCGACCACGGCCCTCGACGTGACCACCCAGGCGCACGTCCTCGACACGATCCGCGACCTCACGCGGCAGTACGGGGTCGCGGCGCTCTACGTCACCCACGACCTCGCCGTGGTCGCCAACCTCGCCGACCGCATCGCCGTCATGTACGCCGGGCGCATCGTCGAGATCGGCACCAAGGAGGAGCTCTTCGAGAGCGGCCAGCACCCCTACACGCGCAAGCTCCTCTCCTCGATCCCCGACATCACCGGCGAGCGCGCCCTCAAGGGCATCCCCGGCTGGGCCCCGCGCCCCGGCCAGCGGCCCCCGGGCTGCGCCTTCACGCCGCGCTGCGACTGGGCGATCGAGAAGTGCTCGGAGGAGTTCCCCCCAGTCGACGGCCCGACCGCCGAGCACCGCGTGCGCTGCTGGCGCTGGCAGGAGGTCGGCGCCCAGGCGGCCGAGACCGACGTCGTCCTGCGCGACCGCTCCCTCGACGCCTGCGAGACGGTCGAGAAGACGGTCATCAGCGTGCGCGACCTCATCGCCTTCTACCAGCGCAAGGAGACCCTGCACGACATCGACGTCACCCTCTGCGAGCGCCGCTGCCTCTCGCTGGTCGGCGAGTCGGGCTCGGGCAAGACCACCCTCGCGCGTTGCATCGCCGGCCTGCACCAGCACAAGATCGTCGGCGACATCGAGTTCATGGGTAAGCCTCTGGCGCGCGACGCCCGCGACCGCCCGCGGGCCACGCGCCAGGCGATCCAGTACATCTTCCAGAGCCCGTACTCGTCCTTGAACCCGCGCAAGACCATCCGCCAGATCCTCGCCGCGCCCTTGAAGGTCTTCTTCGACCTCTCGCGCGACGAGATGGAGGCGCGCATGGAGAAGGCCCTCGAGCAGGTGGCGCTCGACGCCACCCTCTTGAACCGCTACCCCGACCAGCTCTCTGGCGGCGAGCGCCAGCGCGTCGCCATCGCCCGCGGTCTCGCCGCCGAGCCCACGGTCCTGGTCTGCGACGAGGTCACGAGCTGGCTCGACGTCTCCGTGCAGGCGGCGATCATCGAGCTGCTCGCCAACCTGCAGCGCGAGATGGGCCTCTCGATGCTCTTCGTCACCCACAACCTCGCCCTGGTGCGCTCGATCAGCCAGGAGGTCGCGGTCATGAACGAGGGCCGCATCGTCGAGCACGGCGGCGTCGACGCGGTGCTCGAGGATCCGCAGGCCGACTACACGAAGAAGCTGCTGTCCGACACGCCGACGATCTGAACGCGCCTCGGGGGTGACCGCGCGGCGGTTCCGTGCCTCGCACGGGTGATCGGCCGCCCTGTCGGTGACGGTCAGAGGATCTGTGTGTCTCCCGCCGTCTCGCCGCGGTGGGGGGGACGAGCATGACTCCGGCTCCGGGCGCGTCGGCGGTGCCCGGAGCCTGAGGACGAGCGGAGGGCACGGATGCGCACGCACATGAGCTGGCTGAGTGAGGCCGAGGCCGACCTGGTCGTCGAGCAGGCTCTGGGCCTGCTCGAGGGTGTCGGCATGAGCATCGCCGGGTCGGCGGGCCTGCCGGCCCTCGCCGAGGCCGGAGCCACGGTGGACGACGCCTCCGGCGTGGTGCGCTTCCCTGCACAGATGGTGCTGGACGCCGTCGCGCGCACCCCGCGGCGGGTCGTGATGGCCGGCTCCGCGCCCGAGTTCGACGCCGTCCTCGACGAGGGTGAGGCGGCGCACTTCTGCTCCTCCGGCTGCGCCGCCTTCACGCTCGACGCCGACACGAACGAGCGCCGGCCCTCGACGCTGGCCGACCTGCAGGCGGCGACGGCGCTGCTCGACGAGACGCCCGACGTCGACCTGCTGTGGACCACGGTCACGGCGAGTGACGTGCCCATCGAGGTGCGCGAGCTGGCCGGCTACTACACCGTACTCGGCGAGTCGCACAAGCACGCCGTGTTCGTCGACTGCCCTTCGCAGGCCGAGCCCATCGTGCGCATGATCCCGGTCGTCTCAGGTGATGAGGCAGCGTTCCGTGAGCGGCCGCGCTTCAGCACCCTGCTCACCGCGGCCTCCCCGCTGAAGCTGGACGGCCCCCTGCTCGACTTCCACGCCACGGTGGCGGCGTACGGCGTGCCGGTCAAGGTCTACACCGTGCCCATGGCCGGCGCCACCGCACCGGTGACCCTTGCCGGGACGATCGCGCAGGCCGTCGCCGAGCTCCTCGGCGTCACCGCGGCCATGCAGGTGCTCGAGCCGGGGGCGCGGCTCATCTGGGGTCCCTCGCCGACCACCATGGACATGTGGGCAGGCGGCATCTCCTACGGGTCGCCCGAGGCGGCGCTCATGTGTGTCGCCTGCGTCGAGGTAGCGCACCACCTGGGGGTGCCGGTGAGCGTCCCGGGGCTGGCCACCGATGCGAAGTACGCCGGCGTGCAGACCGGCTTCGAGAAAGGGACGAAAGGCCTGCTCACCGTCGCCGCCGAGGCCGACGTCCTGAGTGGAGGGGTCGGCCTGATCGACGCCGCCAACACCCTGTACCTGCCGCAGATCGTGATCGACGGCGAGATGGCCGGGGTCATCCGGCGTCTGCTGGCGGAGGTCGAGGTCTCGCCGGCCACCATCATGGCCGACATGGTCGAGCGGGTCGGCATCGGCGGCACCTTCCTCAAGGAGAAGGAGACGTCGCGCAGGCTCCGCGCCGGCGAGCACTTCAGGTCGCAGGTCTTCACGCGCGCGGCCTTCGATGCCTGGGAGGCGACCGGCCGCGACGAGGTGGCCGTCGCCCGGCAACTCATGGCCGAGAGGCTGGCCGCCCATGCCGAGCGCGAGCCACCGCTCACGCCCGACCAGCGACGCGAGCTGGCCGCGGTCTGCGAGGTCCCCGCCGACGTGGAGCGCGCCCTACGCCGCTGAGGTACGGGCCCTGCCCCGCTGAGGTACGCGCCCTGCGCCGCTGACGCACGCGCGCCCGCTCTCCCATCTCCGGGCCGACGCCCGACCGGCCCCGGCCTGTGCCCCCCTATGGACAATTCGCCAGGATCCTGGCGAATTGTCCATAGGGGGCGGATGGCCTTCCCTCGCTCCGGGGCGAGGCCGCGGGAGCGACGGCGTGCGAGGCGAGGTGCGCGACACGCGAGGGCGGCGGGGCGACCGTGAGGTCGCCCCGCCGCCCTTCGCCTTGCCGCCGCGAGCCCATCGCGCGGCGCACCATGGTGGCCGGCCGGGCCGCCGGCAGGGTCTGCGGCGCCCGGGCCGGCGGCCCTGCCGGGCCGCCGGCCCGCCGGAGACACGCGGGCGGGCCGCGTCGCCCGCGCGCCGACTCTCGCGGCCCCGTCGCCCGCGCGCCGAGCGCGTGCAACGGCCACCCGTCGTGCTTACTTCTTCGCCGCCTTGGCCGCCGCCGGCTTCTTCTCCTTGACCGGCTTGCTGCCCGGGCGCACGGCCATGTTGCGGTAGACCTGCTCCATGTCCTCGGGCGTGAACTTGCGTGGGTTGTTGGCCCAGAGGCGCGCCTGCGTCTTGGCGCCCTCGACGAGATCGGGGATCGCCGACTCGGGGATCCCGACGTCGCTCAGGTACTGCGGCACGTTGAGGTCGTCGGCCAGTTGCCGCAGGGCGGCGACCGTCTTCTCGGCGGCCTCGCGGTCGGAGAGGCCGAGCATGTTCTCGCCCATGGCCTCGCCGAACTGCTTGAACCAGCGCAGGCAGGCGAGCATGTTGAACTCCATCGCCCAGGGCAGGACCATCGTGTTGGCGACGCCGTGGGGCACGTGGAACATGCCGCCGATGGGGTAGGAGAGCGCGTGCACGGCGCCGACGCCCGCGTTGCCGAAGGCGATGCCGCCCATCATCGAGCCCATCGCCATGTTGTCGCGCGCCCACATGTTGGTGCCGTCGTAGACGGCCGTGCGGATGCTCTGACTGATGAGCTTGATGCCCTCGTAGGCCAGCGAGTCGGTGTGCATCGTCGCGTTGACCGAGATGTAGGCCTCGATGTTGTGGATGAGGGCATCCATGCCGGAGGCGGCGGTGACGTTGGGCGGGCAGCTGACCGTGAGGGCGGGGTCGACGAGGGCGACGTTCGGCATGAGGAACGGGCTCACGAGGCCCTGCTTCACGTTGAGCTTCTCGTTGGCGAAGATGGCGATCGCCGTACACTCCGAGCCGGTGCCGGCGGTCGTCGGGATGGCGATGATCGGCAAGCCCTTCCGCGGCACCTTGTCGACGCCGACCCAGTCGTAGACGGTATGGCCCGTGTTGGGCAGCACGGCCGCGGCCTTGGCCACGTCGATGGGCGAGCCGCCGCCGAAGCCGACGATCAGGTCATAGCCGCCCTTCTCGACGATCTCGACGATCTCGCCGATCGTGCCCATGGGCGGCTCGGGGACGGTCTTGTCGTAGAAGGCGACGTCGAGGCCGGCCTCGCGCAGGGGCCGCTCGACCTCGATGCACATGCCGCAGGAGCTCACGCCCTCGTCGGTGATGACGAGGACCTTGGTGCCGTTGAGCTTCCGGGCCTCTTCGCCGAGCTGATCGACGGCGCCGATGCCGGTGATGAGCGTCTTGGGCTGGCGATGGATGCGCATCTTGCGCTCCACCCTGCGGCGCTCGAGCTGCTGCCCGCCCATGGCGGACGAGAAGACGCGCGGCTCGGGCTCGTTGTGGACGTGATCCATGACTCCTCCTGGAGAGTGGTTGATCTGTCGGGTCAGCGCGGCAGCCAGCCTTCGCAGTGCAGCCGCTTGACGTCGTCCCTGATCTGGTCGCGGAACTTCGGGTCGGCGATCTCGACGAGCATCGCCGCGCGGTCGCGCAGGCCGCGACCCTTGAGGTGGGCCACACCGTGCTCGGTGACCACGTAGTCGACGTCGGCGCGCATGGTCGTGACCGCGGCGCCCTCGGTGACGGTGGCGACGATGCGGCTGACCTCGCCCTTCTTCGCCGTCGAGGGCAGGGCGATGATCGCCTTGCCGCCCTTGCTGCGCGCCGCGCCGCGCACGAAGTCGACCTGGCCGCCGATGCCGGTGAACTGCATCGGGCCCATGGTGTCGGCGACGACCTGGCCCATCAGGTCGACCTGCAGGGCCGAGTTGATCGACACCACGTCGTCGAGCTGCCCGATGACGTACGGGTCGTTGGTGTAGCTCACCGGGAACATGTTGACCATCGGGTTGTCGTCGACGAAGTCGTAGAGACGGCGCGTACCCATGAGGAAGGTCGCCGTCATCTTGTCGCGGTGCAGCTTCTTGCGGCGGTTGGTGACGACGCCCTCGTTGTAGAGGTCGACGACGCCCTCGCTGAACATCTCGGTGTGGATCCCGAGGTCGTTCTTGTGGTGGAGGAAGCTGAGCGTCGCGTCGGGGATCGCGCCGATGCCCAGCTGCAGGCAGGCGCCGTCGTTGATGAGGTCGGCGATGTTCTTGCCGATCGCCGCCTCGACCGGGCCGATCTTCGGCGGCGGCAGCTCGATGATGGGCTGCTCGCTCTCGACGATGTGGTCGAGCTCGGTCACGTGGATGAACGAGTCGCCGTGGGTGCGCGGCATGTTGGGGTTGACCTGGGCGATCACGGTCTTGGCCACCGAGGCCGCCGGCTTGGTGTAGTCGACCGAGATGCCGAACGAACAGAAGCCGTGCTTGTCGGGAGGCGAGAGGTGGACGAGGGCCACGTCGACGGGGAGGTAGCCCTTGAGGAAGAGGTCGGGGATCTCGCTGAAGAAGGTCGG
>Ga0068714_10006581_pt1 | contig 11738 bp, 7 predicted proteins | sample MTBNYHSulfiMetaG_FD_62988 | JGI IMG/M metagenome (GOLD analysis project Ga0068714, IMG submission 62988) | Enrichment culture microbial communities from rom New York Harbor, USA that are MTBE-degrading - MTBE-NYH (New York Harbor Sulfidogenic)... | ecosystem: Environmental > Aquatic > Marine >... | reverse complement strand
CCGGGGGCTGCCGACCTGGTCGATGGTGCTCGGCAGCACGGCACGGTCCCGCTTCCCGAGCTCGAACCGGACCGAGCGGACGGCCGGGGCAGGCGGGCGGAGCCGTTGCCCCTGGATGCGGAGATTCCGGTCACCAGAGACACCTGGCCCAATATCCGTGTCGACCAGGCCGTGCAGACACCGGAGGAGACGGCGATCATCATTCATCCCCAAGATCCCAATCGGATCGTGGCCGTCGCACAGGCACCTGGATGCTACTACTTCTACAGCGCCGATGGAGGCCTCACCTGGGACGAAGGGTCCCTCACCGACCCCTACGATCTGGGGGACCCAAGCATCACCGTCGACGCTCAGGGAGTCGCCTACTACGGCTACATCGGGACCTTCAGTCACTCGGGCATCTTCGTGGCCAGGTCCTTCGACGGCGGCGCTAGCTGGCAGCCGAGCACGCCGGTGATTGAGCACTCGACCGGGAGGCCCTTCGAGGACAAGGAGTGGCCGACCTGTGACCTGACCAGCGGCCCCTACGCCGGCAGCCTCTACATCGCCTGGACGCAGTTCGACCGGTACGGCAGCAGCTCCCCCTACGACAGCACGCGGATCCTCTTCTCCTACTCGCGCGACCAGGCCACGAGCTTCGCGCCCCCGGTGCGCGTCAGCGATCGCGGCGGCAACTGCATCGACGGGGATGACACGGTCGAGGGCGCCGTTCCCGCCGTCGGCGCGGACGGAACCGTCTACCTCGCCTGGGCCGGGCCGCGCGGGATCGAGTTCGACCGCTCGCACGACGGCGGCGTGACCTGGGGCGCGGACCAGGTCATCAGCGACATCCCCGGCGGCTGGGACTTCTCCGTGCCGGGCATCTTCCGCTGCAACGGGCTGCCGTCCACCTGGTCCGATACGTCCGGCGGCCCCTACACGGGCCGTGTCTATGTCCTCTGGTCGGACCAACGCCACGGTGACACCGACGTCTTCCTCCTGCACTCCGACGACGGCGGTCTCACCTGGTCACCGCGCACGCGCGTCAACGGCGATCCGATCGGCAACGGGCGCCACCAGTTCTTTCCCTGGATGGCGATCGACCCGGAGAACGGACACTTCTACGTCGTCTTCTATGATCGCCGCGCCACCACCGGCAACGACACGGAAGTCTGGATGGCCATCTCGAGGACGGAGGGGCCACGTTCGCCGAAGAGGTGATCAGCCAGTCGCCCTTCACACCCGACGCGGGCGTCTTCTTCGGCGACTACATCGGGATTGCCGCGCGCAACGGACGTGTGCGGCCCTTCTGGATGCGCCTCGATTCCGCCCAACTGAGCGTGTGGACCGCTCTGATCGACATCGATCTGGCGGAGGTCAGGAGCACGCCCGCCCGCATGCGACTCACGGTGCTTCCGAACCCGACCCGCACCGAGGCGCGCATCTTCGCCTGGGGCGGTCAGGAAACCGCGGGCGCGGAGGCGTCGGAGGTGCGCATCTACGGCGCGGACGGGAGACTGGTGCGGTCCTTCTCCTCGGCGCAGGCGTCCAGGACGGGACTGCCGATCTCCTGGGATCTGCGCGATCTGGAAGGGCGCCGCGTGCCGGCCGGCAGCTACTGGGTACGGAGCTCGCAGGGCGCGACCGCCCGGCTGATCGTGACCCGGTAAAACTGCCGTCACCTCCTGCGGATCGCAAGATCGCCGCTGGCGGCAGCGCCCACATCGCGCGCGGCACCTCGTCTCGCCTTCCCGCCGCGCTGCCCTTGGAGTACCATGCCGGCCGGTCCCCATGTCGCTTCTGGCACTAGAAGGGAGTGATCCTATGCGGAGTCTCCGGAGCAGCGCCGTGTGCTTGCTGCTGCTGGTTCTCGCCGTCGCGCAGCCCCTGGCTGACGATCCCGCCGATCCGCCCACGCCGCCACCCACGCCGCCGCCCGCGACGCTGCCCACGTCGCCGCCCACGGCTCCGAGCCGCCTGTTGCTGACCAACGTGCGCGTCTTCGACGTGGAAGCCGGCGTCATGACCGCACCCCGGAACATCCTCATCGACGGCGGGCGCATCGCGGCCGTGGGGTCGGCGGAAGACACGGGGGCCGCGGGGAAGGCGGGCGAGGCGGGGAATGCGGGAGATGCGGGAGATCCGGGAGATGCGGGCACCACCGGAAATGCCGCGTCCGGTGCGGTTGCCATCGACTGCGCCGGCAAGTACGCCGTCCCCGGGCTCTTCGACAGTCATACCCACGTGACGAACCTGAGGATGATGGGCGACGAGGAGATCGACAAGACGTTGGGGCGTTTCGTCGAGCAGGGCATCACTCAGCTTCGCGATGTCGGCGGTCCCCTGGAGACCCTCCAGTCGCTGCGAGCCCGGATAGAGTCGGGCGAGCTGCGCGGTCCCGACATCTTCTACACCGGCCCCATGCTCGAGCAGAGCCCGCTCACCTGGGCGCAGATCAACATGGCCAATCCCGGCTTCACGGTCGCGATCGATTCGCTCCCTGATGCCGAGCGGATCGTCCCGGAACTGGTCGCGGGCGGCGCTCGCTGTGTCAAGGTCTTCAACAAGTTCGATCGCGACGTGTTCACCCGCGTGGTCGATCTCGCGCTCGCCGCTTCTCTTCCGGTGGTCCACGACCCCGGGCCGCCGCTGTTTCACCGCGTGCCGATCGACTTCTCCATCGATTGCGGCGTGAGCAGCATCGAGCACGGCAAGGCGCCCTGGCCCATCGTGCTGGTCGACTCATTGGCGCAAGAGCAGGACGAGCTGGCGCGTGCCAAGGCAACGAGCGAACAGCGAATGGCCTTTGTCGCCAAGGTCGCCGCGCTGGGCACGGCGGGCATCGCGACCGACAAGCTTCAGGCCGTATTCGACAAGATGATCGCGCGCGGCGTCTACTTCTGCCCCACGCTGCACGTCTTCGTCCAGATGGCGCAGCAACCCGGCGCCCATGACGAAGCCTCTCCGATGGCGACGATCCAGAAGGGCATGGAAGAGGTGAGCCGCTACTTCACCCACGAGGCGGCTGTACGCGGCGTGAAGATTCTCGTGGGCCAGGACGGCGTCTTCCCCGAGGGAACGCTGGCCGAGATGCGGCATCTGCGCGACTGCGGCCTGAGCGCGGCTGACATCCTCAGGGGCGCGACCATCTACCCCGCGCAGTTCCTCAACGCCACGGACCGCTACGGCGCGATCGCCCCCGGCCGGGTTGCCAATATCCTCGTGCTCGACCAGGATCCGCTGGCCGCGATCGAGAACATCGAGGCGGCGTTCATGGTCGTGCAGAACGGCCAGGTGATCCCCAGAGAGAAGGACGCATCCGGCGAGTGACGCGAGCGGCTCACTTACCGATAGAGCGCCTTCAGGCGGCCCCACGTGCCGACTTCGGTCGGCGAGTAGATCGTGCACGGGTTGGGCGTGCAGCTCAGCCACGTGGGATGAAAGATGCCGCCCAGGGAATCGCACTCGGTCTCGGTGGTCAAGGCGCAGTCGCACCCTGTGCAGCAGACCGCGACAGGCCGGGCAGGCAGGCAGACCGTGCCCTCCGTGTTGATGCCCAGGGCCCCGAAGCACTCAGCCCAGTAGGGTGTGGGGGGAGATGCGCAATCGGCCCAGCCCGCGAAGCCCGTGGGTGGGTCAACACTCAGCGGGATCGTCCCCGGGCCGGCGTAGGCGTAGCCCCCGAAGTAGTACACCGGCACGATGTCTCCCTCCCACGGGTCGCCGGTGGTGACGATGCAGGTACCTTCGTTGGGCCCCGGGCAGAACAGCGCGGGTTCCAGGCCTCCTGTCGGCGGGAAGCAGGGATCCCACTCAAAGAAGGTGAAGAGCGCGGGATCGAAGTTGCCCAGTCCGAACTCCGTCCCGCGCCACTGCTTGGGTTCCCACCACACGGACAGCACGTACCAGCTGCAGGCCAAGGAGACTCCGGGCACGTCGATGCGCACGTTCTGCGCCTCGCAGCTCTGGATGGCATAGGGAGCGTAGGCTTCACACCAACCTCCGGGCGGCGGGTCGCTGCTGTAGCCGAGCTCGGGCACATAATGGGTGATGAAGACACCTCCAGTCAGATTCTGCGGGTCTGCACAAACTCCGGAAGCGGCGAGGGTGAGGAAGACGAGAAGGATGAAGAAGGCGAGTGCACGTTCCATGGACCACATCCTGACGTCAGCGGATGGCCGCCGCTTGAGTCTACGCGGCGGCGCGCGAACTGGGTCACGGACGTGTCACCAGACCAGTTGTACCCGAGACCAGACCGGCGGATCCAGGAGAGGCTTCTCCGGGGCGACCCATTGCGTGGGGCCAGGTGGCGGCGAATGGTGCTGGCCGAGCGCTCGATGCGAAGTTTGGCGGCGAGCTCCGCGGTGATCCGGTCCTCGCCCCATTCGGGCTGGTCGCTGGAGATGCGCCGGATGAAGGAAATGTGCTTGCTGGGGATCAGGGGAGTGCCAACCATGCGGGAGCCCCGCCTCGTGGCACGACGCGATGCGGACTTCTCGCGGACTACGGGTGGGTTCCAAGCGGGTTCATCGGCCCTCCCCTCTGGGATGGACCTTCGCCGCATGTCCACCCGGGGTCGGGTGCTCACCCAGCCGCTCACCGCAATTCACGGCCGGCGGGTCTATGTCCCAGCCAAAGCCATCATCAGCATTGAACACGAACGCTCAGAGCAGACCGAGGAGGTCGAGTTTCAGTTGAAGTGGCAACTGTGAGGGCCGTGCCGGCCCGCGTCCTGTTGCCCGCCCGGGCCCGCGCCCGTCGATTCCTCGCTGGGGCGCCGGACGGCGTCGCAGGGCGGTCAAACCCTGGCGGATGAAGCTTTGACTAGGAACATCAGTTACTTCATCAGCACCATCTTCCTGGTGGGTGACGCAGCCTGGTTCAGACGATAGAAGTACACTCCCGAAGAAACCGGCTGACCATTTGCGTCCTTGCCATCCCAGATAACGGATTGCAGGCCGCCGGAATTCCCGCCGGCGCTCAGACTCTTGACGAGCTCGCCGGCCGGATTGAATATCTGGACCTGCAACGGTGAATCGGTGTGCTGATAGTAGCTGATGGTTGTTTGCGGTTTGAAGGGATTGGGATAATTCGACAGCTTGGCAAGCTCAACATTCGCACTGACGGGATCGTTCAGGCCGGCAAGATAGGCGAAATACTCCAGCGTCGTGCGCAAGGTCACTTCCGCGGCCAATGTGGCATCAGGCACTGGCAGGGAACCAGCGACGTGAATGAAGCCGGCCGCCCGGCAGTAGTGCTCTTCAGGTGGCGAAGCGTGCATGTTCTGGTACCACATCCCGAGATAGGCGATGTAATTGCAGAGGTAGTTGCCGGGGTTTCCGTTGAAGTCGATCCAGGCGTAGGTGCTTGTCTGTGCATTGACGGCATCTCGGATCTCGTACATGGGGAGCGTGGAGTACCTGGGCAGGTTTGCGCCAAGGGTGCTATCGGGTGGATTTGGAGTCGGATAGTAGGGGGGGATCTGGTCGGGCACCCAGTTGATCCAGTTGAAGGCGTCATCCTCGATTTCCCATGGGCCCGCGCCGGCGCCGTAACTGATGAGGATCTCGGGGTGGAATTCCTCCGTGCGTGCCCAGAAATCGTGCCAGGTAGCCTGGTAGTCCACTTCGAACTCCCGGGTTAACGGGTTAAACGCGGGAAAGAAGGCATAGACGTCGTAGCCGAAGCCCTCCCAGTTTTCGCCAATCCAGCCTTCAGGATTGAGCACCGGATCGGGGCTGAAACGATAGATCATTTCAGCCGTGGGCTGCCAGTAGCCAGTCAACATGACTACCGGTCTTGCCTCAGCCGAAGTGTAGAGTGAGAACATCAGGAAGAGTGCGATCAGGCTGCTTTTCATTTGGCGCCCTTTCTGTTTCTCCGGTCAGCACTACTCGGTACGAACTCTGATTATAGACTCATTTCAATGCACGGATCCTCACGAAAATCATCCCTTGTCTCGACTGCGGATTGCCCTGCCACGGCTGCGGGCGGATCCGCTGCCCCGCGTGCGGTCACGGGCAGCTGCTGGCACTCTGGTGCAAGGGGCGCCTGTGCGTAGCGCCGAATCGTCTTGCGATCCACCCTCCCTGCCGACCTTCCTGAGGTAGCTAACCCCCTTGAGTTTGGCGCAGAGGGCGAGCAAGGATAGGACCATGGATCTGGAAGCAGGGATTGCCGCTGCCGCACGGGAGGCCGACGCCTGCACGAAGCCCGGCGAGATCGGGGCGCTGCTTCGCCGGGAGGGGTTGTATTCCTTGCTCCGGCCTGCCTCGCCTGAGCAGCGGCGTTGGGGTGAACTGGCGGGCCTGAGGCCGAAGAAGCGACCCCTGGGGCTGTCGCGGGCGACCTGCTACCGAGGCTTGCGCCCCAGGGGTGGGCCACGTCCTCGCATTGAAGTGTCGGCACCTGCCCGCAAGAGAGCATGCAACGTGTCTGGCATCTTCCGCTCCGACACCTTGGAGCCCTGAAATGCGAACTATCTGGAAACATCTGAAACCGTTCAAGGGGTGGCTTGCCCTGGCCCTGGGGCTGGCCGCCATTGCCGAAGTCCTCCAACTGATCGACCCGGTCATCTTCGGCAGAATCATTGATTTGTACGCGACGAACCCCAACAATCTGGGGCGGCAGGAGTTGGTCCGCGGAGTTCTCATCATGCTGGGAATCGCCGTGGCTGTGGCCCTCTTGGCCCGCCTCGCCAGGGCGTTCACCGAATACGTCACCCGACTCGTCGTCCAGAAATTCGGGCTTTCGGTTTTCGACACGGGCCTGCGCCAGACCCTCAGGCTCCCCTTCCATGAGTTTGAGGAGACCAGCAGCGGCCATGTCCTTTCCGTCCTCATGAAAGTTCGCCAGGACACCGAACACTTCATCAGCTCCTTTGTCACCGTCCTCTTTTCCTCGATCGTGGGCGTCTTCTTCGTCGTCTGGTATGCCACGACCACCCACTGGCTGCTGATCCCCGTCTTTCTCATCGGCGTGGTGGTCCTGGGAACCCTGACCAGCATATTGAGTCGCAAGATCCGCGAGGTCCAGCGCTCGGTGATCTCAGAAACCAACAGGATGAGCGGCACCATTACGGAATCACTCCGCAACATCGAACTCATCAAGAGCCTGGGGCTCACCTATCCCGAGATCAGACGCCTGCGGAGCTTCACCAGGAGGATCTTCGACCTGGAAATGAGCAAGGTCGCCCGCATCCGCACCCTCACCTTCCTCCAGAGTTCCGTTTTGCTGGTCCTCAAAGAGTCGATTCTCTTCATCCTCCTGTGGCTCATCTTCCGCAACCTGTTGACCACGGGGGAACTCATCTCCATGCAGTTCATCACCACCCGGATCATGCATCCTCTTCAGCAACTGGGAGGTATTATCCTCTCCTACCGCGAGGCGGAAGCCTCCCTCCAAGTCTTCAATGGCTTGATGACGAAGGAGCCCGAATACCGTCCAGAGGAACCTGTGGAAATCGGGGAGATCGACAACCTCCGTTTCGAGGATGTCAGCTTCCGGTACAGGAACTCCTCGGCCGACGCCATCAGCAATCTCTCCTTCAGGGTGAAACGGGGGGAGACCATCGCCTTCGTGGGTCCTTCGGGGTGCGGAAAGTCCACACTGGTGAAACTGTTGGTAGGCTTATACACCCCTACCCGGGGGACCATCTACTACGATGAGATTCCCGCCAAGGAGATCCGCGTCAACAGGATGCGGCGGCAACTCGGTTTCGTCACCCAGGATACCCAGCTCTTCTCGGGCACCATCAGGGAGAATCTCCAGTTCGTCAAACAGGATGCCACCGAGGAGGAAATCATCAGCGCCCTGAAGAGAGCCTCGGCGCTGAAGCTGGTGGAGTCCTCACCAAAAGGGCTCGATACCTTGCTGGGCGAAGGGGGGAAGATGGTTTCGGGAGGGGAAAAGCAAAGGCTAGCCATCGCCAGGGCCCTGGTCCGCAACCCAAGGATCCTGATTTTTGATGAGGCCACTTCCGCCCTCGACTCCATCACCGAAGAGGAGATTGCCCAGACACTCAAGGAGATCTCGGCCGGGAAACAGCAAATCGTCCTGATGATCGCCCACCGTCTCTCCACCATCATGCATGCTGACAAGATATGCGTCCTAGAAAGAGGGAGATTCATCGAGGAGGGGAACCATGTTGAGCTCCTCGGACAGAAGGGACTGTACTATGCTATGTGGAGACAGCAGATCGGCGAAAGAAAAGACACAGAACGAAGACCGGAGAGGCGAAAAGCCTTATAGGAACTCCCGGGCGGGAACGGCCTTGCTGGGGATAGCGAATGGTCTCCAGCCCGCTGACTGCGGAGAAGGACCTTTCCGCTGCACGAGGGTATACTCTCAGTGTGTTGAAGAGTGCGCCTCCGCGCAGAAGGGACGTTGATTCCTCCTGTGGGACCCGAGAATCCCGTCCGGGGCCATGCCCGGTCCTCGAATCCGACTCCGTTGCCTCCCGATCGCACCAAGCCCTTCGCACCGCCTCGATTGTCGCGTTACCGCGGGCGGCCTCACTTGCCACAGCGGCGGGAACCGGGCGGCCTGGGGGCGGCGCGATGGTAGTAGTCGCCGCGGCCGGCTCCGACTGGTTCGCCTACTTCGCCGAGGAGGTCCCGCGGCTCCCGGCAGCGGCCTCTGGATCCCCGGCGGCAACGAAACCAGACTCGCCGACCCCGCCAATCCTCAGTTACTGGAAGAGATCGCCGACAGAGACGGCGAGTTTGTCGTCCGAGGGGACTATCTCTATGTCGCGGAGAACGAGGAGACGGCCGGCTGCCTGTATGTGTTGCAGAAGCCCGGCCACGAGGTCGTCGGAACCCTGCCGCTTGAGGCCAGCACCTATTGTGAGGACCTGGGTTTGTACGAGGCGCGCGCAGGTTGGAGCGAAGACTCGCGATACATCTGCTTGGCGATCGAGCACCAATGGCCCCTTTTTTGGGGCGGCCTGCTCATCGTCGATGTCAACGATCCCAGGGTTCCCCGCATCGTCGGCAGTCTGCACCACAGCGACGTCTATGCGTCGACCCAGGCGGGCTGCGACGCGATCGACGTGACGGACCCCGCGCATCCTCTGGTCATCGGATCCCTGCCGTGCGGCATTGGGAACGACGTGTCGGGTGAGTACGTGTATCTTGTGGAACCGTCAATCTTCACCAACCTGTCGACGCTGCAGATCTTCCCCACGCAATGCGACCCGGCCATGGCCGTGTTCACCCGGGAGAGGACGCTTGTGCAGCCATTCACCGTGCTGCCGAATCCCTCTCCCGGTCGAACGGCCCTCCAGTTCGCCATGGCCCGAACGGGCCCGCTCCGCGCCACCATCCATGATGCCGCAGGGCGCCGCATCCGGACCCTCTTGGATGAGACCCGAGTGGCTGGACCGGTCGTCCTGGTCTGGAATGGACTCGACGAGCAGGGCCGTGAAGTCGAACCCGGGATCTATCTTGGCCGCGTCGCGACAGCCGATGGAGTTCGAGCCAGACGGATGGCGATCCTGCGCTGGCCATCCGCGCTCCGAACCTCTTGTGAATGTGGTGATCGAGCGCTGTTCCTAACCGTTCACTGCACGAAGCCGAGGCCCTGGGAGAACCGCCCAAGCGCTCGCCGGCCGGTTACGATGGTGCCAGGTGGCCTCAGGCGACCGTCCTTTTCGGACGGCACGCCTTTGCGGACCGCGAGCCACCGGGTAGTCATAGGCCCAGATCTGGCCGTGCCGGAAAGTCCTACCCCCGGAGGGGTCTTCCCTGTGCGACAAGGCCTAACGCGGGCCGGGCGGCGGGCTCCGGCTGGCGCGCCTGGAGCCATGCGCGGTCAGCAGCCAACCGCTGGCTTGCTACCAAGCTGGCTGGCGGCGCATACTCAACCCGCGTGTGGCGCAGTAACTCTGGAGGTCGCGATGGCTCGCAGTGTCTCACACGTTGCGCTTGCCGGTTCAGTCCTGCTCCTTGGCATCCTCCTCGGCATCACAGCCGTCGTTGTGCCGCCGGCCGATGCACTCCCCAAACCCGCGGGTCCCCTAGGCATCTGGCGCTCGAGCGACGGGCCGGTCTACGCGGCCCCGGGTATTCCGGAGAGCACGAATGTCCAGACCGCCTTCGCGTTCGGGGACTTCTGGGACATGAACGACCCCAGTGATGAGGGGCACACTTTTCAGGAATGGATCGACCTGACGTGCAACCAATGGAACGCGGAGCGCTTCACCGGCGTGGTGCGTCCCCCCAGTGAGAGTGGGGTGGTCAACGTGCCGGCAGATACCGCGCTCTATGCGCCGCTGTGGCCCCCGGGGATGATCCAGGGGGCAGCGCGCTTCTCACGGCTCTCGGAGATCCATGGGCAGATCTACGGTATCAACATCGACGACTTCGGTGGCCTCGACACGGCTGCCGTTCACGACATCCGCGATGCGCTCAAGGGTAAGTACGTGGATACGAATGGCGTGGTGCACCACAACACACCCGAAACGACGCCGCAGCTCAAGCTCTTCGTGGTGATCTACTCCGGTCACACACTCCCGGCGCAGTTCGTCCCCTTTGTCGACGGCATCAACCTCTGGATCTACAACCAGAACACGTACTACCAGAATATCGATGCCTACGTGACCCAGTTCCGCCAAGCCTATCCGGGCAAGGAGATCAATTGCGGCGTCTATATCATGAACGGTACCTACGGCTGGATGACGCCCGCGTGCATCGACCACATGTACCGCCGCTTGCTGGATCGCTATGACAATGGCGAGATCAACGGGGTGATGCTGTTCGCCGGCCACTGGATCATCATCCCCAACATCACCCGCGCACGCTGGGATGCCGACGCGCTCCCGGCCCTGCTGGATGAGATCTACTACCCCTACGTGGGCTCCGGTGAGGGGCGTGTGATCGACGAAGTAGGTGCGCCGGTCGAAGGGGCCTTCGTCACCTGCAGCACGATAGGCCGGATCACGGGCGAGGTGCTCGTACGATCCAAGAAGCTGACCGATGCCAACGGGCTGTATCGGCTAGCCGCCTGGGCGGGCAATCGGACGACCGATGCGACCCTCTATTCCGTGGTGGCTGAGAAGGGCGGCTTGGTGAGCGAACCGGTCTCGGCCTGGATCACGCGGCGTGGGCAGACGATCTTCCCGGACATCTTGCTGCGGGGGCCAGCGGGCGTCGGCAACGAGTTCGCGGCCGGAGGGGACGACCGGGGGCCGTTGAGGATCGAGTGCAGGCCCAATCCATTTCGCGGGCGAACCGTGATCCGCTATCCGACAAACCAGACGGACCACGCTCTCTTGCGCGTGCTCGACGTCAGCGGCCGCGAGGTCATCTGCTTGGCCGGTGCCCAGCGCTTGCCGGGTGAGTGCAGCATTGTCTGGGACGGACGGGCCCGGTCGGGGGAGAGAGTACCCGCGGGCATGTACCTCTTGCGCATAGAGGATGGGCACGGATCGGGGCGCGGATCGGGGCGCCTGCTCCTCCTCCGCTGATGGGCGTGCCGACGGTGATCCGCGCCGTACGATGGGCCGGGCACGAACACCTCAGCGCTCCCTGCTACACCGAACCGCCAAACCTGGATCGGCCGCCGCGATGCAGTGGTCTCATAATCTATGAAACTGGTGGACTAGGCCTGTGACTTCAGGTGGCGCTGTGCGGACGGGGTTTGTAGGAGGGAGTGTGTCCAGCGAAGGCTGGCATGTTCAGTGGGAGACAGTCCCACCGGGGTAGAAGTCAGAGGCCCCGTAGCTTGGATCGCATCGGTGGAGGAAACGAAGCCGGTGA
>Ga0068714_10006579_pt1 | contig 11741 bp, 9 predicted proteins | sample MTBNYHSulfiMetaG_FD_62988 | JGI IMG/M metagenome (GOLD analysis project Ga0068714, IMG submission 62988) | Enrichment culture microbial communities from rom New York Harbor, USA that are MTBE-degrading - MTBE-NYH (New York Harbor Sulfidogenic)... | ecosystem: Environmental > Aquatic > Marine >... | reverse complement strand
CTTCGGCGCGGGTTCCGAGCACTACCTCCTCGGGGTCAAGAACTTTCCCATCGAAATGACCGACGAGAGGCTTCCCAAGAGTTTTGCCCTGGGTATGGCCACGTCGAGCCGGGGGGCCTGTCACATGAGAAGCCGTCCATCCATCGATGTCCTGGGCCTGCCTGAACCTGTTCTCAACAAGGTCTACGGAGGTCCCGTGAGTTCAAGGCTCGACGACTACGCTGGAAAAGGCCGACTGGTGTGGTGGCATGAAAGGTTCAATGCCGTCGTCGACTCGATCGGCTTCTGCCGCTTCCTCGGGCTTTTTTCAAGCCCCCACGCGCCGCAGTACAGGCAGTTTTCCACCCTGATCCGCTTGGCCACGGGGATGCGCCTGAGCCCGAAAGATCTCAAAACAATCGGTGAAAGGATCTGCACCCTGGAAAGGATGATGCTCGTGGAGGACGGTCTGGGAAGAAAGGACGACACGCTTCCTCGAAGGTACTATGATGAGCCCGTCCCCGAAGGCCCTGCCCGGGGCCACGTCGTCTCGCAGGAAGGATTCGACGGGATGCTCGACGAGTACTACGGGCTTCACGGCTGGGACGATCATGGGATTCCCAAGAAACGCACCCTCAGGCGGCTGGGTTTAGGATGATGAGAATCAGGGTTGACAAGAAGCTCTGCACGGGTTGTCGTCTTTGCGAAATCGTGTGCTCCCTGGTTCACCGCGGAAAAATCAATACGGAGAAATCCGCGATTCGCATCCAGAAGGATGATCTCGACACCAGCGTGAATGTGCCCGTCCTTTGCCGGCAGTGCAAGGTAATGACGTGCCTTGCGACGGAAACCGTCGTGGAGGAGGAGGAACGTGCGAAGTTTGTGTGGGATCCGGGCAGGCTCGCCCGTTGCCCTTTCAACGCCCTCAGGGTCCTCGGCAAAGAGGCCTTTCACTGCGATTTGTGCGGCGGAAGCCCGCAGTGCGTCAAGGTTTGCACGGTGAAAGCGATCACGGTCCAAAGAAGTGCCTGAAGGAATGGAGAATTGGACGGTCGTCGTGGTGGAGTTTTGCTCCCTGCTCCTTGCTCCCTGCTCCCTGCTCGACTCACGATCTCAATAACTCATGAACTTATGAACGGCTCTTTTACTGATTTACTGATCACTGATCACTGATTTCCTCTTTCCCCATCCTGATGATCTCCGCCACCCTGCTTTCCAGGATCATGACCTCCTGCAGGACGATCTTCAGGTATTTCTTGTTCGGATCATCGTCCGGCGCCTTTTCAACCAGCCTTCTGGTAAAGCCGCCGATCACGGTCAGGGGGTTCCTGAAATCATGGGCGACCCTGTTGGCGATTCTTCCCAGGGCGGCGAGCCTCTCGGCCTCGACCAGTTGCTCACTTTTTTCCCTCAACTCCTCTGATCGCCGTTCGATAATTCCCTCGAGCTCCTTGCTGAAACGGGACAGCTCCTCGTGGGCTCTTCTCAGCGCTTCTTCGGCCTTCAGCCGTTCGGTGACATCCTCCCCGGAACTGAGCGTGCCCGTGGCCCGGCCGGTTTCATCCCTGATCAGGGTGTTGTACCAGGCGATCACCCTTTCTTCCCCCGACTTCGTCAGTAGAGGGTTTTCGTAGTGTTCGACCGGATCGATTTTGCCGGCCAGCAGTTTTTGAAAAACCAGCGCCACCTCTTTCCTGATCCTCTCGGGGAGGAAGTGGTCGAACCAGATTTTGCCGAGCACTTCGGCTTCCCGGTAGCCCAGGATCTCACAGCCCTTCTTGTTGATCAGCGTCACCTCTCCTCGCTCGTTGAGCGCCACGATGGCGACCCCGGCAATGTCGAGATACTTCTGGGCCCGTTCCTTTTCAAAGCGCTCTTTTTCCTCAAGGTCTTTTTGTTTCCGGGTCTGTTGCTCCAGCTCTCTGATCCTGCGCTCCAGCTCTTCATAGGTCGGCTTGCTCATGGCCGCCTCCTGTTCCGCCGATTCATCCGGAGCGGGCGATCAGGGACCGGTTCTCGTAGATGTTGCCGATCACTTCGAAAAGGTGCGGCTTCCACCAAATTTGCCGGTTCTTGTCGTCATAGAGGCCGAAGGCCGCCTCCTGTTCGTTCCATTTCACGACGAGGGTGGATTGATTGATGCCGATTCTGCCGTGGGTGTCATCCACGATGTCTCCTTCGTAGATGGTCCGGCCTTTCATGTCCTGAAGGCCGGTAGACTGCATGAGCTCGCAGGCGTCCCATGGGAGCGCTTCTCCCGGTTGCGCGTCTGTCGCGCCCGAGATCTGCTTCCCGGGGAAATCGATCGAAGTCACACGGTACATCTTTCGCCGATTTCTGTGCCATGCCCGAAACTTGATTTCCCTCATCCTTGACCTCGCCTCATCAAAATGACCGACGCCGTGTGCCCTTTCCCGGGGATGTCCTGCAGCCTCGCCTATCCTCTCCCCCCGAGGGGGGAGAGGGGATTCGGGTTCAGAAGGTTTTTCCGGACGATGGCCGGACCGCTCACACCTATGCTTCGTGATAGACCGCCTTGCCCATTTCAGAAAACTTGAAGTTGTAAAACACGTTGTAGCCGTTGTAATCAAGAATCCTGAGGTCGTCCGTTTGCTTCAAATCTCCGATCACGACGTTGTAGTGGTTGCCGTATTTCGCTTTGACCTTGTCCAGCGGGAGTTCTGAGGCAATGTACTTGCTGATCCCCTTGGTTGCCAGCTTTTCCACAAGCTTTGGATCTTCGAAAGAGTCAAAGGTGGTCAGAATAAGAATGGGGCCCGTACCGGTAAAAATGATTCCTGCCTTCATGGTCAAACCTCCTTTCGCATTGAAACTGAAAAAGGTTCTGTGGTCTAACCCGGACTCCAACTACCCCTCTCACCCATGGGGGAAAGAAGCGAGTCGCGAAGAGGATCGGATACCTCGGTTAAGGGTTCGTTGCGCTGTGTGACTGTCACCAGGCATAACGGCAACGGGAGAAAGGCACCGGAATGAAAACAAAGATCGCGCCGCACATCAGAAGAAGAACGACCGATTGCGCCGAAAATATACAGCGTAAAACGATACTAGCATAGGGCCGGGGTCTTTGCAAGCCGCCTTGGTCTTGACTGAACCGCTCCTTGCACTCGCGTAAACAGGCCTTAGATTGTAGGATCAGGTGCCTGATTTTCAGCCGGCTTCCCGGCCCATTTGCGAGGTAATATGTTGTTTTCGTTTCATAACACGCCAATGCCCCAAAAGGGAAGCGCCCTAAAGGGCCGGCTTCCGAAAGGCGGGGCCCGTCTTTTGTCCGCGGCCATATCGGTTTTCGCCTGGACGACCCTCTCCTTCTCTCCCCTTTTCGCCCAACCGCTCAAGCCGGGAGGCGGTCCGCTGCCTGCGCCGGTGGAAGTGGCTTCCGTCACCGAACAGCTGGTGCTCACGAGCGTGACCCTGATCGGCACCGGTGAAGCCTGGCTCGAAACGGTGATCGCATCCGAACAGTCCGGGCTCGTGAGCGCCATGCTCATCGAGGAAGGGGAACCGGTCAAGAAGGGACAACCGCTCTGTGAGCAGGATACGACGGAGATCAAGCTCAAGATCGAAGCGGCCCGGGCGGAACTCGGTGAAGCGGAGGTGTTGACGGCGCAGGCGGAAAGCGATTACGACCGGCAGAAAAGGCTCTTTGCCATCAACAGCATTTCCGAGAAAGCCTACGAGGACGCCAAATTCAAGACAGAGGCGGCCCGCAAGAGGGTGAGCAGTCTCCGCGCTTCTCTCAGCGTGCTCGAGGAGCAATTGAACAACAAGCGGACCCGGGCTCCTGTAGCGGGTTATGTGGTCGAGCGGCACTGCCTGGTCGGGCAATGGCTTGGCGAAGGCGAACCGGTGGCGACCGTCGTCGTGCCGGACCCCATTCTGTTCAAAGTTCCGGTTCCCGAACGCTACATTTCCTCCGTAAAGAAAGGCGACACGGCGCGGATCACCTTCGATGCCCTTCCGGGCAAGACGTTCGAGGGCAAGATCTACGCCGTCATACCCAGGGCGGATGATGCCTCCCGCACCTTTCCCGTGCGAATAGAAATCGGCAATCCCGAAGGGCTGATCAAGCCCGGCATGCTGGGTCGCGCCACGATCCCCACCGGTGAGAGGCGAAAGGCCGTCCTCGTTCCCAAGGATGCCCTGGTCCTCACGTCCACCGGTACGGCGGTGTACACCGCGGTGAATCAGCAGGCCCGTCTGGTCCCCGTGAAAACCGGAGCCGAGCACGGACCCCTCATCGAGGTCGTCGGAGACCTGTCGCCGGGACTGGAGGTGGTGGTGCGAGGCAATGAAAGGCTCAGGCCCGGCCAACCCCTGCAGATCATAAAAAAGCATCCATGAACCTCACGGAAGCATCCATCAAGTATCCCGTTTCGGTGATTGTCGGCGTCCTGCTGCTGGTCATCTTCGGCATTCTGTCCCTCCTCCGCATACCGGTCCAGCTCACACCCGATGTGATCAGGCCTCAGATCACCGTCACCACCCTCTGGCCGGGGGCCTCCCCTCAGGAAATCGAGCGCGAAATCGTGGACCAGCAGGAAGAATACCTGAAGAGTGTGGAAGGCCTGGTCCGGATGTCGAGCGAATCGAGCGACGCCGTGGGGAGAATCAACCTCGAGTTTTCCGTGGGAACCGACATCGACGCCGCCTTGCTTCGGGTCTCGACCAAACTGGACCAGGTGCCTTCCTATCCGCAGGATGCGGAGCGTCCGATCCTCGTTTCCGCCAGTGAAAACGCCCCGCCCATTGCGTGGATCGTGTTGAGGCCGATCAGAGAAGACATCCCGGCCCTCGGCACCTTCCGCACCTTTGTGGAGGACAACATCCAACCCCGGCTGGAGCGCATCCCGGGCGTTGCCAAGATCAACGTGTACGGCGGCCGGGAAGAAGAAATGCAGGTCGTCTTCGACGAAGGGGCCGTGGCCGCACGGAGGGTGACCATCCAGGAGATTGCCGGGGTTTTGTCCGCGGGGAACCGGAACATTTCCGCCGGGGATTTTGACGAAGGAAAGCGGCGGTACATCGCCCGCACCGTCGGAGAGTATCTCGCCCCGGAGGATGCGGAAAAGGTGGTTGTCAAGTATTTCGGACAGGCACCTGTCAGGGTCAAGGACGTCGCCGAAGTTCGCTACGGGTTCAAGAGGCAGGACAACGTGGTGAGGAACAAGGGCAACGAGACCCTGGCCATCAATGCCATTCGCCAGGCGGGGTCCAACGTGCTCCAGGTGATGGCGGGGCTGCGGGAGGCGATCCGGGAACTGAACGAAACGGTGCTCGCCGAAAAAGGCCTTTTGCTCGAACAGGTGTACGACGAGACGGAGTACATCAACAGCGCCATCGGGCTTGTCCGAAACAACCTCTTCGTGGGGGGATCCCTCGCGGTCCTCGCCCTGCTGCTCTTTCTCAGGAGCTTTGCCCCGACCCTCATCGTGGCCCTGGCCATTCCCATTTCCATCGTGGGAACCTTCCTCATGATGGTCCTCTTCGGCCGCACCATCAACGTCATCTCTCTGGCCGGCTGCGCTTTTGCCGCAGGCATGGTGGTGGACAATTCCATCGTCGTCCTTGAAAACATTTATCGGCACCGCCAGATGGGGGAAAGCAAGATGGAGGCGGCGCTCAGAGGCACCACCGAAGTTTGGGGCGCGGTCCTGGCCAGTACGCTCACCACCGTAGCCGTTTTTCTCCCCGTCATCTTTGTGGAGGAAGAAGCGGGCCAACTCTTCAGGGACATCGCCATTGCCATCAGCTTCGCCGTGATTTTGAGCCTTGTAGTCTCCGTCACCGTCATCCCCTCCCTGGCAAGCCGGATCATTTCGAAGCCGCAGCCTGACGACAAGGGGATCGCGAGCCGGGTGAAAGGCCTTTTCGGGATTGCGCGCCTGGCGACGCGCCTGACCGACGGCATATCCGCCCTCGTCTACTGGCTCTGCGGCGGAACCCTGCGCCGGGTGCTGCTCGTCGTCGTCTTCACCGCGGCCTCCTTTGCCATGGCCTGGTTCCTGGCGCCCAAGACGGAATATCTCCCTGAAGGCAATCGCAACCTCGTCCTCGGGATCATGATCCCTCCTCCGGGCTACAGTCTCGAGGAGTTCGTGGCCGTGGGCCGCTTTGTGGAGGGAGAGGTTCGAAAATACTGGGAAGCGGAGTCGGGACAGACCCTCGACGGACCTCCCGTCTCGAATTTCTTCTATGTCGCCTTCGGGCAGCGTGTGTTCATGGGAGCGGCGGCCGCCGACCCGCTCCGTGCTCGGGAGCTCATCCCGGTGCTGCAGAGGATCCTCCGAAACATCCCCGGCATGATCCCCATCGTAACCCAGACCAGTCTGTTCGCCCAGACCGCCGGGTCGGGGCGCTCCATCGATGTGGACCTGAGCGGGCCGGACCTCGAACGGCTGATCTCAATAGGCCAGCGCATCTTCGGGGACATCATGATGCTGATCCCCGGTTCCCAGCTCCGGCCTATTCCCAGTCTGGACTTGGGAAACCCGGAAATCCGGATCATTCCCGATCGTGACAAGGCCGCCAAGGCCGGGCTCACCGCCCAGGACATCGGCCTCAACATCGATGCGCTCCTGGACGGGATCAAGGTCGGAGAAGTCAGGCGGTTCGGAAACAAGATCGATTTGACCTTGATGGGACGGGGAGAGCGGATCAAGAGCGTGGAGGATTTCCGGAATCTCCAGCTGAACACACCCTCCGGCGATCGAGTGACGCTCGCTTCCGTGGCTGATGTTCGTCTGGTGGCAGGACCGACCCAGATCAACCGCATCGAGAGGCAGCGGTCCATCACGATCCAGGTCATCCCGCCCGACCGGGTCCCTCTGGAAGCGGCCATGGACCTCATCCAGAGCAAGGTGGTGGAGCCGCTCGAAAAATCCGGCGAGTTGAAACAACCCTACCGCATCAGTCTCGCCGGCACAGCGGACGACCTGACCAGAACGAGAAGGGTCCTTCAGGGCGACTTTCTCCTTGCCCTGGTCATCACCTTTCTGCTCATGGCCTCCCTGTTCAGCAGCTTCCTGTACCCTCTCGTCATCATGTTCAGCGTCCCCCTGGCTGCAGCGGGCGGTTTTCTGGGCCTTTACCTCGTCAACCGATTTGTCGGCTTCCAGCCCCTGGACGTGCTGACCATGCTCGGGTTTGTCATTCTCATCGGGATCGTGGTGAACAACGCCATCCTCATCGTGCACCAGTCCCTCAACTTCATGCGCGACAGTGGCCTGCCTCCCCGAGAGGCTATCAGGGAATCCGTTCGCACCCGGATCCGGCCGATCCTCATGACGACCCTCACCTCCGTCGCCGGGATGCTCCCGCTGGTTCTGTTTCCGGGAGCAGGCTCCGAACTTTACCGCGGCATCGGGAGCGTGATCACCGGCGGTCTCGTGGTGGCCACCCTTTTCACGCTCCTCCTGGTTCCGTCCCTCTTCTCACTGGTGCTGGATGTGAAGCTTCGGATCGCGGGAAAGACAGATGGCGGAGGATAGAAAAAGATAGTTCCTGAGTTCCTAAGTTACTACGTTCATAAGCAAGAAAGTCTGGTAGCGCCTGAACTCATAGGCTCCCAGGGGAGACGATGAATTTTATGGCGCATGACCTCAACAACTCATGAACTTACGAACTCAGTAGCTCATTACCTGTTTTCTGTAGGAGCAAGCCCCTGCTTGCGATGATCGGGACCAAGCTTGCCTCGCCGTAGCCTTGGCGAAGGCGGGAGGTCCCCCCTACCCCTGATCGCCCTTTTTCTTGCTTAAGAACTCCACGGGTTTTCAGGCTTACCTCGGCTCATATCTCTGGGCGAGTTCACAATCGAATCGATCCTCGCAGATGCGGGAGCAATAGAACTCCCTCATGATAAATCCGTATTTGTCGACGAAATCACGGACCGCCTGATCCCTGTTCTCGATGCCCTGGAACCACTTGTGCTGGTCCACGTGGCGCTCGATGATCTCGATCTGGGAGGCCAGGATGTCCTGCAGGTGTCTGCACTCGTTGAACATGAGCCAAGGTTTCCGTTTCCGAAGTCTTTGAAATTATAGCAGTTGAACGCGAATGTGGCAAGAGTCGCGTGACGTTCCCAAAAACACAAACCGGCCCGGATTATCCATCAAAAAAACTTTACATCAAACGGGAAATCGTCTAAAAGGTGCTTGTCTCGATGATTGAGGCAAATAGCAGTCGTTTCAATAACTTGTCTTCTCTGACGATTCAAACCGAAAGGAGGTAGAGGAATGAGATTTCGAGGATGGTGGATTGGACTTCTGGCGGTGGCGCTGGTCTTCTGCCTGGCAGGACCGAGCTTTGGTGCAGACAAGCAAAAGACGCTCACCTGGTCTGCGGGCGGGCTCGGCGGGGGGTGGTACACCATGGCCGGCGGATTTGCCGACATCATTCACTCCATGCACAACGACATCGTCGTCAAGGTCGTTCCCGGTGGAGGAACGGTCAACCCGGCCCTGTTGAACAAGAAGGAGGTTGAACTTGGATGGGGCCTTCCCTTCATGAACTTCGCCGGCTACAACGGGGAAGAACCCTTCGAGTCCAAGCTCGTCGATCTGAGGGCCATCGCGGGCGGCATGAGCATGAACTACTTTCATTTTTATGTGGGAAAGGACACGCCCTACAAGAATCTGGACGAAATCTTCGGACAGAAGAAGAAAATTCGCATCGCCATCTCCCCGGCAGGCACCTCCGAGGAGTGGGTGTTCAGGAAGATCCTGGACCACTACAAGACCGACTACAAAGCCCTAGAGAATGCGGGATTCACTTTCTTCAGGGGCAACTACTCGGCGCAGGCTCAGCAATTCAAGGACCGCAACGTTGACGCCGTTTTCACGTTCCTGGCCCTGCCGGGTGCAGCGGTGATCGAAGCTTCCGTGGGCCGAGATCTCCTTCTCCTGGATTTTCCTCCTGCCCTTCTGACGTCGCTGGATAAATTCGGCATCGTGCCCGGCAAGATCCCGGTGGGGACCTATCCCAAGGCACTCAATACCACGGATGTGACCACGGCTCGGTCGGGGAGCGTCATCACCACGCACAAAGACCTTCCCGACGATTTGGTCTACCGAATCACCAAGGCGATCAACGATAACCTGGACAAGGTTCACAGGATCCACGCCAGTCTGGCCCCTTACCAGGTGGCCGACGGCGTCACCGGGACCGGCATCCCCCTTCATCCCGGGGCGATCAAGTACTACAAGGAGAAGGGGATTCTCAAGTAACAGCAAACGCCCCCTTGATGACCGGCGCCTCGCTCCGTCAAAAGGGAGGGGTGCCGTCGCGTTTGAACGGGAAGGAGCCGGAAGGCAGGAGTTTGCCTGATGCGAGACCTTAAAGGATGGTGGAACCTGCCCATCCTCGTCGTTGGAGTGGTCGCCAGTGCGTACCACTTCTACACCTCGGGGTTTGGGACCCCCGGCCCGCGCATCCTCAGGGGCATCCACCTTCTCCTGCTCCTTCCCATGGTCTATCTGCTTTTCCCTGCCACGCGAAAATCCCCGAAAGACCGCCCCAGCATCCTGGACCTTGCCATTGCGCTGCTGTGCGTCGTATCCACGTCCTACACCATCTACCATGCCGACCGGCTCAACATGCGCTTCATCGGGTACCACGAGGTGCGGCTCGAGGAAGTGGTTCTGGGCGGGCTTCTGGCCATCGCGGTCATCGAAGCGTGCCGGAGGGCCATGTCCAAGTGGATGGCTGCCACGATCAGCCTGGTCCTCGTGTATCTCATGACCTGCCAGTATTGGCCCGGCATGTTCCACTACAAGGCCTTCAGCCTGGATCGGGCCGTCGAGATCCTTTACCTGGCCGGCGACGAGGGCATGTTCGGCTTTCTCACGGGCATCTCTGCAGAGATCCTCTACATCTACATCCTCTTCGCCTCCATCATGACCGCCACGGGAACCGGCGAGTTCCTTATCGAGTTCGCCACCTTTGCCGCCGGTTGGGCACGGGGCGGATCTGCGAAGATCTCCGTCCTGTCCAGCGCCCTGTATGGAACCGTGAGCGGATCCACGGTCGCCAACGTCTATGCGACCGGCAGTTTCACCATCCCTCTCATGAAACGAAGCGGTTTCTCTCCCAAGGAATCCGCGTCGATCGAGGCCATTTCCGGCACGGGAGGCCAGATCATGCCTCCCATCATGGGGGCCGGTTCCTTTATCATGGCCGAAATTACCGGCATTCCCTACTTCAAAATCATCACCATCGCCGTCATCCCCGCCGTCCTCTACTACCTGGGCGTATTTTCCATGGTTCATTTCATTTCCCTAAGGCGGGGCATCAGTGCGGTCCCGGCGGAGTTCCGGCCTTCCCCAAAGCGGATCCTGACCAGATCCTACTACTTTCTTCCTTTCATCGTGGTTCTTGGGCTTCTCGCCTACGGCTACTCCCCGGCAAAAGCCGCCTTCCACACCATCTGGGTGGCCATGCTTTTGAGTTTCCTGGACAGGAGGACTTGGCTCACCCCCCGCAAATTCCTCGACGCCCTTTCCAGAGCCATGATCAACGCCGGACTCATCGCAGCGATTCTCGCAGGTTCGGGCATGATCGTGGGGACGCTGACGCGCACCGGGGTCGCGCTCGCCTTCGGCTCCATTTTTCTGAAGGCCTCCATGGGGAATCTCCTGCTCGCCATGCTCCTGGTTTTCGTGGTGGTGAGCATCATCGGCACGGGCATCCCCACCACGGCCTCCTACATTATCTCCGTGACCGTGGGAGCCCAGGCCATGTCCGACCTGGGCGTCCCGCTGCTCACGGCCCATCTTTTTGTTTTCTACTACGCCGTGCTGGCAGACCTCACCCCGCCCGATGCGGTGACTTCCTTTGCTGCGGCGAATCTTTCCGGCTCCGAACCGATGGCCACGGGCATCGAAGGGTTCAGGCTGGGCATTGCGGGGTTTCTTGTGCCTTTCGCGTTTGTTTACCAGCCGGACCTGCTCCTCAACGGGAGCCCCTTCACCATCGCCGTCAGCGTGGCCGTCACAGCCGTCGGGGTCGTCTTTCTCGCCGGCGGCGTGATCGGGCATTTTGCAAGACCCCTGGGCGCACTCCAGCGATTCATCCTGATCGCTGCAGCCTGCCTGCTCGTTTTCCCCTCTGTGACGCGAGCCGCAATCGGGCTCGTGATAGGGCTTGCGGTGGTCATCTGGTCTTCCAGGAAGCCGGTTGCCCCGCCGGCCTCTTTGCCATAGGATAGGGAAAAAGGATGAGCGAGCTTCTACCCCGCACAGCCGACGTGGTCGTGATTGGAGGAGGCGTGATCGGCTCTTCCGTGGCCTACCACGTCTCCGGCAAGCGGGTGGGTGTCGTTCTTCTGGACAAGGCGGATTTCGTTTCAGGCACTTCCAGCGCCTGCGACGGGCTGGTCTTCCTGCAGTCCAAGAAACCGGGACCGCACCTGCAACTGGCCATGGCGAGCAGAGCGCGCTTCGACGATCTCCCCGAGGAGTTGGACGCGAACATCGAACTGCGCTGCGACGGGGGCATGATCGTTATCACGTCCGCCTCCGAACTCCGTGCCATGGAGCACTTCGTAGAAGAACAGGGGAAACTCGGGCTGGAGGTGTCCCTCCTGGAGGGTCGGCATGCAAGGGAGCTGGAACCCTGCCTGTCCCGGGAGATCATGGCATCCACCTACTGCCCCCTCGACGCCCAGGTCAACCCGATCTCCCTCACCCTCGCTTTTCTGAAGACCGCGAAAAGGCAGGGAGCCAGGCTCTTTGCGCACACGCCCGTCA
>Ga0068714_10006576_pt1 | contig 11746 bp, 6 predicted proteins | sample MTBNYHSulfiMetaG_FD_62988 | JGI IMG/M metagenome (GOLD analysis project Ga0068714, IMG submission 62988) | Enrichment culture microbial communities from rom New York Harbor, USA that are MTBE-degrading - MTBE-NYH (New York Harbor Sulfidogenic)... | ecosystem: Environmental > Aquatic > Marine >... | reverse complement strand
ACCTTGCCGGTAGTGCGCAGCTGGGGCAGGATCCGCTCGGCGATCTCCACCGGCACCGCGAAGCCCAGGTTCTGCCCGCCGGCGTTGATGGCGGTGTTGATGCCCACGACCTCGCCGAGAACGTTCACCAGCGGCCCGCCGGAGTTGCCGAAGTTGATGGCAGCGTCGGTCTGGATGAAGCTCTCGAACGAGCTGTCCGAGATCCCCAGGACCCGGCCCTTGGCCGACACCACCCCCACCGTCACGGTGTGGTCCATGTTCAAGGGGTTGCCCACCGCCATCACCCACTCGCCCACGCGCAGGGCACCCGAGTCTCCGAGGGCGAGGGCCGGGAACTCGCGGTCCGGCTCGTCCACCTTGAGCACGGCGAGATCGGTCGCGGAGTCCCGCCCCACCACGCTGACCCGGTAGCGGGAGCCGTCCGCGAGCTCGATCTCAATCCGGTCGGCCCTCTCGATGACGTGGTTGTTGCTCAACAGCTCGCCGTCCGCGCTGATGAAGAAGCCGGACCCGGCCCCCTGCCGGACCATGGGCTCCTGCTCCTGCGGCGAACGCGGGCCGAACTGCGGCCCGAAGAAGAACTCGAACGGGTTCGAGGGCATGCCCCGGCGCCGCTCGCCGGGCTCGACGATGTCCGTGCTGTAGACCGACACGACCGACGGCACCACCTGCTCCGCCAGGAGGGCGAAGTCCGGGGCGCCGGCGCCGGCGCCCACCGGCCGCTCGGCCGCTGCGGGGCTGGTCATGCCGAACCCGCCGGCCAGCAGCACCCCACCCGCCAATCCGGCAGCCGCCAGCACACCCGCCGAGAGCAGCTTCTTCCACTGCAATTTCATTGCTTTACCTCCCGAGCCGACGCCTCCGGGCGCGCCGCTCGAGTGCTGCTCTAAGCAGGATTCGTGCCAGACCCGCGAAGGTTGCCGAGGAGGACGTTCGAGGTGAACGTGCCGGTGGTGCCGGGAGCCGAGAAGGTGGAGATCAGCATGCCGGCGGAGTCGCTGCCGCCGGGGGTGGCGCCGAGGACGTTGGTGACGGTGTTGCGCCGGTAGGTGGCGATCGCACCACCCGAGATCTCGAAGCCGTACTCGAGGTAGTTGCCCGCACCCTTGCCGGTGTAGACGTTGTCCTCGGCGAGCCCGGAGGTGACCCCGGTGGTCGCGAACAGCACCCCCAGCCGCCCGATCTGCTCGAAGGTGCAGCGCCGCACGGTCGAGTTGCCGGCCGAGGTCACCGCCTGACCCTGGTACGCGGGACCGGAGGGCTGGTACTGGATGTCGCGGAACGTGCAGTCCTCGATGGTGGCGGCCCCCTTGATCCGGAAGCCCCGGTAGACGAGGTGGCCGGAGCCGTCGAAGACCAGGTCGCGGACGGTCACCGTGACCCCAGTGTCGACCACGAACCACGCGCTGGAGTCCCCGCTGGTGCCGGTGTCCACCCCCATCTGCACCACCTCGGTTCCGGTGGCGCCCTGGATGGTGACGCTCTTGCCCACCAGCACCTGCCCCTCGACGATCGAGGCCGCAACCACCTGCAGCGTGTGCCCGTCGAGGGTGTCGGGGTCGGCGAGGGCGTCGAAGATGGTGGCGAACCACTCGCCGGTGTCCAGATTCTGCACCTCGGTCTGACGGTCCGACAGGGGCGGGCGCGAGGGAACGAAAGGCTGACCGTCGTCGGCGCCGAAATCCGACGGCAGCACCGCCGCGCCGGCGACGCCGGCGAGGACGAGGCCCACGATGAACGCCGCGACGCTGGTCACACGCTTCCCGAACCCGTTCATGGTCCCTCCCCCAACCCGCCGCACAGAGGCCCTGCTACCGCGAACCGGCTGCCGCGTCGAGTCGTTCTGCTGTCCGATTCTACAGCAGGGCGACTACCACAGCCAGGCGTAGCCGAGCTTGACGAACAGGGTGCGGTCGCGGGCCTCGAGGCTCACCTCGTCGGTGCCCTCCCGGCCTTCGCTGGCGCCGACGAAGAGCACCGTCCGGGGGTTGACCGTGTAGGAGAACAGGAGCTGGGAGAACAGGTCCCGGGAGCGCTCCTCCACCGGCTCCTGCCACAGGTCCGGGTCGCGGCGGATGTCCGCGTGCTGCAGGATCGCGCGCAGGAAGGTCCTGCCGGTGAACTGGTAGACCGCCTTGAGCTGGCCGACGCGGGTCTCGTACAGGCTCCCACCGTCGACCTCGAGGGTGGTGTAGTCGACCGACCCGGTCAGGGACAGGTGGCGCCCCGCCCGCCAGCTCAGGGCCGGCGCCACCCCGGTGAACGTGCCGGGGCGCACGTGCTCGAAGTCGACCCAGTCGCCCCAGTCCACCTCGAGCTCGAGCTGGAGGTCGCCGGTTGGCCACACCTCCCCCTCGACGTGCACCCCGACCTGGTCGAAATCCACCCCGGCGAACACGTAGGTGCGGGCGGCCAGCTCGACGAACGCGGAGGACTGCAGCGGCCCCTCGTAGGCGCCCCACACCTCCACCTCCTCCTCCAGGAGGTCCCCGCCCTGCCGTTCGGTGCGCGAGGCGTCCGCCCCGAGCTCGAGCTTCGTGTAGAGGTCCCCCGCCTCGCCCCACCAGATGAGCTCACCGCCCACAGCGAGATCTCGGAAACCGACCCGGCTGACGAACCCGAGGTCGGCGCGGAAGCCGTCGCCGTAGTCGCGGTAGCGCGCCCAGCCGTTCCACGACCGCTCGCTGTGGCGGTACTCGACCAGGATCGCCTCGTCCTCCAGCTCCCCCTCCGGCAGCCCGAGGTCCTGGCTCATCTCCTCCGAGTACCGCGTCGCCGACGTCGCCAGGTTGAGGGTCAGGCTGTCGGCCGGCGAGGGCCTCCACAGTCCGTCGACGCTGAGGAGGCGGTTGTGGTACCCCCCCTCCCCCTCCCGATCGGTGAGCATGGTCCCGACCGTCGAGCCCTTCCCCACGTCGAACCGGTAGCGTGCCACGGTGGCGGTGGAGGCGCTGTCGAAGGAGCCTCCGTCGGACCCGTCGACGCCGGGAACGAGGATGTTGGTCACCTCGTCGCGGGCAGTGAAGACGCCGAAGGTGTGGCGACCCTCCTTTCCGGAGACCTTGAGCGCGACTGAAGGGTCGGCGACGGTACGGGTGTAAAGGAGGTCGACCGGCGTGTTGAAGGTGTCGGCGCCCTCGAGGAAGAAGGGGCGCTTCTCCGGGTAGTAGAGGGCGAACTGCTCGTTGATGTCGAGCTGGACCGCGTCCGCCTCGACCTGGGAGAAGTCCGGGTTCCCGGCCGCGGTCAGGGACAGGCCCGTGGTCACCCCCCAGCGCGCGGTGACCCCGACCTCGGTCTCGACGTCCCCCTCCACCATCGGCCCGTCGGGGAGCTCCTCCCGCCGGTCGGTGCGGCTGGCGGTGAGGGTCGGGGCCACCTCCAGGTTGCGGCCGGGGCTGACCCCCTCGAAACCGACGATGGCGTCCGCCTGGGCCAGGTAGCTGTTGGCGCCCCGCTGCCGCGGCCACAGGCCGATGTGGTGGCGCACGTCGCGCGGCCAGCTCCGGAAGGCGTCGAAGCCCCACACCTGGGGCCCGTCGCGGGGTGCGAACCGCAGCTGGCTGAACGGAATCCTCATCTCCAGCTCCCAGCCGTCCGCGGTCAGCCGGCCGGCGGAGTCCCAGATCGCGTCCCACGAGGTGTCGTAGCTGCCGCCCGCGTCGTCGTTCACCGCGTCCATCTGGATCCCCAGCGGGTTGCACGTGAACTCGAAGGCCCGCCGCTGGTCGTCGAAGGTGTCGAGGGCGATCCCGATCCAGTCGTCCCCCCACAGCTGATCGCGGTCGGAGTAGTGGGCGCGGACCAGCCCCGGCTCCGGGTCGTGGGCCCGCACCCCCACCAGCAGGCTGCGCTCGTCATAGGTCAGGAGGACCTCGGTGGAGACCGGCGGCGGCACGTTGTCCCCCGGCTGCACCTCGTACTCGAGCCGGAGCCGGAGGGCGTCGCGCCAGGCCGGCTCGTCGAGGGTCCCGTCCACGGTGACCTCGGAGGTGGCGCGGGTGACGACGTGGGTCTGGCGCTGCCGGGCGGTCGACGCCTCGGCCCCTGCCCACATCAGAGCCCCGAGAGCAGCGAGCGTCCCGATCCGACCGAGCGGCCCCACCGGCGCGAAGCCTACCACGCCGCGTGCCCCGATCCCGAGGGTGGTAGTATTGCAGGGTGACCCCGGCGGCGGATGCGACCGACCTCGAGCGACGCGTCGAGCGGGCTCGGGAGCAGCTGGAGAAGCTGCGAGCCCGCCTGTCGGCGGCGCCAGCCGGCGACCAGGCCTCGGTCAGCGAGCTCCTGCAGCGGCTCGACGACGAGCTGAGCGGGCTCTCCGACGTGGCGGACCGCCTCGAGCCCACCCTCGCCCTGCTCCAGCTCATCGTCACCGCCCACGACCACGACCAGATCGTCCGCCGAGCCGCGGCCTACCTGCGGCAGTGGAGCGGCGTGGACGCGGTCGGCATCCGCCTCCGCGAGGGGGAGGACTTCCCCTACGTCGTCACCAGCGGGTTCCCCGAGGGCTTCGTGGCCCGCGAGACCAGCCTGCTCGCCGTGGACCGGGACGGGCGGCTGATCCGGGACTCCCAGGGCAGGGCGGAGCTGCAGTGCATGTGCGGCCGGGTCATCCGCGGCGTCTTCGACCCGTCCAGGGCGTTCTTCTCGGACCGCGGCAGCTTCTGGACCAACAGCACCAGCGACCTCCTACGCTCCGCGACCCCGCAGCAGCTCGGCGGGCCGACCCGCAACCACTGCCACGCCGCCGGCTACGAGTCGGTGGCGCTGGTGCCGCTGCGCCAGGGGAACGAGACCTTCGGCCTCATCCAGCTCAACGACCACTCCGCCGGCCGCTTCGACCCGGACCGGATCGAAGTGCTCGAGGAGATCGCGGGCTACCTGGCGGCGGCGCTGGACTGAGGGAGCGGTCAGCTCTCAGCTGAGCCTCCTGGAGAGTCCGACCGGTGAGGAGCTCGGCGCCCGCCTGTATGATCTCAGGAACGCAGGAAGGCAGGAACGGCGAAAGACCTGAGCATTCGCCCGACTGACGCCCGGTAACGCCCGCAGAGCCGTAGGGGCGCGACATGCAGGCTGTCTCGAAACCTCCCGCCAGCCGCGGGCTACGCTCCGAGGCCGACGGGCCAGGGGAGGACGACACGGGGACCGCGGGCCTCCAGGCCCGCATTGAACGTTGCCCCACCCCCGCGGGCGAGACGCCCGCGCTCCTCCAGGACGACGCGGCCGGCTCACCGTCAGGGTTTCTGAGACAGCCTGCATGCCGCGCCCCTACGATGGCACCGGTCGCCTTGGGGCGAGCACGTCGATTGACACGACGCCTCACGGAGAGCACGCTTTGAGAGCACCGATTGGAGGCTCGACGTGACCGACGATTCGAGGGCGCGGGTTCCCGCGATGTTTCGGGTCGTGGGCCGGCTCAACCGGACCCTGAGCGAGGACTTCCTCGGCGGCCCCCGAGTGCTCAAGATGGCCTGGGTGATCAACCTGCAGAAGGCGACCACCCTGCTCTTCGTGGGCGGGTTGATGGTGGCGTATCAGAACTTCTCAACCGCCGCCTGGGTCTACCTCGCCCTCCACGGCACCTACGGCCTGTGCTGGCTGCTCAAGCACCTGGCCTTCCCCGACGCGAGCTGGGAGAAGCGGGTGACCTTCGGGGGCGCGGTCTCAAGCTGGCTCCTGGTCCTCGGCCTCTACTGGGTCTTCCCGGTCCTGCTCATCTCTCCCGTGCTCGGGCCCGACCACCCGCAGCCTTCGGTGGCGCTCATGTCCTTCTGCATCGGGCTCCACACCCTCGGCGTGGTGATCATGATGGCGGCGGACTGCCAGAAGAGCACGACCCTCAAGATCCGCAAGGGGCTCATCACGGACGGTATGTTCGCGCGCGTGCGTCACCCCAACTACCTGGGGGAGATGATGTTGTACGCGGCCTATGCCCTGATGGTCCGACACTGGATCCCGTGGCTGATCCTGGCCTGGGTGTGGGGCGGCGTGTTCGTGACCAACATGCTCCACAAGGAGGCGTCCATGTCCCGCTACCCGGAGTGGGACGCCTACCGCGCACGCACCGGCATGCTGCTGCCGAGGCTCAGAGCCCCGCGGGCCCGCGCTTGACCGCGGGTCGCCCGGCAAACCCTCGAAGACCCCCTTCGTACCTCACGGACGTGGCCTTCTCGGGGACGTCCGAAAGGGGTGAGGTCATGACACGAACCGGACAGGCGGGAGGCCTCGTGCTGCTGCTCCTCGCCGGCACCGTCGCCGGCGCGGACTACCCGTTCACCGACCTCGTCGACGCGGCCCGCAGGGGCGACTCCCACGCGGTCCACAAGCTCCTCGAGCTCGACCCCGCCGCGGTGAAGGCAACCGACGCCGACGGCTACACCGCCCTGCACTGGGCCGGCATCCGCGGCCACTGGCGGGTCGTCGCCGAGCTCCTCGCCGCAGGGGCCCCGGTCGACGCCGTCGGCGGGGACGGCGGCACCCCGCTGCACTGGGCTTGCCACCACGACCGCGCCGACATGGTGGCGAGGCTGTTGGACGCCGGCGCCGCCCTCGAGGTCCACAACCGCTGGGGCCGAACCCCGCTCCACGTTGCCGCACGGCGCGGCTGCGCCGAGGTGGCGGCACTCCTGCTCGAGCGCGGCGCCGACCCCAACGCGGTCACCCTCGAGGGCTGGACGCCGCTGTACGTGGCCTCGCGCGCCGGGCACCCGCGCCTGGTCGAATTCCTCCTCGCCCGCGGCTCGGACCCCTCGCTGCCGGACGGCGAGGGGCGCTGCGCGGCCGACGTGGCGTGGTCGCGGCCGCCGGCGGTGGAGCTTCCCGACGACCTGCTGGACGACTACGTCGGCCTCTACGACCTCGGCGGGGCCACCGCCACGGTCTGGCGCGAGGGGGGCGGCCTTCGCCTGCGCGAGTTCGCCCCGGACGACCTGATCCCCGTCGGCCGCGACCGTTTCTGCTGCCGGCAGGAGCCGTGGCTGGTCCGCTTCCTGCGCGACGACCACGGCGCGGTGCGCGGGATCGAGGTCGACTTCCTGCGTCGAACCGTCTCCGGCGCGAGGAGCCCGAGCCCGCGCTACGTCGGCGCCGCGGTCTGCATGCGCTGCCACCAGGGGGCCGTCCAGGGCCACCAGAACGTGATCTGGATGAAGAGCCGCCACTCCCATGCCTGGTGGGACCTGGGCACCGACTGGGCGCTGTTCCTCGGCCGGCAGCGCCCGCAGTACCGAGACCTTGAGCGCCCTCTCGAGGACGAGCGCTGTCTCCTCTGCCACGTCGCCGGCGCGCAGGACGAAAACAGCCTCTACGCCGCCAGCTCCCGGCGCGAGCAGGGCGTCACCTGCGAGGCCTGCCACGGCCCCGGCTCGGACTACTCAGACCCCGAGATCATGGCCGACCGCGCGGCCTTTCTGGCCCACGGCGGCGTGGTCCCCGACGAGGCCACCTGCCGGCGCTGCCACCGCAACGGCGACCACTTCGACTTCGCCACATGGTGGCCCAAGGTGGCCCACCCGCTGCCCGCGCCGGGGGTTGCCGAGCGCGCCGGGCCGAACCGCTCGGCGGCCGGCCCCGGTCAGCAACCTTGACGCGGGGGTCCGGTCACGACCGGAAGGGCCCGAGGTCCTCGAGCACCGCCGCCGCGGCGGCCCGCCCGGACGCCATCGCACCGTTGATCGAGGCGTCGGCGCGGTGGTCGCCGCAAAGGTAGAGCCCCTCGCGCAGCCGCGAAGGCTGCAGCCTGGGTTGGGGCGTGGGCGGGCTCTGGTCGGGCAGCGCGCGCTCGACCCGGTAGGTCCGGAGGTGCCGCCAACCGGCCACCTCCCCGCCGAACCACTCGGTCAGGTGATCCCGCACCCCCCGCTCGAGGTCGCCCTCCCCCTCGCCGCCGACTCCCAGCACCGTCGCCGAAACCAGCGCCTGCCCGGGGGGCGCGTAGCGCGACGACACCTCGCTCATCACACACAGGTTGTTGACCGGCCCCCGCCCTTCGCCGTTCAACACCAGCACCGGCCCGGGAACCGGCGGCGACGGGGCGGCGAAGTACAGGCACGTCACCGCCCGCCAGCGCAGCTCGCCCGGCAGCGCCACCAACTCCCGCGCGGCGGTCCCGTCCGTCGCCACCACCACCGCGTCGCCTCGAGCCCCGCCACCGTCCGCCGTCCGCACCCCGTCCTGCTCCAGCGCCACGACCCGCTCACCCAGGTGCAGCGCGCGGGCGGGCAGCCGGGCCGCGAGCTGGCGCGGGATTTCCCACATGCCGGCTGCCGGCACCGCGATGGCGCCCGCGGAGAACATCCGGAAGACGAACTCGAGCTGGCGGTCGGAGGTCTCGAGGTCCGGGTCGAGGAAGACCCCGCCGAGAAACGGGCGAAAGAAGCGTTCGACGATCCCCTCCGACAACCCTTCGGCGTGGAGCCGCTCGCGGGTGGGTCGTTCGGGCAGGGCGCTCCCCCGGCGGACCCGCGCCCTCAGCCGGGCGATCCGCAGCGCGTCCGCCGGCGGCACCAGCCCCGAGAGCACCCCGCCAACCGCGGCGAGCGGTCGTCTCCACGGGTCGGCCAGACGGGCGAACCGCCCGTCGCTGCGGATCACCGCCCCGGGAAAGAAGCGCCTGAGCGAGAGGGAGCGGTAGTCGAGGAGGCGCCGCGCTTCGGGGTAGGCGGTCAGCAGGACCTGGAAACCCCGGTCGAGGAGGAACCCCTCGACCTCGTCGGTACGGACCCGGCCGCCGACCCCGTCGGAACCCTCGAGCACCAGCGGTGCTGCCCCGGCCCGGTGGAGATCCACGGCACAGCTCAGCCCGGAGAGACCCGCGCCGACGACGATCACCCTGGGTGCTGCCACAACCGACCTCCTCGTCCCGCTCCAGGTGTACCACGGATCGGACGCTGTTTTTGCGACCCGACCTCTACCCCGTCCCGGCCCCTGCTCCCCGCCTCCGGCCGCCGGCCGCCCGGTCCCCGGATGACAGGGCGCGGGCGGCGGAAGTCGGGTGACGGCGGCAGCCACAGCCGGCACAAGCAGGGGCAGGCCGATTCCAGGAATTGACCGAGAGGGTTGACGGATTCTCCAACGTTGGTGCCAGTCTGGCTCGAGGAGCCTGTGGTCCATGGCCGGCGGATGGAATTCGGAGTGCTGCGGGATGCACCTTCTCGGCGGATTCGAGGAGCAGTACTTGAGAGTACGGGCCGAGAGGACGACGACAAGGGGCGCCCGCGGCGCCCGAAATGCGACGCCAGGGCTATGGACTGCAGGCTAGTGACGATCCAGTTCAGCGCGCGACCCCGAGAGGTCGCCTTGACGACGTGCGGCCTGACCAACGAGGAGCGCGATGAAACCTGACGACAGCGACCCCAGCAGCAGCCACGGCGGCGGCCCACCCGAAACCGGAGATCCGAGCACGGACTCTCGCCTCGATACCGCTGGCATGTCGCAGCTGGCGACCTCAGACACCGCTGCGCCGTCCAGACCCGCTGCCGCTGCCGAGGGCCCCGGGACGATCGTCGGACGGTACCGGCTCGTCGAAGAGATCGGTCGCGGCGGGTTTGGCGCCGTGTTCGCGGCAGAGCAACAGGAACCGGTGCTCCGCCGGGTGGCGTTGAAGATCATCAAGCTCGGTATGGACACCCAGGCGGTGATCGTCCGCTTCGAGCAGGAGCGACAGGCCCTGGCGCTGATGGACCACCCCCACATCGCCAAGGTCCTGGACGCCGGCAGCACCGACTCCGGACGTCCCTTCTTCGCGATGGAGCTGGTCGAGGGCCGGCCCATCACCGAGTACGCCGACAGGCACCGTCTCACTGTCCGGCAGCGCCTGGAGCTCTTCGTACAGGTCTGCAACGCCATCCAGCACGCCCACAGCAAGGGGATCATCCACCGCGACATCAAGCCGAGCAACGTCCTCGTCTCGAGCCACGACGGGCAGCCGTTCGCGAGGGTGATCGACTTCGGCATCGCCAAGGCCGTCGACCAGCGGCTCACCGAGGAATCGGTCTTCACCCGACACGGTCAGATGATCGGGACACCGCTCTACATGAGCCCGGAGCAGGCCGAGGGCAGCCCCGACGTCGACACCCGGAGCGACGTCTACGCCCTCGGGGTCCTGCTCTACGAGCTGCTGACCGGGACCACGCCGCTGGATCCGAGGCGCCTCAGTGCCGCGCCCTTCGGCGAGGTGTACCGGATGGTGCGCGAGGTCGACCCCCCACGGCCGAGCACACGGCTCGCGACCGCCATTGGGGCGCGACCGACGGTGGCACAGTGCCGCGCGACCGCGCCCGACCGGCTGACCTCGTTGCTGCGCGGCGATCTCGACTGGATCACGATGAAGGCGCTCGAGAAGGACCGCTCTCGGCGCTACGAGACCGTCAACGGTCTCGGCCTGGACATCCAGCGCCATCTGGCCGGCGAGCCCGTCGCCGCGGCGCCCCCCAGCGCCGGCTATCGGCTGCGCAAGCTCGTGGCACGTCACAAGGGCCCGGTGATCGCAGCCGCCACGGTCGCGGTCGCCCTCGTGGCAGGGATCGCCGGCACCATGTGGCAGGCCGGGGTTGCTGCCCGCGAGCGCGACGCGGCCCGCCAGGAAGCGGCCCGCGCAACCGCTCTGAACGACTTCATGGCCCAGATGCTGACCGCGGCGGACCCGGCGAACGAGGGCAACCGTGAGGTGACCGTGGCCCAGGTGCTGGAGCGGGCCTCCAAGGCCGCCGAGGAAACCCTGCGCGACCAGCCGGAGGCCGAGGCCGCAGCCAGGACCCTGCTCGGCCGCACCTTCCACTCGCTGGGCAGGGTCGACGAGGCGGTGGACGAGCTCGAGCGGGCGCTCGCGCTGCGCCGCGAGGAGCCCGGACCGCCGGGCTTGGGTCAGACGGAGACGCTGCGCTTCCTCGCCCAGAGCTACGACAACCGCGGCGAGTATACGAAGGCGGTCGCCGCGAGCCGGGAGGCGATCGCGATCCTCGAGACACTGGGTCCGACCCACCGCCGCGAGCAGGTGGGCGCCTACTGGGAGATGGCCCGTTCCGAGTTCTTCCAGTCCCGCTACGTCGAGGCCGAGGCCGCCGTCGAGCGGAGCGACGAGATCCTGGGCCAGCTGGCGCAGGAGCTCCCCTTCGAACGAGCGCAAAACCTCACCCTGCGGGGCAGCCTCGCCCAGCGTTGGAAGGGCGACCTGGAGCGTTCGAACGAGCTGCACACCGCCGCCCTCGCAGAACACCGCCGAACTGGCAAGCCGCAGCACGTTGCCGACGGGCTCAACAGCCTGGCCCTGGTCAAGATGGAGCTGGGCCAGCTCGAGGACGCCGCGGCACTGCTCTCCGAGGCGATCGAACTCAAGCGCGAGCTCTTCGGCGACGCCAGCCCCGCGGTGGCGCTCCTGCTCGAGAACCTGGCCAACATCCGCTACCGCCAGCGCGACTACCAGCAGGCGGCGGAGCTGCTCGGCCGGGTGCTGGCGATCCGTGAGCCGGTGTACGGCGCCGACAGCTTCCCCGTTGCGAAGACCCGCTTCAACACCGGCGTGGTGACCTTGAAGGCCGGCCACTACCGGCGGGCGATCGAGCTCGTCGACGGTGCGATCGCCGTCTTCCGACAGCACACCGGCGAGCAGAGCTTCGAGATGGTCGGCGCCCTGCGCACCCGAGGGCAGTGCCGCGAGGGGCTGGGCGACGACGACGGCGCTCTGGCCGACTACCGCAGGGCGCTGGCCATCACCGAGGGATTCGACGCCCCGGCCGCCGCCGGC
>Ga0068714_10006575_pt1 | contig 11749 bp, 11 predicted proteins | sample MTBNYHSulfiMetaG_FD_62988 | JGI IMG/M metagenome (GOLD analysis project Ga0068714, IMG submission 62988) | Enrichment culture microbial communities from rom New York Harbor, USA that are MTBE-degrading - MTBE-NYH (New York Harbor Sulfidogenic)... | ecosystem: Environmental > Aquatic > Marine >... | reverse complement strand
GCAACCTGGACCACCGGCGGGGATATTGCCGCGGACATCGATTTGCTCGATGCGTCCCTGGCCACACTGCGCAGCCAGGCGTCGACAATGGCCAGCAATCTCAGCATCATCACTGTGCGTCAGGATTTTTCGACCAACATGATCAACACGCTGACCGAAGGTTCGGATAAGCTGATTCTGGCCGATACCAACGAAGAAGGCGCCAACATGCTGATGCTCCAGACCCGTCAATCGCTGAGCACCACGGCTTTGAGCCTCTCCGCCCAGGCCGCCCAGTCGGTGTTAAGACTGTTCGCGTAGAAGTAATATACCAACAAACAGGTGGGAAGGAAGAATTCCTTCCCACCTAACCATTTTGGTGTAAGAAAATGATAATAAATAATATTACTCCATATTCAGAGGGGCTGCAGAAAGCGAATAACCCCGGCGCATTGAATGCCACCAGTGCGGAAAGCAAGGTGGTTTCTTCTTCCGGAAGAAACAGTGCCGCATCCATACCGGTAAGCGAAATCAATAATGCTCAATTACTGGGGATATCGGAGAAAATCAATGTTCTGCAGGAAAATTTGGATTTGAACCTGGTTCAATATCCGCCTTTTTTCCCCATAGCAAGCTACCAGCGCATGGATCTCATCGGCGAAATCAATAACATCCAGGAAGCCATCGACGCCTCATCACTGAGTCTGGAATGGAAACAAGATGTTTCCGGCCAGAAACTGCCGGATGATGCGACCGATGAGCAAATTGCCAATGTGCTTGACAAAGTACTGGCTCTCCGGGATACTCTCAGCCATGAGATAGCCGCGGTGAAAAACAGCATCCAACCCGGCTCGATCCTGAAGCTGGAGGTATAATTTTGTTATGGCCTTGAAAATAACTTTGAAGCCGCATGAGAAATTCATTCTGGGCGGCGCGGTCATTGCCAACGGCGATGACAGAAGTACGTTTGTTGTTGAAAATGATGTGCCGATCCTGCGGGAAAAGGATATCCTGACACTGACATCGGCGAACACACCCTGCAAGAGAATTTATTTCGTTATCCAACTGATGTATGTAGATGGCCAGAATCTTGCAAAGCATCACAAAACATATTGGGAATTGGTAAAGGATGTGGCGCAGGCCGCTCCCAGTCAAAAGCCGATGCTGCAGACAATCAGCACCCACATTCTCAATGACAGGTATTATCAAGCGTTGAAGCTGACCAAGAAACTTATCGAATATGAACAGGAGATTGTTAATCATGTACGCAATGCAACTTGAAACTTATAAAACGGTCCAGAATGCATGTATGTCCGGAAGAGAAATCGAAGCCGCTGCCCTGACACGTTGTGCGCTGCTCTTGGCGAATTGCCAGGAAAATTGGGATGCCCCTGAACATAATGAAGAGCTGGCGGAAGCACTGCGTATCAACCAGCGGGTTTGGACAATATTGCAGTCGGAACTGGCCAAAGAAGACAATCCCTTGCCGGTCGAAATTCGCAATAATCTTCTGACGCTGAGCATTTTTATCGATAAGAGAATAATTGAAGTTATGGCGCAGCCGGCTCCCGAAAAACTTCAAATCATTATTGACATCAATTTGAATCTGGCTGCCGGGTTGAGAGGCAGCGCTGCTTAACCGTTGTCTTTTTGCAAATTCTCGATTAAATTGAGCGTCTCCGTGTTTTTAATTCCATAGTCGGCCATTGCCTGGAGGATAAGGGAGGCTTCCTTCCTTTTTTGATGAGCATGAAGTTGTGCGGAGATTTTGTTTAAGACGGGGGTGATCTGCACCCGTTTTTGCAGCAGGGACTGGAATAATTCCCCGGCCTGCTGTTTTTCCCCGGCCAGAGTGAGTATGACGGCCTTGAAAAGCAGGGCCGGCGGATAGTCTGGCGCTTCCTCCAGCAGCTTTTCCAGCGCAGCATGCGCCCTGTCCAATGAACCGGCGATGATCTCGCAATGAGCGTAAATGTGCACATACTCTTTGGGCTTAATTTTTGCTTCCATGACTTTTTGCGCCGCCGCCAGAGCTTCCTCGTAGCGATTGAGCATCAAATAGGCTGCCGCCTGTTGCATGTATATTTCGGTAACCGGTTCACCATAGGAGACACGGGCCATCTCCTGATAGGCCGGTGATGCTGGTCTGCCTTCCAAAAACGAGAGAAGCTTCCGCCATAATTCTATTGCTTCCTCGTATTTATGCAGTACCTGAGCCTGCTTGGCCAGCTCATTGATGTATTTGACGTTGGTCGGATCGCTTTCATACTTCATTTTCCCCAGCAGATAATAGTCTTCGCCTTTCTGCATTTCCCGCTCTAAATCAAGCTTTCCGTAATGATGAATGGGGATATGGCCCGGCTGAATGGTTATCTTTGCCCTGCTGATGGACTCCTCCACCATTTCATGGACCGGGTTGGTGAAAAAGATGTTTTTGCTGCGGGGGAAAAGCCGCACCTTGTCGCTCCTTACCCAGCCCATTCCCGCCTCCTCGCGATATTGTCCGTCATTGCGTGTCCAGCCGATGACACTCACATTCGCCGTATAATTTCTGGTGGGGATGGTATAGGCAACGGGAGAGGCTGTGGATGAGATTAAAGCCTGCAACTGGGGGAGATCGCGGGCGGAAATCACCTCGTCGGCATCCAAAATGAGAATCCAATCGCCGCTTGCCTGCTGCAGTGAATGATTGCGGGCTTCCGAAAAGTTGCCGGTCCAGGAAAAATCAAAAACTTTGGCGCCGAAGGCTGTGGCGATGTCTCTGGTTTTATCGGTTGAACCTGTGTCCACAATAATCATTTCATCCACAATGTCCCGGATACTTCTTAAACATTTCACCAGATTCTTTTCTTCGTTTTTCACAATCATGCACAAGGACAACGTAGGCTTTTTTGCCTTCGTTTGGGCGATGAGCCGCGGGCCGATCTTCTCCCGGACAGCCAGGGCTGCTTTCAGGCTGCCTTCTTCCAGACCAAAGTTCCCCATTGCGTCTTCTATTTTGCGCATTGCTTCGTTAAACTTTTCCTGCCGGATGAGGATGTCAATGAATAAAAAGGCCAGGTTTCTGTTCTGGGCATGCAATCCGGCTGCCTCCCGGAAATCGGCTTCGGCTGCAGCGAGGCACTCCAGAGAAGAGGCCACCGAATAGTAAAGCGAGCTTGTATCCGGCACGGTGGGAGATAAGATGAACCCCTTCTTTAAATAGGCCAGCGCCTCCTCTTTTTTCTCCAGACTCCAGCAGAGAACACCCAGGTTGGCGTAGGCCTCACCGTAAGCGGGATCGCTTTCTGTGGCTTTTTGTAAATAGTTCTGGGCTTTCTCCTTATCGCCCTTTTTATAGGCCAGAACACCCTGCAGGTTTATGGCCGGAGCATATTGGCTGCTGGCCGCCAGCATTTTCTCGGTATAAGCAAGAGCTTCCTCGTCCTGCCCCAGACCCTCCTGAACATATCCGACGCACTCCAACCCCTTAAGCTCGTTTTTGGCTTCGTCCGGCATGGCGCCGATCACTTCCCATGCTTCGGAAAAACGCTTGCTTTCGATAAATATTTTGATCAATGCATAATATATCTCTTTTGCCTGGGGGGTGATTTTAATACAGTCAATCAGCGTTTCTATGGCCTTCTGTGTTTTCCCCTGCTGGTAAAAATCTTCGGCCACTCCCATGGTCCGCAACAGGGCCAGTTTTTTCCCCTCCGGGCTGACCATGCTTATTGTCCACTTTTTTTCGATGCTGCTTCTGTCGCTTCTAGATTCGTTGTTTTGCTGATGGTGGATAAAAACATCTCCGGCAATGTAGTTTTTACGGTCTGCCAGCGTGGATCGCCAGCAGAAATCTTCGGCTGCTAACGTGATATCGCCCAGAGATTCATCGAGCAGGCCGATTTTTTCCAGAAGAGATCTTCCAAGCAACATACAGAAAGCGGCAATATTCCGGGATGGAATCCTCCGGTGGCGATACTTGCTTTTGAATTGTTTTGCGTACTTGCCGAGAAACTCGACGGATCGATAAGATTTATCGGCAATCCGCTGCAAACCGGAGATGCTGTTGGGTATGGGGCCGACGATACCGGCATCAGGCGCATGATTCAGGCATTCCAGCATGCCGGCAAGCCAGCCTTCGCTGACCACAACATCGCTATCCAGTAAGAGGATAAACTCGCCTCGAGACAAATTGATGCCCTGATTGCGTCCCTTTGCCAATCCAACATTATCTTTATTCTCAATCAGGCGGCAGTTTTTGTTTTCCCTGATTTGACCTTGCAGCCATTTGATTGTGCTGTCGGTCGAACCGTTATCTATAAAAATTATCTCATGATTTTCCGGCGTGTTCTTGCGGATGCTTTTGACACACTTTTGTGTCTGCTCCAGCCGGTTGTGTGTTACGAGGATGATGGAGGTCAGGCCTTTTAGAATATCTTTATTCGGTGTCGAAAAAGACAAATGCGATTTTGCGGCAGTTGAGTTGAAAGCATTGATGTCTGATGCGTTTTCTTTTGGATGCGGAGGGAGCGCGACTTGTTTAATTTTTTCCTGAAATCGATCGATCAGAGGCCCCATCGAGTCGGCCATAGGCATTTTCGTAAATCGTTCATAATATTCTTCAGTAATGAGCGGCAGATCCGGACGCCTTAGCATTTCCATGCATAAATCCACCCAATTATCCGTTTCCGCCCAGGGGAAACAATGCTCATACCTGCCTTGATCGATGCATCGTTCAACGACAACGATGGCGTGATTATTGATCAGATATAAAATCCTGCCGCCGCCCAGATGATTCATTCCCGGTCCCTGATTCGGCGCCAGATTGACGCGCGCACGGGCGATCAGATCATTGCGATACATGGCGGCATCGTCGAACATGGTGACAACTTTACAGCCGCGCGCCTTCAGCTGATCGAGCATTTTTTTGCGGTGAGATGTAACGGACCCGCAGAATAAGAAATCGATGTCTTTATTTTGTTTGTGGTGGATCTCCTCCATCAGGGGATGATATCCCCAGAGAATCTGGTCTGCCTCGACATTCAGCTTTTTTAAAGCGTCGATATTCTTTTCTACACCTGTCCAGACTACCGCGGCCTGGCGCATGAGCGGGAGATAGACATCGGCGAATGTTTTCTGGATGGACCAGTTGTTGATTGTGTCGCCGGTAATGATTTCAGTATTCAACACGATGTAAGGTCCGGTTTGTTTTACCTGATCGACAAAAGCCTGATCCGTCAAAAGATGTGCGCCGACAAGGATATTGGTCCGATCGACCGCGATTTTGTTTCTCAGGATGCAGCAGTCATAACCAGCCGATTCAATGCTGAAGCAAAGGTATTTGCACAGATCGTAAAGAAAATGAGTATATAGGTAACCAGTAGGTTCAATAACACAAACAGCAAATCGAATCACTTTTATATTCCTTTCTGCTTACAGTTGATTTATCACCGCAATCTTTTCAAGTAGCCACTCGGTGCTGATGTAAGCAGGAGCTTTGCTTCGATATCTCCATCTATTGCAAAATGGTCGTGGGTTTTCAGAAATTCCCAAACCGCTGTTTTAGGGTTGTTTCCCTTGCGCCAGGGGCGATTGGTAAACTGATCATCAGGTGTATCTTCAATGATTGTATCGAAGACAACGCAATAACTGTCAACAGCGACCAGCGGCGCGTAAGCTGACAGTTCAGCAAGCACATGATCATGGGTGTGGTTCGAGTCGAGGCAAACAAAGATGCGCTGATACCCTTTTGCGTATTTGTAAGCCTGCTCGATAATTTCGGGCGCCGTACTGGACCCTTGAATCATGTCGATTTTATGTGCCAATGGATGGGACTTAATGGCTGTCTTATTGTGTTCGCGAATATCTATATCGATTCCCAGAACACGTCGGCGACTAAATAGGGGATCCAATGTTTTGCCGGATGCTACTGCTTCGCTGTAGTCAATCATGGCCAATATGGTGGCAGATAATATGAGCGAACCACCATGTGCAATGCCAGTCTCTATGATTAAGTCAGGTTTGACCTCCCATAGCAGTTCCTGCATGGCAGCCATGTCTTGCGGATATTGTATTATGGGCCTCCCCAGCCACTCGAAATGGTAAGAATAATTGTAATTGCGTGCAGCCAGCCGCCATGCGTTTGTTTGCCGGTGCAACTGTGCATCCTGCTTCATGGCGTCAATGTCACGCTTGCATTCGTCTTTAAATTGTCTGTAAGGATCCATTTAAACTCCCTGGATTTGATGTTTGCAAAATTCTGTAAAGACGGCACTTTGGGCTTATAGACGTCGAAATTAAAGTGCTTTGCCCGGCACGCCCATTATTTTCTGCCCCCGACCGACATTTTTTGCAACCATTGAACCTGCTGCAATCAATGCACCGTCTTCAATTACGAGACGAGGAAGAATCTTGGCGCCGACGGCAATATAGACGCATTTTCCCACCGTAACCTTACCGCATATATAGGATGCGGGTCCCACAAAACAAAAGTCGTCGATGACTGATTCATGGCCCACCCCGGAATTTGAAGAGAAGACACAGTGGTTCCCAATCTTCACATATGGTTGGATGAGCGCGTTTTCGTAAATGATATTACCAGTGCCCAACGTGACGCGCCCGATATTGGTGTTTGGATGAACCAGATTGGTAAAGCGCCACCCTTTATCTAAAAAATATTTGGTTGTTTCTTCTCGTATTTCCATTTTACCTGCAATGGTGTTTATTAGAAGGATTTCTTCCGTTCTGAAGTTGGCGATTGATTCAAAACCCCCGATAATAGTATATCCGTAAAAATCATTCCCAAGTTCTTGGAAACGATTGTCCAGAAAACCGACAATTTGCAGATGTCTGTTTCCAGACAGGTTTATGTCTTCTATAAGTCTGATGATGTGAGGGTTAGCCGCACCGATAATAATCAGCTTTTCCAGCAGTGGCATGGGATGTCTCCTCCAAAGACAAAATTACCGTTAATAATGTTCTATGTATCCTAAATTTGCCTCGCGTAATAAAGCTCGTCTTTATTGCATGGTATTCCATTTACTTATGTTTTCAATTACATAATCAATCTCTTTGTTGCTAAGTTCCACGTGCATGGGCAGTGTCACGATTTGGCCGTACACAGACAAAGCGTTTGTAACGCATTCAGTGTGTTTGCGGAAAAGTGGATGCAAGGGCAGAGGTGTGTAGTGAAGGCCAGTTGCAATCTCTTGCTGTTTCAAAAAACGCATTAGGCCGTCGCGCCGATGGGCATCGGTCCGCACGCCGAAAATATGGTAAACGATATTGCCAGACAAGTCATAGGGGATCAAAGGCTGGATATGGGCAAGGTCGTTTATGCCTTCGAGATATCGTGAGATAACCGCCTTCCTCTTCTCATTCATGCCAGGTAATTTGCTGAGCTGCACTAAACCGATAGCCGCGGCTAAATCATTCATGTTATACTTGTATCCCAGCAAAGAGATTTCATAATACCAGTGGCGATCCTCAATGCCTTCGGTAATGTAGCCGGCGTTTCGCTTCCAGGTGTCTTTATCGATGCCTAGCCAGCGCATTGCCCGGACGGGAGCGACCAAATCATCATCATCCGTGCAAAACATTCCCCCGTCGCCGGTTGTCATGCATTTTTTCTCCTCAAAAGAAAAGCAGCCGATATCACCCCATGTGCCTAAAGTTTTACCTTTGTATATGCCGCCCGCCGTATGCGCACAATCTTCTATAACTTTGAGTCCATTGATGGCGGCGATATCAAGCAGCTTATCCATTTCCACGGGATGCCCGCAGAGATGCACCGGAACTACGGCAACGCAATCACTGTCAATTTTTCTTTCCAAATCATCCAAATCCATTCCTAGTGTATCTTTCCGGACATCGACAAATACCGGTTCCAGTCCGCAGTATAAGGCTGCGGTTGCGGTGGCAACGAAAGTAACTGCGGGCACAAGAACCTTTTTGCCTTTGGGAAAACGATATACTGCTAAGGCCATATGTAAGGCTGCGGTTGCGGAATTCATGCCTATTGCATGCCTGCTGCCGACAAAAGCCCGCCATGCATTCTCAAATTCCGCGACCTTCGGTCCAAGACCTAACCAGGCGTTTTTAAAAATTTCTTGAATAGCCGCTAATTCTTCCGTACCCAAAGATGGTTGAAAAAGTCTGACTTGCATCGCATTTTCCTTTTTATATTTTTATGCCTCTGTAATTCTGATCAATGAACCGGACGGCTTTATCTTTATTTGAACATTCCGTGATGTCAACCGGCCATTGGATTCCTATGGTCGGATCTTGCGCGTTCAGCGCATCTTCTTTTTCCGGATTATAGTTGGCCGTGACCAGATAGATAACCTCGGTATCATCGGTTAACGTTTGAAATCCGTGGGCCAGGCCATCAGGTATCAAGAAGCTTTTTTTGTTATCTGCGGAGAGAATAGTTCCAAACCACTGCAGGAATGTGGGCGAATTTTTACGTATGTCAACGGCGACATCAAATATTTCTCCGTGCAAACAATTGACAATTTTCGTTTCGGTACAGGGGGGAAGCTGAAAATGAAGGCCGCGTATGGTTCCCCGATTTTTTGTAAAGGATTGATTAATCTGGACGATAGGTTTATCTAAACCGGCGGATTTAAATTCTTCACAACTGAAAAGACGGCAGAAAAAACCCCTGGAGTCCACAAAGGGTTTTTTTTCTAAAATAAAAAGCCCTGCAATCGGTGTGTATTGGAAACTGAAACGCGGATATTGCATTACTTTAGATTCTTTCATTTCGTCCGACTTTCAATGCCTGGTTTGTCCGTACCTTTAATCTTCAGACCATGTCATGTTTCTGCGTTGCGCTTCTGCAGTATAACATTCGATATTATACTGACTTTGCAATTTATGGGACTCATAAAATTCTTTATACCACCGAGCTGTGGTATCGATTGTATCGCCGGTGTTCCATATGGACGACCACCCTAGTTTTGCGAGCGCTTTGGAGCAGTCGAGCTTAAGGATGCCCGCTTCATGCGGTTGATCCGGATTATGCCTGATTTCGTAATCAATTTTCGGCCACACTTTTTTCAGCAGCCGGATAATTTCACCTACGGATATATATTCATCTCCGGATGGTCCGAAGTTCCACGCTTCGGCAAATTCCTTTCTTCCATCCAGAAGCTTTTCGCCGAGAAGCAAATATCCGGCAAGCGGTTCCAGAACGTGCTGCCATGGTCTTGTCGCATCAGGATTCCGGATGATTACTTTTTTGTCCTGACTAATGGAACGCATGATATCCGGGATAAGACGGTCGGAAGCCCAATCCCCGCCGCCGATAACATTTCCCGCGCGCGCGGTGGCAAGAAGTGTTTGATGCGTTTGACCGAATTTTTGAGGATTGAAGAAAGAATTGCGCCAACAACTGGCAACGATTTCAGAGCAGCCCTTCGATGCGCTGTAAGGGTCGTATCCTCCCAGAGCGTCAATTTCTCTGTAGCCCCATGGCCATTCACGATTTTCATAGCATTTGTCGCTGGTTACAATGACGACGGCGCGGACGGAATCACAGGTTCTTGCCGCTTCCAGGACATTGACGGTTCCCATGACATTTGCGGCAAATGTTTCCACCGGTTTCCGATAAGATCGGCGGACAATCGCTTGTGCAGCCAAATGAAAGACAACTTCTGGTCTTTGTGCTTTAAAGACCTTTGCAAGATTGTCTGAATCGCGAATGTCGCCGATAATTGAATTGATATTGAGCCCGAGCAATTCAAAGTGATTGGGGTCGGTCGGCGCTTCCAGGGAATAACCGGTAACCTGTGCGCCAAGCCGGGTGAGCCACAAAGCGAGCCATGATCCCTTGAAACCTGTATGACCTGTGATGAGGATATTTTTATTATGATAGATGTTGTCGAACATGCCCTATCCGCAGTCTATTCCCAGATCTTCCATTTTGCCCGCCCCGACTTCCAGAGTTGCTCGAGAATGTCTTTGTCACGCATGGCATCCATACATTGCCAGAACCCGGAATGTTTATAGGCGATCAATTGATTGTCTTGGGACAATTTCTCCAGGGGGTAATCCTCCCACATTAGGCTGTCGGAATTCTCCGGCAGATAACTGAAGACTTCAGATTTCAGGACAAAAAATCCGCCGTTAATCCAGCCCCCATCCCCTTGTAGTTTTTCTTTGAAGCTGGACACCCGTAAATCATCTTCGAGGCCAAGAAGACCGAAGCGACCGGCGGGCTGGACGGCAGTAACGGTGGCGATTTTTCCGTTTTCCCGGTGATAGGCCACCAATTCCTTCAGGTTGACATCGGCCAATCCGTCCCCGTATGTCAGAATAAAATCTTCATGGCCGATGTAATGTTGTGCCCGTTTAAGCCGGCCGGCTGTTTTTGTTTTCAGCCCTGTATCCACAATCGTGACCCGAAATTTTTCCGTATTGGATCGGTGTACCTCAAAGCTGTTTGTCAGCAGATTGACGGTAATATCTGAATTATAAACGTAGTAATTGAGAAAATATTCCTTAATGATGTAGCTTTTATAGCCCACACAAATGATAAAATCGTTAAATCCCTGGGCTTCGAATATTTTCATAAGATGCCATAAAATGGGTTTTTCTCCAATTTCAATCATAGGCTTGGGTTTAAGATATGATTCCTCTGAAATACGAGTCCCTATACCACCGGCAAAGATAACGATTTTCATGAATATTATTTCCTCCTCTGCATGCCAGGGCCAAAAAGCCATTTTTGTCGATCCGGGAAAGACCCGCACGAACATTTTCTGCGGTTTGCCTTTAAACAAGTCGGTAATTAATCGTGAGCAATATTGGTGCCATTTCCCCGGTCAAATATATTTCATTATATCTAACCGATTATATTAAAATAATTGTTCTGATGAGATATAAGAAGATAAGGTTTTGGCCAATTAATAGTCAATAAATTGACGGATCAATCCTTTTTCCCTAGGCAGAAATAACGCCGGGGAACGGGAGCGGATGCAAGAGGGGTTAACGAATTATAAAGATGCAAGAATTTATGCTTTTAATTTAAGGAATTAATTAATTTAAGCAAGAAATCGCTAAAGTTTTATTTGCCGTTGCCGATTTGATTAACAGAGAGTTATTATTCGGGAGGCAGAAATGACCATCACTCCTTATCAAGTTGATAGCGTGCTTAATGCCTACACCAGGCAAAGCAAGTTACGCTTGTCAGCACATACTGCTGTCAGTGCAAATGTAGCGGATGGAAAATACACAGATGTAGTTTCGTTATCAACGAAAGAAAACAAAGCGGAAGAACTTGATCAAATTAGCTACAATCTTCGCGATGTTATCTTGAAGAATAACGAATTCTAATCTTTGTGGCGATTAATTCCATTCATTGTCGGTTAAGAAGTTATCTTCTGTTTCCCCTCATTTTAATATTTTCCATGGACTGATTGCTGTTATGCGGATTAAGATGCCGGCGGAAGACAATTATTTGGCAAAAAAAAAGATTCTGGTTGTTGATGATGACCAACCTACACTGGAATTGATTGTAGATTACTTGAGCCAATATCCTCATTATGAAATTGACACGGCAGAAGATGGCCTGGCAGCTTTTGAGCTTTTTAAGCAAAATTATTATGATCTGGTCATCAGCGATAATATGATGCCGGGGATGAGCGGCATGGATTTGTTAAACAGGATTCGGGGAAAAAACCCTGAAGCTGCGCTTATTATGATTACCGGCAATCCCACGACCGACCTGACTGTCAATGCCATGAAAAAAGGAGCAGTCGATTTCCTGACAAAACCTTTCAATTTT
>Ga0068714_10006573_pt1 | contig 11750 bp, 6 predicted proteins | sample MTBNYHSulfiMetaG_FD_62988 | JGI IMG/M metagenome (GOLD analysis project Ga0068714, IMG submission 62988) | Enrichment culture microbial communities from rom New York Harbor, USA that are MTBE-degrading - MTBE-NYH (New York Harbor Sulfidogenic)... | ecosystem: Environmental > Aquatic > Marine >... | reverse complement strand
CGTACGATCAAGTACCACATGGGTGAGATCATTGAGCGGCTCCATCTTGAGAATCGCGCCCAAGCCATTCGGTACGCAAGAGGGCTGAGGCAAGTGAAGTGAGTATTGTGCCGGCTGTACTTTTCCCGCTCCGCCGACTGAACTTTTGTTGTCCCCTCCAATGCACCACAACCGTCTCTTCGGGACATTGAGCAGCCCGTGTCTCCCTGATACGCTCCCGCTGGAATGACAAACATAATTTGTAGACCTTCCTTCAAGGTGACAAATGGACAGAACACAAAAGGTGCTGCTCTACGGCAGCGATTTGGTGGTCTCCATTGTAGGCGCCAGTTTGCGAGGACGCTCGTCATTTGATCTATCGCAGATCGACCCGCTGCTTCCTGATGCCATGCAAAGACTGGAGGGTGCGCAACCGGACGTAGTTGTGTTCGACTTGGGCAGCACTCGGCCTGAGTTCGCCACCGCCGCGTTAAGAATGATACCGGGACTCCTGCTTATAGGGGTAGACCTGAGCACGGACAAGATGCTGGTGATGTCGGGAGAGGAATCCCGCTTGGTGACCACGGATGACCTGGTGCGGATGATCGAATCAGGAAGATCGCGGACCTAGGATGAAGGAGAAGTGAAAGAAAGGAGGATGCGGCAGAGTGTGGGTAATCAAGGGATAGAAAACAACTGATAACCGAAAAATGAGCGACATGAAAGGAGGCTGTTATGTGGAAAATTGTTGCGACAAGAAACATCCTTGCATTCTTTGTGCTTGCAGCAGTTATGAGCGTGGGGTGCGCGCCTCCCACCAAGTTGAAGATGCGGAGGGAAACCGCCGACTGGCATCAAGAGCAGGTCATGGTCCAGCGTGCACTGGAGCGTTTCGATGAGGTTAACGCCTATGCATACGACTGGCGACCAGGAATTACTGCATCCGTAGTTGTCGACCTCAAGGCAGACGACCGTCTGGTCAAACCGGGGCCGGGCTGGAGGAAGATCAACACGCGCCAAGAGTTTGATCAGACTGTTAAAGACATCAGTGCGGTCAAGGTGGGATCGGGAGCGAAGGTGTATAGGATAGAGGACGAGGGTGGCGAGATATGGGGTTTCTTCGTAGCGCCGAGGAACATGCTGCCATACTCGATTGTTGATGAGAAGACCATGGAACTTGGCATGATACCTCCTCCTCCGTCTCCCGGTCCCTAACTGAAAAGGATTGATATGGACAACCCGAGCAGCGTGCTCGCCAAATTCAAATGGTCTGTTGACCTCGTTACGAATGAAGCCAGCTCCGTCTTTCGGCAAGCCGCAGGCAATGGATGGCGGAGCCTCTATTGAGTACAGTTTCTGGAGGAGGTGGGTCTATATGAAGATCAGGTATGGTTTACTGCTTGGTTTGTGTGCCGTTTGTCTGTTCGAAGCGGCCGAAGCAAAATCTCTGAGTGCACTCTTTCAGCGGGTAGATCCCTCTGTTGTCGTGATTTATACGAAGGAGACCGGCTATTCCGAAACCCGGCGTGGCGAAAATGTCGTCAAGATGGGGTTGGGTTCAGGAGTTGTCGTATCCAAAGACGGGCTGATTATGACCGCCGGCCATGTTGTCAAGATGGCAGAAGAGGTAAACGTGGTTTTCCGGGATAACCGCCTTGAAACGGCAGAGGTGCTGGCCGTCAACAATACGGCGGATGTGGGTTTGGTCAAACTGAATAAGATACCAGACAACCTCCCAGTCGCTGAACTGGGTGATTCCGACGAAGTAAGCATAGGGGATCAGGTGTTTGTTATAGGTTCCCCTTACTACGGCATGGGACATACCTTGACCGTGGGGCACATCAGTGGGCGAAGAAGCCATGTGGACCTTTCGAATCACCTCCTTCCTATCGAGTTCCTGCAGACCGATGCGGCGCTGAACATCGGCAACTCCGGGGGGCCCATGTTTACGATGGACGGCAAAGTGATCGGCATTGTGAGCCATGATCTGTATGCCTCGTACGGTTTTCAGGGCCTTGGCTTCGCTTCGAGCATCAATTCGGTGAAAGAGCTGCTGTTGAACCAGGAATCCATTTGGACCGGGATAGAATTTATCGGCGTCGCAGGGGACTTTGCAAAGGCGCTGAACGTTCCCCAGGAAGCCGGGCTTTTGATTCAGCGTGTGGTTGAAAAATCCACCGGCCATCGAATGGGACTCCGGCCGGGAGTCATCACCATTAGGAAAGATGGAGAGCAATTCTTCGTGGGTGGAGACATCGTGCTTGAAATAATGGGCATGCCTATCACGAGCGACGAAAAAAAACTCAACGCGATTCGAGAGGCCCTTTTGGCGCTGCCTCGGGGAAGCCTTGTCGAGATCAAAGTGCTCAGGGGCGGCGAGATCCTGAAGTTATCCGGCGCAAAGTAGGCACTGCGAGCACAGACAATAACCGCCGGCCTGTCTTCCTGCTGTCGTTGAACCGGAAGATGTGCTGGAACGGTGAGGATAGGGTCAAGCAGTGCTGGAGGGAGGGGTGTTCTCACACTTTGATGAAAGGCTGCACACAAAAATGCCCTTGGCCTCTCATGCGTGATTGCTTGATTGTGTGCGGCCGGGGGCATGCTCCCTGCGCCGCTGCTGACGTGAGGTGCCGCAGTGATGGACTTGAGATCGGCTCCCTCGAATAATTTGTCGGGCGGTGACCCCTTGCCGGACACCATGGTCGGCCGGCCCTTCGGCACCGACGAAGAGGGGCGGCCTGTGGGCCGTACCAAGGGCGCCTATGTACGTGCGGCAGTGCAATACATGCTGGAGTGTGTTACTCAGCGCGCGGCAGACTCTGGGGCTCCATCTCTTGCGAAGGGGGACGAGCAGGAACGCTCGCGCCGGATGAAGCTTGCAGCGGAGCAAACAAAAGGGGCGGCGCTGGAGCAGCTCGTGACCCGGCTCAACGCGGCCATCCCCGACCCACGCTATCATGTCACCGCTGAATACCTCATGAACGAAGGCAACAGCTACTCGCTGGAGTTCACCACTTTCCTCGGCCGGTTGTGCGAGGAGTTGTCCGGTGACCCGCGCTTTTCATTCAATGTCGGCGCCCGAAGCATTCCTTCCTCGCTCGCGGTATTGATCCGCCCGTTTTCACTGAGCCAGGTCTACCGTCTGGTCCCTCGTCTTACCGCCAAAATGGCGGATACCGATCTACGGGTGGGAAAGGTGACACCCGTGAGCGCGGTGATCCAGTTTCACATCGAGAGGGACCTGGCGAGGCTTCCTGAGTCGCTCCATGCACGTTTCACGAGGTCGGCCTGCGAGAGCGCACAAGGCATACTGGCCAGCGTTCCGGTCTTGCATTCCGGGTTGCCGATGGCGACCATCAGGGATCTGCACTGCAAGTCGCGGGGCGACGACTATTGTGAATGGGAGTTCACGTGGGTGACTACCCGAACGGGGATCGGACGGCAGGTCTGGGGCGGCGCGATCCTTTCGGCGGTTTTGCTCGTCTACACGCTGGGCCGGTTCCCTGGATGGCAATGGACCGCAGCGCTCACAGCCCTGCTCCCCGCCTTGTGCGGTTGGCTTCTGCGGCAAATTCGAAGAATCACTGAGAGCCGAAGCAATGCGGAACGCTTGCTGTTGGAAACGCGCGACAGCGCCGAGAAGCAGTTTGAAGATTTCCAGCAGACCAACGCGGATCTGCAGCTCTCCAACATCACGCTCAACCAGAAGCTTTCCGAGCTGACGACATTGCACGAAATAGGAGTGGTTCTCAGTTCCACGCTCGACATGGATGAGCTGTTGGACAAGATATTGGAGGCCGTCACGATTCACCTGTCCTGCGACCGGGCCATGATCCTGCTGGTCGAGGAGCGCGACGGTCGCCGTGTGTTGACGAGCGGACACAGCATCGGCGGCACGCCGGAGATGGCTGCTCTTACGAAAAGCTTGGAGGTTTCCCTGGAAGAACCGTATTCCTTCCCGGCCAAGATCGTTCTCTCCGGCAAGCCGATTGTCGTTCGAGATATTGAGCAGGTGACGGACGTTCAGGCCCGACAGTATCTCGCAGCCCTTCAAACGCGCGCTTTCCTCGCTGTTCCGCTGCTTACGCAGGGCAAACCGGTTGGTTATCTGGGGCTCGATAACGCAGTCACCGGCCGTCCCATCCCCGAAACGATCCAGGATATGCTCTCCACCATCGGCGCCCAGATCGCCGCCGCCATCGACAGGGCGCGCCTTTATCAGACCCTCGAGCGCCGGGTGGAGAAACGCACGGCCCAATTGGCCGCGGCCACGCACCGGGCTGAAGAGGCGGCTTCAGCGATCGCAGAGGCCGACAGGGAAAAGGGCACCATGCTGGCCGAGTTGCGGGCCGTGCTCGATGCAATCGACTACGGCGTGTTACTGCTGGGGCCCGACCTGCGCGCTCGCCTCGGTAATCGGGCATTCCTGGAGATTTGGCGGCAACCCGAATCTTCGCTTGACGGTAGGCCTTCGCTGGCCGAACTGTTCCAATTCAGCCGCGACACCGGGCTCTATGACGTCCCGAACGACGGGTGGGAAGCCTACGTGACGGAGCGCGTGGACGCGGTCCGTAGAGGTGCGATCCCTCCTACCCAGTTGCCTCTTCGCGACGGCCGCATCCTCAGATATCAGGCGCTGGTGCTGCCTGACGGCGGACGGATGCTGACCTACTTCGACATTACCGACCTGGTGCACCAAAGCGAGTATCTGGCCGCCCTTCATGAGACGACGGTGGGCCTTATCAGCCGGCTGGACGTCAAAGATCTCCTGGAGACTCTCGTCACCAGGGCCGGGCAATTGCTGAAAACACCTCACGGATTCATCTATTTGCTGGAACCCGGACAGGCCGAGATGGAATGCAAGGTCGGTGTGGGAGTCCTGAGCGGGGCGGTGGGATCGCGGAGAAAGCCGAACGAGGGGTTGACCGGCAAGGTCTGGCAGTCAGGCCGGCCGTTGGCCGTTGTGAACCACGACATTTGGCCGGGCCGGACGGACAGGTTCCCGGAGGGTCTACTGGGCGCCATAATGGCCGTGCCTCTCAAGTCCGGCTCACAGGTCGTGGGAGTCATAGGGCTTGCACAGGGCTGCAAATCGGGCAGAACGTTCGGCGCCCAGGAAGTTGAACTGCTGAACCGGTTTGCCCAGTTAGCTTCCGTGGCCCTTGACAACGCCCGTTTGTATTCGGCCACGGAGGAATCGCAACGCCGGTTGACCGACATAATCAACTTCTTCCCGGATGCCACCCTGGCAATTGACGGTGAAGGTCGCGTGATCGCCTGGAACAGGGCAATAGAGGAGATGACGGGAGTGACAGCGGAAGAGATGCTTGGCAAAGGCGATTACGAATACGCCCTTCCGTTCTATGGCGAGCGGCGCCCCATCCTGATTGATCTCGTTATCATGCCCCGTGAGGAGCTGGAGGCAAGGTATGCACACATCGAACGAAAGGGCTCGGTCTTGTTCGGGGAAACCCTCACCCCCAGCCTGAAGGGGGGCGGCCGCTACATGTACGCTACCGCCTCTGCACTGCACGATTCGCAGGGCAAGATCGTGGGAGCTATCGAGGCGATCCGTGACATCACCGAGCGCAAGCATGCGGAGGTGGAACTGCAGAAAGCCAAATCAATGGCTGAGGAAGCCACCCGCATGAAGAGCGACTTTTTGGCCAACATGAGCCACGAGATAAGGACACCGATGAACGCGGTGATCGGGATGGCCCATCTGGCTCTTCAAACACAACTGACTCCCAAGCAGGAGGACTATATCCAGAAGATCCAGCGCTCTGCCCATTCGCTTTTGGGGATCATCAACGACATTCTGGATTTTTCCAAGATCGAAGCGGGAAAGATGAAAATGGAATCCATAGATTTCAGCCTGGACGAAGTCCTTGATAATGTCTCAACGGTGATGGGGGCGAAGATTCACGAGAAAGAGCTGGAGTTCCTGGTCGACACCTCGAAGAATGTCCCTGTGGCACTGGTGGGCGACCCCCTGAGGTTGGGGCAGGTTCTGATCAACCTTTGCAACAACGCAGTGAAATTCACGGAACAAGGCGAGATCGTTGTTTCCACCCGCGTGAAGGAGAAGGACGAGGAGTCTGTCACGCTTCAATTCTCAATTCGCGACACGGGGATCGGACTCACGGAAGAAGAAAAGGGGAAGCTTTTCCAGGCTTTCAGCCAGGCGGATACGTCCACCACCAGAAAATACGGAGGCACAGGTCTCGGGCTGACCATTTCCAAGCGCCTGGTTAGCCTGATGGGAGGAGAAATATGGGTCGAGAGTGAGCCTCAAAAGGGGAGCGAGTTCGTTTTCACTGCGAAGTTTGGGCTGGCTAGAAAGCTGGCCGGGAGGCGCTTGGAACCAACTGTGGATATGAGAGGAATGAGGGTTCTGGTGGTTGACGACAATGCGTCATCCAGGGAAATTCTTCAGACTTTGCTCGAAAGCATGAGTTTCGAAGTGACGGTGGCTGCCACTGCGGAAGAAGGCTTAGCCGAGTTGGAAAATACGGCCGGAGACCGCCCCCATAAACTGGTCGTGATGGACTGGAAGATGAGCGGTATGGACGGAATCAAGGCAACAGAGGTGATCAAGAGGCATCCCGGCCTCGCCACAAAGCCCAAGATCATTATCGTCACGGCGTATGGCCGCGAAGAGGTCATGCGGGGGGCCGAGAAAGCCGGTGCGGACGGGTTTCTTCTGAAGCCCGTGACCCAGTCCGTCCTTTTCGATGCGATCATGGGCGCCTTCGACAAGGAGGTTCCAATCCGTGAGCGTTCGGCCCAGGCAGGGGTCGGCTCGGAGGAAGGTCTGAAAAAGATAAGGGGAGCAAGGGTGTTGCTGGCCGAGGACAATGAGATCAACCAGCAGGTGGCGAAGGAGATCCTGGAGAGGGAAAGGCTGGTGGTGAGCATTGCGAACAACGGGAAAGAAGCCGTGCGGAAGGTGAAAGCCGAAGCTTATGATGCGGTGCTAATGGACATACAAATGCCGGTGATGGAGGGATTCGAGGCGACCCGGGAGATCCGGAAGGACGGACGGTTTAAATATCTGCCGATCATCGCCATGACCGCCCATGCCATGACAGGCGATCGCGAGAAAAGCCTCGAAGCCGGGATGAACGATCATGTAACGAAGCCGATTGACCCGGAGGAACTTTTCGCCGCTCTGGTGCGCTGGATCAAACCCGGCGCCCGAGAGATACCGGAAGATCGGCGTGACCATGCGACTCCCGCAGACAAGGGTGAGAAGGTTTTCCCTCCTGAACTGCCGGGGATTTCCATTGCATCGGGCCTTGCGAGGGTGGGCGGAAACAGGCCCCTTTATGCCAAGCTCCTGCACAGGTTCAGAAAAGGCCAGGAGAACTCTTTGTCGGAAATCGAGACGGCGCTGCGGTCAGGGGACAGGGAGACAGCCCGTCGGCTGGCTCACACGGTCAAGGGGGTATCCGGAAACCTCGGTGCGGAGGGCCTGCACCACGCTGCATCGGAACTGGAGAAAGCTATCGAGGAACGCAGGGAAGACTTGGATCGCCCTCTGACGGAGTTCGGCTCTCACCTGAAGACGGTCGTGGATGGTTTAAAGGCCATGGAGGAAGGCCGGGAGGGTAAAAGAGAGCCGGAACCTTCAGCAGAGATTCCGGTTGACAGGGAAGCTGTAAGACTGCTGCTGCAGGACATGGCCCGGTTCCTGGAAAGCGACCTGACAGAGGCCCTGAAGCGGCTTGAGGCTCTGAGACGGCATCTGATGCGGTCATTCGCCCATGAGGAATTAAAGTTGCTGGAGAAACAGATCGAGAGCTTCGACACCGAGGGTGCGATGAAAAGCGTCGAGGCTGTCGCCAGGGTTTTGGGTGTGACGCTGTGAGGAGGGGGGAAGATGCCGGAGGGTGCTAGGAAGCCCAAGGTTCTCATCGTGGATGACACTCCGGAGAACATCCTGATACTCATGGGCACGCTTAAGAATGAGTATGCTATCGTCGCTGCCACCAACGGTGAAAAGGCCCTGAGGATGGCTGAGCTAAAGCCCCGGCCTGATCTCATTCTCCTCGACATCATGATGCCGGGAATGGATGGGTTCGAGGTCTGCCGGCGGTTGAAGACAAGCGCGGAGACGCGTGAGATACCGGTTATCTTTCTTTCCGCCCTGGATGACACAATGAACAAGGTTAAGGGCTTTTCAGCGGGGGCGGTAGACTATATCTCAAAACCGTTTCAGCCTGAAGAGGTTCTTGTGAGGGTAAACACCCACCTGACTCTCAACGAGTTGAAACAGAACCTCGCTGAGAAGAACAGGGAACTCCAGGCTTACAACGAAAAACTTGAGGACCGGGTCGCAGAGCGAACCGCACAACTGGCATCGCTGAACCGCATCTACGAGCGTTTTGTTCCGCGCGAGTTCATAGATTTGCTGGACAAGAGGAGCATTCTGGAAATCAACCTCGGCGACCAGGTGAGCTACAAGATGACCGTCATGTTTGCGGACATTAGGGGGTGGACGACTTTGCTGGAAAAGATGACTCCCCAGCAAGCTTTCAACTTCATCAATGCCTACCTGAAGAGGGTGAGCCCGATCATCAGAGAGTGCAACGGGTTCATCGATCAGTATTACGGCGACGGTGTCATGGCCCTGTTCCCGGGTCCTCCGGACGATGGAGTGAAAGCCGCCGTGGCCATGCAGTCCGCTGTGGCAGAGTATAACAAGGAACGCGCGCAAGACGGGTATGATCCTATCGGCATAGGTGTCGGACTGCACCGCGCGGACCTGATGCTGGGCATAATCGGAAGTGAAGACCGGATGCAAGGTGCGGTTGTCGCAGATGCGGTGAACCTTGCCGCACGCATCGAGGGCTTGAACAAAATCTACGGCTCCTACGTCAGCCTGAGCGACGAAACCTTTTTTGGAGTCAAGGAACCGAAGAAGTACAGGCACCGCTTTATCGACAAGGTGCGGGTCAAAGGCAGAGAGGATGCCGTGACGGTCTACGAAGTGTTCGAAGGAGATCCTGAGGCGATCGCGGAACTCAAGGAACAGACGAAACCCTCCTTTGAGAACGGGCTTCGGCTTTACTATGGGAAGAAATTCTCCGAGGCCAGCGTTCATTTCAACCAGGTGCTGGAGAAGAACTCGGAGGATTTGGCGGCCAGGATTTATCTGAAACGCTGTGCCACCTACATGGTGAACGGTGTTTCCCCCGAGTGGACAGGGGTTGAGACTCTCCTGGAAAAATAGACCGTGGAGTGAGGTCACGCCGCGGCCGGAAGGGTGGCCGGCGCGGGGAGGTCGCGCAACGTTGTTGTCATTGTTTCATGAAGCCGAAATGCTATGGATGAGGTAATCGAATGATACCGAAGAGTGCAAGACTTTGTCCTGTCAACTCAACTTGTAAGGGCTTGGCCGTTTTCTGTGTTTTCATGCTTCCCTTCCTTTCCTCTTGCGGGGGCGAGGAGGACAAGGAGGTCAAACCTGAAGTGGTCAGGCCTGTCAAGATCATGACGGTTGCATCCAGCCGGGATGCGCTTCAGCGCAAGTTTCCGGGCACGGTGCGCGCGGCAAGGAGAGTGGACCTGGCTTTCCAGGTGGAGGGCACCCTCAGGCAACTTCCCGTGGAGGAAGGCAAGGAGGTCAAATCAGGGCAACTCATAGCACAACTGGAGCAGAGGGATTTTGAAAACAACCTCCGCAACGCAGAGGCTCACCTTGCAAAAGCCAGAGCCTCCCTGGAAGGCTCAAGGAGCGAATACGAACGCATCCTGAGGATTCAAAGGCAGGACCCAGGAGCCGCGAGTGAAAGCATGGTCGTGAAGCGGCGTGAAGCTTTGGAGAAATCCAGCGCGGAGATGGCCTCCGCCCGGTCGGACGTGGACGCAGCCCGCGACAAATTGGACTACACAACCCTGCGTGCGCCCTTTGCCGGCATAGTTTCCAGGAGGTATGCGGACAACTTCCAGGAAGTCCGGTCCAAGCAGGTCATCGTAAGCCTGGATGACATCTCTTCCATTGAGATCATGGTGGATCTTCCTGAGATCGTTGTGTCCTCAATCAGGGAGTCCGACAAGCAGGCCGGCTCGGAGGCCCGGGCCCACGCGGAGTTTGCGGCAGCCCCCGGGAAAGAGTATCCAGTGAAGGTCAAGGAGTTCGCCACCAGGGCGGACCCTAAAACCCAGACCTACCAGGCGGTTTTTCAGATGGAGAGGCCCAAAGATGCGCTTATCCTGCCCGGCATGACCGCAACGGTGGTGAGCTCACCGCCGCCGAGCGGGGGGAAAGAAGCATTTTTCGTCGTCCCCGCCGTTGCAGTGTATGCAGATGATAAAGGCCGACCGAACGTCTGGGTGGTGGACAAGGAAAACATGACGGCAAAGCGCCGCATCGTCACTACGGGGATCCTCACAGGCGAGGCCGGCATCCAGATTACCGGCGGCCTGCAGTCCGGGGAGATGATCGTTATCAGCGGGGTCAGCCAGCTCAGGGAAGGAATGAAGGTGAAGCCTTTTGAAGGCACTTTTTAGCCCGGGAGCAGGAAGATGAACATAGCGGAGTGGAGCATACGGAAAAGCGTGATCACCTGGGTGATGACGATTCTTCTTCTCGTGGTTGGATGGGTATCATTCAACAACCTGAGCCGCCTGGAGGACCCTGAGTTCACGATCAAGGAAGCCGTCATCATGACCCCATACCCCGGGGCCTCGGCCGCGGAAGTAGAAATTGAAGTGACCAATGTGATCGAGAAAGCCTGCCAGGAAATGGGGCAGCTCGAGAGGGTGGAGTCTCGGTCGTCAAGGGATCTTTCCATCGTCCAGGTCAGCATGAAGGACAAGTACGACAAGTCGACCTTGCCCCAGGTTTGGGACGAGTTGCGGCGAAAGGTGAACGACTACCAGAGGCATCTTCCACAGGGTGCGGGTCCTTCGATCGTCAACGATGATTTCGGAGATGTGTACGGCGTTTTCCTTGCCATCACCGGGGAGGGATACACGTACAAGGAAATCTACGAATACGCCAAGTTTCTCCAGAGGGAGCTCCTCAAGGCGCGGGATGTCAAGCGAATCGTCCTTTACGGGGTCCAGCCGGAGGTCATTTACATCGAGATGCGGCGTGAAAAGATGGCCCGGTTCGGTGTTGCGCCTGCGGACCTCTACAGCGCGCTTCGGGCCAAGAACATCCCGGCCAGCGGCGGGTACCTCCACTTGGGCAGGGAGTACATACCTATCAACCCCACAGGGGAATTCAAGTCGGAGCAGGAAATCGGGAATTTACTCATCAAGGGTCGCAGCCCGGAACCGGGGAGCACGATTTACTTGAGGGACGTTGCCGACATCCGGCGCGGCTACAAAGAACCCTCCGACACGCTCCTGCGTTATGACGGGAAGCCTGCCGTGGGGATGGCCGTATCGACGGTTTTGGGCGGCAACGTGGTTAATATGGGAGAGGCTCTGGAGAAAAGGTTCGAAGAACTTGAAGCCATGCGGCCTGTGGGAGTGGATTTGCACATGATCTCAATGCAGAGCCGTGCCGTCACTGAAGCAATCAACGGCTTTCTGGTCAATCTTGTGGAAGCCGTGGTCATTGTGGTTGTGGTGCTGCTGATCTTTATGGGCATCAGGAGCGGTTTGATCATCGGCGGCATCCTTCTGGTCACCATCATGGGGACCTTTATTGTCATGGCCATGGGGAAAATTACCTTGGAGAGGATCAGCCTCGGGGCCCTCGTCATTGCCCTCGGCATGCTGGTGGACAATGCCATTGTGGTGACGGACGGGATGAA
>Ga0068714_10006571_pt1 | contig 11751 bp, 9 predicted proteins | sample MTBNYHSulfiMetaG_FD_62988 | JGI IMG/M metagenome (GOLD analysis project Ga0068714, IMG submission 62988) | Enrichment culture microbial communities from rom New York Harbor, USA that are MTBE-degrading - MTBE-NYH (New York Harbor Sulfidogenic)... | ecosystem: Environmental > Aquatic > Marine >... | reverse complement strand
GCTCACGTCCACGGCGGCCAGCACCGACCGGATGCCCTCTTTCGGGCGGGGCCTGAGGAGCCACACCGGGCAGGGGCACTTCCGGAGCAGGTGCTCCTCGGTGCCGCCGAGGAGCCAGGACCTCAGTCCCTTCCTGGGCCCTTCCCCCATCCGGATCAACAGGTCCCGCTTGTGCGCCAGGACGTCCTGGATCACGGTCACGAACTCCCGCCCGAAGAGGAGCTTCGCCTCCACGTCCACGTCGTTGGCGGCAGCTCGTGCCCTGAGGTCTTCCAAGATTCGGGCGCGTTCGTTCTGGACGTGCCGCCGGAGCTTGGAGGCGGTCTCGGGGGCGAGCATGGGGAGCCCCTCCTCCGGGGACTGGATCACGGACGCCACCGTGAGGCGGGCTCCGTTGGCCCGGGCGATCCGAGTGGCTTGCTCGAGACTCGCCTGCGAGCGAGCGTCTCCCGTGACGACCAGAAGGATGTTCTTGAAGCGGTCCATGGTCCCAATCCGGTGCAGGGTCCTCCGCCCCCTCCCCCCTCCCGCGACGCCGACGATTATACCTTTCAGGGACCCTACGGTTTCCCGCAGCCCCGGTGACGGCCGGACCGCCATGAACCGGGGACCGGGGGGCTACCTGGGGGGTACCAGCGCTGGGCCTTGGTGACGGGAGGCCGCAGGTGCCCGTCCGTTCGCACGGAATGGCCTTGTTTGACAACCCATTGGCCCAATCATACCTTGGCGGACCCATTTTTCTTTGAGGCTGCAACCATGAAAAGGTCCATTTTCGGCATCGTTGCCGTTACGAGTTTCTTCCTTCTGGCAGGTTCCTCCGCGGCCTCGGCCCAGGGGGCGAACGCATCGCCGTCCTTCCGGGGCCCGCTTCTCATTACCTCGGCGGGCCAGAGTCCCGACGTACAGCTGGCCGTCATCCTGGCCAGGCGTGCCGGGATCGAGCACACGCTCTCCAAGATGGCCACGCCCCAGGAGCTGGCAGGGGCAGGGAGCCTGGCCGTGGTGGTCGGGGCAAGCCTGAAGGGGCTGGGCGCCGCCGGCATCGACACCGCGAAGGAGAAGGAACGGGTGAAGGACCTCCTGGTGGAAGCGGCCAGGACGAACGTCCCGGTGCTGTTCCTGCATCTCGGGGGCGAACAGAGGCGGGGCCAGCTCACGGACGAGATGATCATCGAATACCTCCCTTCCGCCCAGTGGGCCCTGATCCTGCAGTCGGGGAACCATGACGGCCTGTTCACGCGGCTTGCCCGTGAGAACAACGTCCCCCTCTTCGAGGTGGAGAAGACGGCCGACGGGGCTGACGTCCTGAAGGCGGCGTTCCAACCCATGGGCTGAGGCCCGGCGAACCGGGGAAAGGCCCCAACCCTTGCCCGAATCCATCGTCTTCCTCGTCCTGGCGGTCGCGTTCGTCCTGGCTGCGGTCGTGGGGAAGCTCCCCATCGGCATCAGCCTCGTGGTGGCTGCCATCGCCGGGGCCCTGGCCGGGGGGGAGGGTGTCCCCGTCCGCCATCTCATCGAAGGAAGCTTCGGCTACTTCGATGTCATCCTTATCATCCTGGCCGCCATCCTCTTCATGAAGGTGCTGCAGGCCTCGGGGGCCCTCGACAGCCTGGCCGCCTTCCTCCTCAAGACCTTCCACAGACGGAAGGCCCTGCTCCTGTTCACGACCACGGTCATCGTGATGTTTCCGGGCATGATCACGGGATCTTCCACGGTGGCCGTCCTGGCGGCAGGGCCCCTGGTGGCGCCCGTCCTGATGAAGCTCGGTCTTTCCCGGCTCAAGACGGGCGCTCTCATCGCCATGGCGGGCATCCTCGGCATGATCGCCCCGCCCATCAACATCCTGGTCATGATCATGGGCGGAGGGGTGGACATGCCCTACGTGGGTGTCAACCTGCCCCTTCTCTTCCTCGTGATTCCACCGGCCATCGCCATTCCCCTCTGGATCGGGTTGAAGGACGTGAGGGTGGTGGACCTGGAGGAGCTCAAGGCGATCCTGCCCAGGTCCTTCTTCCCGGAGTACGGCTGGCGGCTTTACCTCCCGTTGGCCGTGGTCCTGGGGTTGATGCTGTTCCAGCGCACCCTGGTGCTCTTCATGCCGGACATCGGGATCCCCGGGATCTTCCTCGCCGGGAGCCTCCTGGGAATCTTCTCCGGCCGGCGGTTCAACTTCTGGACGACGACGCGGAAGGCGGTGGAGGAGGCCATGCCCATCCTCGCCATCCTGGCGGGAGTGGGGATGTTCATCCAGGTCATGACCCTCACCGGGGCCAGGGGCTGGATCGTGGTCTCGCTCCTGTCCATGCCCAGCGAGCTCCTCTACCCCGCCATGGCCGTGGGCGGCATGGCCTTTGGAGGCGTGTCGTCCTACGGGTCGGCGTCCATCCTGGGGGTGCCCTTCATCCTGGCCCTCATCGAGAAGAATGCCATCCTCACCTCCACGGGCCTGTCGGCCATCGTTGGCCTGGGCGACCTGGTTCCCCCCACTGCGCTGGCGGGAATCTTCGCGGCCCAGGTCGTGGAGGAGAAGAACTACATGAAGGTCGTTCGCTACTGCGTCGTCCCGGCCCTCTTCATCCTGGCCATGGGACTTGGCGTGCTGCTTTTCGCGTCACACCTGGAGGGGATCCTCCTGTGAGGAGCGAGGAAACCCTGCCGGAGCCGAGGAAGAGATGGATCTCGTTTACCGCCTGATCGTCCTGTTCTTCTCCATCCACATCGGGTGGTACCTGTTCCGGGAGAGGAACACCTGGAACCAGGCGGCGGCCGTGCTTCTCCTCGTCCTGTTCGTCCTCCGCCTGGTCATGGTGAAATGATGGAGAACGTCGGGGAAGGCGAGGCCCTGAGGGGCCCTAGAGGCAACCGGGTCACTGCCGCCGGGCTCCTGGTGGTAGGGGCGGCGGCCGGGGTCTGGGCCGGCCTGTCCTACAGGGGCATGCTGGAGCCCGAGCCCATCTTCCCGAGCCCCGGGCTCACGGCGCAGGTCCTCCTGAGCGACTATTACCCCGACCTGGAGGGGACGCCGGGGGACACCGACGTCTTCATTTTCCAGGGCGAGGAGCCGGGGGCCAACGTCCTGGTCATCGGGGGGGTGCACGCCAACGAGCCGGCGGGGTTCCTGGCGGCCGTGGTCATGGTGGAGAACCTGACGGTGAGGGCCGGGAAGGTCGTGGTCATCCCCCGGGCCAATGCCAGCGCCTTCACCTGCAACGATCCCCAGGAAGGGAATCCCCAGAGCTTCAGCATCGAGACTCCGGGAGGGGAGCGAGCCTTCCGTCTGGGATCGCGCCTGACCAACCCGGTCCACCAGTGGCCGGACCCGACCCTTTTCGAGACTCCCGCCGGCCAGATCGTGTCTGGTCCCGAGGCCCGCAACCTCAACAGGGCCTTTCCAGGGCGGGAGGACGGCTACCTGACGGAGAGGATCGCCTACGGGATCATGGAGTTGATCCGGAAGGAAGGGATCGACATCGGCATCGACCTCCACGAATCCTCCCCGGAATACCCGGTCATCAATGCCATCGTGTTCCACGAGAACAGCGCCGAGATCGCGGCCCTGGCCCAGATGAACCTGCAGTTCGATGGGCTCGATCTTCGCCTGGAGGCCTCCCCCCCCAATCTGAGGGGGCTGAGCCACCGGGAGTGGGGGGACGAGGCAGGGATCCACGCGCTCCTCCTGGAGACGCCCAATCCCGTGCAAGGGCGCCTCAAGGGGAAGACCTCCGCCGCCCTCGTGGTGGACGGGAAGGACAAGTACTACCTGAAGGCCGAGGCCCTTGGCCGCCTCTTCATCCCCTATACGGAGGAGGGCGTCCCCATCAGCGTCAGGGTGGCGCGCCAGCTGGCGGGCATCCAGGCGATCCTCGGGAGCCTCGAAGAGATGGAGCCTGACAAGGCCGTCCATTTCGAAGGCCTTCCCGATTGGACCGAAGTCCAGGAGCGGGGCGTCGGAGCGTTCCTGAGGAACTGACGAGGGCGAGGCCTCGGAGCCTGGCCCCCGTCAGCTCCCCCCGGCCGGCTGGAAGCTCGTCCGGAAGAGGTTCGGGTCGAAGGTGTACCGGTCCAGGGCGTCGGCCGTCGCCGGCGACACAGCCCGAAGCAGCGGGCCCAGGGCGCCCCTCTCCTGCTCGGTGAACTCCAGCTTCGACACGACCTCGACATCCACCTGTGTCTGGGGATGGCGATTGAGATACGGCGGCCGGAACATGAAGTCCGACATCTTCGGGTTGGGATCCAGGAGTTCCACGTCCGGATACCCTGCCTCGGCAAAGGCCGCAGCGAACTGGTCCCGGGCGTACCCGTAGTGGGTGCAGTTGAAGCTGCCGAAGAGGGGGCCGGTGGGTTCGCCCACCTTTTCGAGGGCCTCCCCCACGAACTGCCGGATGTAGGCCACGGTCTCTTCGCTGTCGGGCCCCCTCTCAATGGCTCCGGCCAGCCGGTGGGCTGCCTGCCCAACGATCTGGTCTGCCGGGTATCCTTCAGCCACCAGGAGATCCTTGTGGACCCCGGACTCGATGGTGGTCAGGGTTCCGAAGATGACGGCCGTGGCGTCCGGGGTCTTCTCGAACTGCTCGGCGATGACATCCACCCCCGTCTCCACGATGCCCACAACGGGAATCGGCGGGTTCTTCGCGAACTCCGTGTTCTCGTAGACCACCGAGAGGGTATTGCACGCGATGAGGATCATGTCCGGTTCGTACTGGTCCATCATGGCCGCCAGGACCTCGTCGAAGATCTGAGCCTTCTGCTCCTCCGAATCCAGGCCGTTATAGCCAGTGCTGTGGAACTGGCCATTGTAGAAGACCACCCGGGCATTGCGGAAGACACCGCTCTCCGGGAGGCGGGCGGCCAGGTCGGCGGCCACCGACAGCCCTCCCATCCCCGAATCGGTGATGAGGATGGTGACGTCCTCCTTGTTGCCCAGGACGTCCTCGATCATGGCCTCCGTGGTCCTGGGCGCCGCGTCCTGGCAGGTGGCCAGGAAGAAGGCGGCCAGCAGGGCCAGGAGGGAGGTGGGGAGCCTTCTCCGGTCGACGGGTCTCTTCATCAGTCTCTCCAGTATGTCGTGCCGTCCCTTGTTGGGCGGCGGTGGTGGCTTGGTCTGCGTTGCGGCGGGTGCTATCGCGCCTCAATACCCCAGGGCGAATCCGTCCCTCCGGGAGTCGGCGGCTCCGTAGAGCTTCTTACTCTTGGCGTCCACGAGGATGCCCTGGGCCCCCCCGAAGTAATTGTCCCAGTCCGGGTAGGTTCGGACGGTGTGGCCCCATGCCTGAAGGGTCTCCACAACGTCCGGGGCGATCCGCCCTTCCACGGCCAGGGTCCGGCCCGTGCCGTGGATCCTGGGGGCTTCGATGGCGTCGTCCAGCCCCATGTCGAAGTCCACCAGGTTGATGATGATCTGGGCCAGGGCGGAGATGATCCGCGTGGCCCCGGGGGTGCCCGCCGTGAGGAAGGGCTCCCCCTCGTGGAAGACGAGCGTGGGGGCCATGCTGCTCGTGGGCCGCTTGCCGGGTCCGATGGCGTTGGGCCCGCCAGGTCCTGAGTCGAAGTCGGCCAGGTGGTTGTTCAGGAGGAAGCCCGTTCCCGGAGCCATGACCCCCGACCCGAAGAAGCTATTGATGCTCTGGGTCAGGGCCACGACGTTCCCGTGCTCGTCCACCACCGAGAGGTGGGAGGTGCTCTCGCTCTCGGGGGGGATGAGGGAGGGGGGGGCGTAATCGAAGCGCGCCTCACCGTCCCGGATGAGGTCCCGAAGGCCCCGGGCGTAGGTCTTGTCGGTGAAGGCCCGGGTGGGGACATCATGGAAATCGGGGTCCCCGGAGTTCGCTGCTTTGTCGGCGAAGATCATCTTCATGGCCTCCGCCAGGGTGTGGAGGTAGGGAGCGGTGCCAAAGCCCATGCCCCTCACATCGAATTCCTCCATGACGTTGAGGAGCTCGATGAGGTGGGTACCGCCACCCGTGGAGGGAGCGGCCGAGAACACCTGGTATCCGCGGTAGCTCCCGGCGACGGGCTCGCGAAGCTTGGCCTGGTAGGACCGGAGGTCTTCCAGCTCGAAAACCCCGCCCAGGCTCTGGAGCTCGGCCACGATGGCCTCGGCGAGCTCGCCCTCGTAGAAGACGGATGGGCCGCCGGTGGCGATCTTCTCCAGGGTCAGGGCCAGATCCTCGTTTCTCAGGGTGTCGCCGGGCTCCAGGGGAAGGCCTCCGGGAAGATAGATGGCCGCCGCAGCGGGTGATTTCTCGATCTTCTCGAAGTTGTCGAGGATCATCCCGCTCAGGAGGGGGCTGACCTCGATCCCCTGGCGGCAGAGGCGGATGGCGGGCTGGAGAACCTCCGACAGGGTCATGGTCCCGAACTCCTCCAGGGCCATGGCGGCGCCGGCGACCAGACCCGGCACACCCACGGCGTTGGGTCCCTCGGAGGTCCAGGCGCCGAAGTCCACCCCCGGGGCGTAGTAATAGTCGGGCGTGGCCCGCCCCGGGGCCGTCTCCCGGTAGTCGATCATGGCCAGGTTCGGTGCCTCCGCCAGCTTGACCAGCAGGTATCCACCGCCCCCGACCCCTGAAGCGTTGGGCTCGGCGATGGACAGGGCGAAGGCCACCGCCACCGCGGCATCCACGGCATTGCCCCCCTGCCGGAGAATCTCGAGGCCGGCAGCGGACGCGGCGGGGTGGGCCGAGGCGACCATGGCCCTTTCCGCCACCACGTCACCCTCGCTCACCGGGCGGCCCGGGGAACAGGAGAGGGTCAGGAGGGCCAGTCCGGACGCGGAGAGGGCAAGGAGTCTCGATAGGCCGGTCATCGGGTGTCGCATCCAGGTACCTCGCAAGCTCGTACGTTATCGTTTCCGCCCGCGAGGCTCGTACTCCGGCTCTCCGGGAGGTCATGCCGCCTGAAAGCTACAGCCTCGCCGCCACCGGCGCACGGGATGTTGCGCCCCGACGGTTGGGGTCTCCGTTGGGTTGGCCCTCCACCTCGAGATCCCGCGGGAGGGCGCCCTGGGGACCGGGAGTACGGAGGCGCGCCGGGGTCTGGGCTGGCAGCCTTGGCCGGCGCCGGTGTACCTTTCCTTTAACGCTGGGCGGCGCTCGCGAGTCCTTTACCACCGGGGCCGGAGCGCCCGGCCCGCAGCGCCAGAGCGAACCCGCGCCTCCGACCCTGGGAGCCTTCCCATGCAGCGCCTGCGAAGCCTTGCCCTGAATCCCGACGGATTCGCGTTCGACCCCACCACCGGGGAGAGCTATACCCTCAATGCCACGGGTCTCGTGGTCCTCGAGGGACTTCGGGAGGGGCTCTCCTCCGATGAGCTGGCCGCCCGCCTCGCCGACACCTTCGAGGTTACCCCGGACGAGGCCTCCAGGGACGTGGACGACTTCCTGGACCACCTCCGGACCTTCCGACTGGTCTGACCATGACCAAGCTCATCGTGGGGGTCTCCGGGATCAACGCCGTGGACAACCCGGGACCCGGCATCGGCGTGGCCCGGAGCCTCCGGGAGGCGCCGGACCTGGACGTGCGCATCATCGGGCTGGCCTATGACGCCATGGAGCCGGGGATCTACATGGACTGGGTGGTGGACGACGCCTTCCTCCTCCCGTATCCGTCGGTAGGAAACGAGACCTACCGGGAGCGCCTCCTCCATGTCCAGCGGCGCACGGGGATGAATTTCATCATTCCCACCCTGGACACGGAGATGCCCTTCTACATGAAGTACCGCCAGGAGCTGGCGGGGCTGGGCCTCCCGGTGTTCGTCCCCACGCCGGAGCAGTACCGCCTGAGGGGGAAGGACCGCCTGGGGGAGCTGGCACAGGCCCTGGAGCTGAAGCTGCCCAGGACGGAGGTGGTGTCCTCCGCCGACGACCTGGAGCGGGCCGTGGACCGCATCGGGACCCCCGTCATGGTGAAGGGGGCCTTCTACAAGGCCTACAAGGCCCACACCACCAAGGAGGCTCTCAGTCATTACCACAAGCTGGTTGCGGAGTGGGGTTACCCCATCCTCGTCCAGGAGGTGGTGGAGGGGGACGAGCTGAACGTGGTCGCCGTGGGGGACGGGGAAGGGGGCCTCCTGGGTCGGGTGGGGGTGAAGAAGATGTGGATCACGGAGCTGGGGAAGATCTGGACCGGCGTGACCATGCGGCACCCCGCCATGCTCGGGGCCACGGAGCGCTTCATGGAGGTCTACCGTTGGCGGGGCCCCATGGAGCTGGAGTGCATCGTGGACGGTGACGACGTCTTTCTGGTCGAGATCAACCCCCGGTTCCCGGCCTGGTCCTACCTGGCCACGGGGGTGGGCGTGAACCTCCCGGCCCGGATGGTCCGTCGGGCCCTGGGGCTCCCGAACCCGGCGTCGGAGGCCGAGGACTACCCGGCCGGGAAGCTCTTCGTCCGGTACACCTACGAGATGGTCACGGATATGAACCGTTTCCAGAGCATGATCACTGCCGGGGAGTGCGGAGACTGCGCCCGGGAGGGCCGGACCGCCGCCACCGGGCCAGGAGACACCACGAGCGCTGGCGGAAGCGTCGCCGGACACGGCAGGGCGCCTGCCGTCCAGAGCGGAGATACCCCATGAAGACGGCCTACGAGAAGCCGGTCATCCTCAGGCTCGAAACCGGATACCTGAACAAGTTCGGCAGCAGCCCCATGTACTCCCGCCGGGTCCGCAAGGCCATCGACGGGGTGAACATCGACCACCTGGTGGACAGCTTCGGGTCTCCCCTCTTCGTGTTTTCGGAGCGGACCCTCCGCCAGAAGTACCGGGAGGTTCACGAGGCCTTCGCCACCCGCTATCCCCACGTGGTCCAGGCCTGGTCCTACAAGACGAACTACCTCCAGGCCATCTGCGCCGTCTTCCACGACGAGGGCGCCCTGGCCGAGGTGGTGTCGGAGTTCGAGTACGAGAAGGCCCGCAAGCTGGGCGTGCCGGGCCGGCAGGTCATCTTCAACGGGCCCCACAAGCCCATGGGGGCGCTTCGACGGGCGGTGGAGGAGGGGGCCCAGATCCACGTGGACCACCTGGATGAGATCCACGACCTGGAGCAGCTCGCGGCGGAGCTCGGGCGCCAGATTCCCATCGGTATGCGCCTGAACATGGACACGGGCATCTATCCCCAGTGGACCCGGTTCGGGCTGAACCTGGATTCGGGGCAGGCCATGGACGCGGTGAAGCGCGTCCACGCCCGGGGGCACCTGGTTCTCAAGGGGCTCCACGCCCACATCGGGACCTTCATCCTGGACCCGGACGCCTACGGCCGAGAGACGGCCAAGATGGTGCAGTTCGCCACGGAGGTGGCGGAGCGCTTTGGCTTCGAGATGGAGTACATCGATGTGGGAGGGGGCTTCCCCTCGAAGAGCAAGCTGAAGGGGACGTACCTGCCCCCGGAGGTGGCGGTGCCCTCCATCGACGCCTTCGCCGAGGCCATCACGGACGCCCTCTATGCGAACCTCCCCCCGGGGGTCTTCCCCCGCCTGATCCTGGAGACGGGGAGGGCCCTGGTGGACGAAGCGGGGTTCCTCGTCACCACCATCTTCGCCACCAAACGGCTCCCGGACGGGCGCAGGACCTATGTGGCGGACGCGGGCCTCAACGACCTCTTCACCTCGTTCTGGTACAAGTTCAACATCGAGATCGACCGGGAGGTCCAGGGGATGAACGAGCCGGCCATGGTGAACGGCCCCCTGTGCATGAACATCGACGTCCTGGACGAGGGCACGCTGCTGCCGTCCCTGCGCCGGGGCACCCGCCTCATCTTCTCGCCCGTGGGGGCCTACAACGTGACCCAATGGATGCAGTTCATCGAGTATCGCCCCGCCGTGGTAATGGTGGGGGAGGACGGGACCGTCGATGTCATCCGGGACCGGGAGGACCTTACCGACGTAGAGAGACGGGAGCGGCTCCCCGATCGCCTGAAGCTGGCGTAGGGCGGAGCCCGTGCGCCCGGAGTTCGATCCGACGCAGGAACGAGCCACCACGGCCCGGAGGGCGGTGGTGCAGTTTCGGGACCACCTCGGGGCCGTCCTGAACAGCTACAGCGAGGTCCTCTTCCTGAAGGGCCCGGTCCTGGGGGCGTTCATCCTGCTCGTTACCGCCACAGCGCCGCAGGTGGCCCTCGCGGGCCTGCTGGCGGTGCTGGCGGCCTATGCCTTCGCCCGGTTCATCCGCATGGAACCGGTGTTCCTGGAATCGGGCTTCTACACCTACAACCCCCTCCTGGTGGGGCTCTCCCTCGGGTACCTCTTCCGACTCACACCGCTCACCCTCTTCTTCGTGGTGACGGCCGGGATCGCGGCGTTCGTCCTCACCCATACCCTGTTCAGCGCCGTGTGGTACTACCTCCGCCTCCCGGTGCTTTCCCTTCCCTTCGTCCTGGTGAGCTCCATGGCCTACCTGGCCGCCGGGACCTACACCAACCTCTACGTGACCTCCCTCTACCCCAGGGGGTTCTCCTTTCTCGAGACCGTTGTGCCCCTCTGGCTTGGGGGCTTCTTCCGGTCCCTGGGCGCCATCTTCTTCGTCCCGTCCGTTGCGGCGGGGGCCCTCATCGCGATGGCCCTCCTCGTCCGGTCCAGGATTTCCTTCCTCCTGGCGGTGGGGGGCTACTATGCCGGGGTCCTGGCCCTGGCGGCGCTGGGGGGATCGCACGCGTCGGCCTTCCAGGACATGAACGCGTTCAACTTCATCCTCATCGCCGTGGCCCTGGGCGGGGTCTTCCTGGTCCCCTCGCCACGGAGCTACCTACTGGCTCTGATCGCCGTCCTCACCAGCACGGTGCTGCTGAGCTCCTCGGAAGTCTTCTGGAGCCGGTGGGGCGTGCCGGTCTTCGCCCTCCCATTCAACCTGGTGACGCTGGCGTTCGTCTACACGCTGGGCCTGGTGGAATTCCCCTTCATGGCCAAGGGCACGGGGACGCCGGAGGAGATCCTGGACGAGCATCTCACGGGCTCGCTCCGCTACCCCGGCTCGGAGCGGACCCTGGCCCTCCCGTTCTCCGGCCAGTGGACGGTATGGCAGGGCTTCGACGACCGGTGGACCCATCAGGGCCCTTGGCGCTTCGCCTACGACTTCGTCATCACCGACGAGTCCGGGGAGACCCACCGGGGGGAGGGGACGGTCCTGGAGGACTACCTGGCTTACCGGAAGCCTGTGCTCTCTCCCATCCGGGGGAGGGTGGAGCGGGTGGTGGACGGGTTACCCGACAACCCCATCGGCTCCACCGACCGGGCGAACAACTGGGGCAATCTCGTCATCCTGAAGGACGAGCGGGGGTTCTACGTCGAGATCTCCCACTTCGCCCGAGGCTCCATCCGGCCGAAGGAGGGGACCTGGGTTGAGCGGGGCGCCATGCTCGGGCTCTGCGGAAACTCGGGGTACTCCCCCCAGCCCCACATCCACGTCCAGGTCCAGGCTACGGACCAGGTGGGAGCGCCCACCATTCCCTTCAGCTTCGTGGGGTACCGGGCGGGGGAGGAGTTCTTCGCCAACGACACGCCGGACGTAGGCGCCCGGGTGGAACCCCTTCCCGCCGAAAAGGGCATGGAGAACCGGATGGGGTTCGTGCTGGACGAGGTGTACCGGTACCGGATCCGGGGATGCGACCAGGAGCGGTTCCCGGGTGCCGAGGAGGGCATCGCGGCCTTCACGGTCCGCATGGCCCCCGACTCCACGTTCTTCCTGGACTCGGGCCGGGCCCGGCTCTACTTCGGGAGCCAGGAGGGGACCTTCTTCTTCCGGCGGATGGAAGGGCGTGA
>Ga0068714_10006569_pt1 | contig 11753 bp, 10 predicted proteins | sample MTBNYHSulfiMetaG_FD_62988 | JGI IMG/M metagenome (GOLD analysis project Ga0068714, IMG submission 62988) | Enrichment culture microbial communities from rom New York Harbor, USA that are MTBE-degrading - MTBE-NYH (New York Harbor Sulfidogenic)... | ecosystem: Environmental > Aquatic > Marine >... | reverse complement strand
CGGAAATTGATCTTCCGGGATACAAGATTCGCACCAAGGGTCATGCCCGGCAGATCTCAACGGCGGCCGAGGCGATCAACAAGTCGGAACGTCCCGTGCTGTACGTTGGGGGCGGAGTCATCATCGCCAACGCGGCCGAGGAGTTGCGTGCCTTTGCCGAGAAGGCGCATCTGCCCGTGACGATGACGCTGCTCGGATTGGGAAGCATCGATCAGAGGCATCCCGAATCGCTGGACATGCTTGGCATGCACGGTTCGGCGTATGCCAATTACGCGGTCCAGGAGTCGGATCTGCTGATCGCCGTCGGCGCCCGTTTCGACGACCGCGTCACCGGCAAGCTGAGCACGTTCGCGCCGAACGCGAAGATCATCCACGTCGATATCGACCCGGCCAGCATCTCGAAGAACGTCCACGTCGACATCCCGGTGGTCGGCGACGCCAAGCATATCCTGGCGGAACTGACCAAGGAGGTCGAGCCGCGGCCGCGCGAGGCGTGGTTCGCCCGGATCGCCGAGTGGAAGAAGAAATTCCCGTTCAAATATGATGGGAACTCCGGTCGGATCAAACCGCAGTACATCATCGAAGAGCTGTGCCGCCAGACGAAGAACAATGCCATTGTCGCGACGGGGGTCGGTCAGCACCAGATGTGGGCGGCGCAGTTCTACCGGTTCATCAAGCCTCGCCAGTTCATCACCTCCGGCGGGCTCGGCACGATGGGCTTTGGCCTACCGGCGGCCATCGGCGCCCAGATCGCCAGGCCGGACGCCACCGTCATCGACATTGACGGCGACCATAGCTTCAATATGACCATGACCGAACTGGCGACCGCGGTCCAATACGAGCTGCCGATCAAGGTCTGCCTGATGAACAACGGTTACATGGGCATGGTTCGCCAGTGGCAGGAGTTGTTCTACGGCCGACGCTACGCCTGTAGTTATCTGAAGAACCCCGACTATGCCGCCGTTGCCCAGGCCATGGGCGCGGTGGGAATCACCGTCGACAAGAAAGAGGACGTCCCCAAGGTCATCGAGCGAATGCTCGTAGAGAAGAAGCCTTGCGTGGTGAACTTCCACGTCGAGGCCGAGGAGAACGTCTGGCCGATGGTTCCGGCGGGCAAGAGCCTCAACGAAATGGATGGCCTGGATATTCTTGAACGACTCATCTAACCGACAGCATAGAAAGCGGGGTTTCCCATGAAACACATAATCAGTGCTCTCGTCGAAAACAAGCCGGGCGTCCTGGCCCACGTTGCAGGAATGTTCGCCGCACGCGCGTTCAACATCGATTCGCTGGTCGTCGGCCGGACCGAGGACCCCGATCTCAGTCGCATGACGATCGTCGTCGTCGGCGACGACAAGGTCCTCGAGCAGGTGCGAAAGCAACTGGCGAAGATCATCCCGGTCGTGAAAGTCCAGGACTTCGCGGGCCAGCCGGTGGTCGCGCGCGACCTCATGCTGATCACGGTCTCGGTGCCGCCGGAGAAGCGGCCGGAGATCTTCGCGCTGATCGAAATGTTCCGAGGTCGGGTCGTCGACATCGGCCTCAAGTCCATCATGGTCGAGGTCAGCGGGCCCGAGACCAAGATCGACGCGTTCATCAACGTTTGCAAGCCGTACGGCATCAAGAGCGTCGCGCGGACCGGGACCATCGCCATGCCGCGACAGGGCAAGGGCGATGTGTAAGACGTCACGCGCCGGATCGCGGCCGGCAGGATCGAAGTCCCGCGCAGAAGAAGGATCGACTACGTAAGATTGGAGTACCTGGAGATCGTATGAAGAAGTCGAACGTGTTCCACAACATGGTGATTCTGGTGGTCGTGGCGCTCGTGACCTCGTGCGCCGGTCTCAAGACGGACAAGGAATCGGTTACGGCGAAGGCCGAGCGCGTGGCCCTCTTCGACGGCAAGACGCTGGACGGCTGGACCGTCCTGAAGTGCGAGGCGACCGTCGACGACGGGGACATCCTCCTGGTCGCCGGCAACGGCCTCGTGCAGACCCAGGACCAATACGGCGACTTTCTTCTCGAATTCGAATGGAAGGCTCTGCGCGAGGACCGGTGGGACAGCGGCGTCTACTTCCGCTACGATTCCGTGCCAGAAGGCCAACCCTGGCCCGAACGTCACCAGGTCAACCTGCTCAAAGGCCAGGAAGGCAACGTCGCGTCGCTGGAAGGGGCGCGAAGCGAAGGGCTGGTCAAGGCCGGACAGTGGAATGCTTTCAAGCTCACCGTGCAGGGCACGAAGGCCTCGCTGGTCATCAACGGCGTGCCGGCCTGGCAGGCCGACGGCCTGACCGGACCGGCGACGGGGTACATCGCGCTTCAGGCAGAGGTTCCCGGCGGCGGCCAATACCGGTTCCGCAACATCTACCTGACCCGGCTGGACTGACCGCGCGAGAGAAACCTGTGCCGGTGTGTCACGTGACGCGTCAACCGATTTTGCCGTCCTGGTCGATGTCGATTCCGTGAAGCTCCTCCAGCTTCTTGACCAGAGTTCGCAGCGTATCCTGGGTGGCGCGCAGTTGATTCTCCAGAGCCTCGACCCGATCCTCGATGGATTCGGACTTGCGGTATTGCCCGTACATCAGGCCGCTTTGCACGATCTCCCATAGTGCGCCCATGGCTGTGTTTCCTCTATCGTTTCTGTTCTGTGTTTTAGGCTTGGCCACAACGCAGTCGGTCCGCGCGGCGGCATCCTGTCCGCGCGGATTATGCGGCCAGGGGTCACCGATGGCAAGCAGGTAATGCGGGGTGGTGCTGGCAGGTTACCGCTCTGGATGCCTGGGTGTCGCGAACATGCGGTTTGCATTTCCGCTCGATTTATCCTACAATGAGACCGGCCGCTTCGGGACGGGAGTGCTTCGTGAGGTGGAGGAGATGCCTGGGACGTGTGGCTCCTGTTGCCATCGCGGCGGATGTGCGGCACGTGAGAATCGAGTATGGCGGGAAGACGTCGAGACAAGGGCACCAGAGCCCGGCCCGGCTCCGGTGGGGCCGCGCGGCAGCCTGCCGACAAGACCGGTGCCGCAGCCGGTGCGTCCGGCGTACGGTTCTGGCCCACCTTGGTCCTCCTGGTCCTGATCCTCCTGTTGGGAGGAGTCCTGCGGGTCTCCTACCTGCGAGAGCTCGTCCACAATCCGGACTTTGCGCTTCCGCAGATCGATCCGTGTTACCACGACTACTGGGCGCGGGGCCTCGCCACGGGCGACTGGACGCTGCCAAAGAACCTGAGCGACTGGACCGATCCGGAGATCCGCTCTCAGCCGTACCTGCGTCCTCCGGCGTATCCGTTCTTCCTGGCAGCGGTGTACTATCTGTTCGGCGGCAGTTACCTGGCCGCGCGGATTGTGCAGATGGCTCTCGGACTGGCCAATGGCGTCCTGGCGTACCCTCTCGGCCGCAGGCTTTTCGGGTCCGCGACGGGACTGATCTTTGCCGCTCTGATGTCGTGCTACTGGGCGTTCATCTACTTCGAAGGCGAGCTGCTCGAGCCGGTGCTGCTCGTGACTTTTGGCCTGGCGCTGTTCGGTGTCCTGAGCCTGTGGTCCGACCGGTTCACGCTCGGGCGTGGGCTGGCCGGCGGGGTTCTGTTCGGGCTCTTCGCTCTCGTGCGAGCGAACATCCTGCTGTTCGCGCCGATCGTTCTCGGCTGGTCCTGGTGGGTGGCCCGACGGCGAAAGGACCATCGGCGGCTGGCGCCCGTCGGTCTCGGATTCGTCGCCGGGATCGCTCTGATGATTGCCCCCGTGACGATCCGCAATTGGGTTGTCGCGAAGGACTTCGTGCTGATCACGTCCAACATCGGCATCAGTCTATATACGGGCAACCACGAAGGTGCCAACGGGCGGTACACGATCATCCCGGACCTAAAAGAGCTCGGCGCCGGCGACAACTGGACGTGCTTCGACTATCCCAAGATGGTTCGGGGCGTGGAGAAGAAACTCGGCCGCAAGGTCAAGCACTCCGAGGTCTCTTCCTACTTCGTCGACAGAGCGAAGCAGTTCATCCGAACCCATCCCGCCCGGGCACTGAAGCTCGTCGCGATCAAGGCGGCGCTGTTCTGGGGGCCTGAGGAGGTGGGCAGCAACAAGGTGGTTGAGCTGGAGAAGGCCAACTCGGCCACGTTGCGTCACCTGCCGGGCTTTCCGCTGCCGCTGTCGCTGGCGATTTTCGGCGTTCTCCAGTTCTTTCTCGCCAGGCGTTCGCGCGGCGAGAGAGACGAGCTTCCGCCGTCGGCCGCCGGGCGGCAGTTCGAAGTGTCGATATTGCTGATCCTGTTCATCCTGACCTACTTCGGATCCTACCTGCCGTTCTTCGTGGTGGGGCGGTATCGCATGCCCGTGGTCCCGTTCCTCTTCTTGTTCGGGGCCTATGGGTTGCATCGTGTCGGGCGGTTGTTCGTGTCCGGCCGCCGTGGGGCGTCTCTCGGAGGACTGGCCGCTCTGCTCGTGCTGTACGCGATCGCGAGCATTCACCTCGTTCCCTATCAGCCGAATCGGGCGCAGTGGCATCTGCTGCGGGCCAGTTGTTATCGTTTGGCCGACAAGCCCGATCTGGCGATGCAGGAGTGCCGCGAGGCGATTGCGGCCGATCCGGCGTCGGAAGAAGGACACCGTCGGCTGGCGGACCTGCTCTACAACAAGGCGGACTATGCCGGGGCGGCCGAGCATTACGCCAGCGCGGTCGAGCTGCGCCCCGACTATATGCAGGCGCGGTACAACTTGGCGTCGGCGCTGCGGGAGTTGCAGAGGTACGACGAGGCGATTGTCCATCTGCGATGGATCGTCGAGCACGAGGCGGGCCTGCCGGAGGTGCATTATCTGCTGGCCCGGACGCTCAAGGACGCCGGCGATGACGATGGGGCCGTCGAGCAGTATCGCCAGGCGATCGCGCTGCAGCCCGGTTACTACCAGGCGCACAACAACCTGGCGAACATCCTGATCGCTCAGGGCAAGGTCGATGAGGCCATCGAACACTATCGGCGGGCACTGGAGGCGAAACCCGATTACACGACCGCCCGGCAGAACCTGGACCGGGCGCTTCGCTCGAAGGGCATATCCAATTAGATGGACACAAGACCGGTGACATCACGTGCGGCGGTCCTCGGGTGGATCATCGCCTTTCTGCTGCTCTTCCTGCTGCTGGGTGCGAGCGTCTCGGCGTGGTGGATCGGCAAGCTCGACGGTCCCGACGCGGTGCTCGATCGGCTCGCCGCCGTCGTCGCGGGACTCGGAATGACGGTTCTCATGACCGTCGTCAATGTCTCTTTGCGGTGGGTCCGCTGGCACTTCCTCGTGCGGTCCGTCGACATTCGTCTGAAGGCCGAAGACGGTCTGCTGATCTACCTGGTGACACTGCCGGCGATCCTGACACCCTTTTATGTGGGCGAACTGCTCCGCGTTCCGCTGGTGGGCAGAACGCATCCTTCGCGTCGGACGGACGTCGTGTACGTCTGGCTGCTGGAACGCCTGACGGATCTGCTGGTGCTGTCGCTGTTCGCTATGCTGGCGGGCCGATTCCGCATTTACGGGGCCGCCATCGTCGTCGTATGGGTGATCGGTCTTTTCGTGGTGCGGCGGAGATTCCAGGCGAAGCGCATCCGAAACTGGCCGAGCCTGTTCCACGTCGCGGTGGCGCTGGGCATGACGGTCCTGGCCTGGTCTCTGGTGGGCCTGGCCCTCTCGAGCACGCTGTTCCTGATGCGATCGCCTCTGTCATTCGTCGAGGCGCTGGGCACGTTCGCCCATACGACGGTCCTCGGCGGTCTCACAGGTATCCCCGTTGGCATCGGTGTGGCCGGCTCGTTGCTGGTCCGCGAGCTTGCCGCCGGAGACGTCGCCCTGTCCGCGGCCATCATCTCCACGGTGGCCTTTCGGCTCGGCACGGTGTGGTTCATCGTGGCGGTCGGGTCGATCACGCTGTTGCTGAGGTGGAAGCCTCTGCTTGGCAGGCTACGCAGCCGCAAAACCGACGACCATTTCGAGGACATCGCCCAGACGTATGAGCATCGCATCCCCGAGCACGTGCGGCAGCGCCTGCTGCTGCGCAAGGTGCGCCAGATGCAGGAGACGCTCAGTACTTCCGGCCTGGCGAACGGCGCTCGCGGGCTCGATATCGGCTGCGGGCATGGATGGTATGCGTGCGAGATGGCAAGGCTGGGCCATCAGATGGTCGGCGTCGACCGCTCGCCGGCCCAGATTCGCATGGCGGAACGATACGCGCAAGAGCAGTGTGTCGAGTGCCGCTTTCTGACCGTCGACGCGGCAAAGCTGCCGTTCGACGACGGCCATTTCGATTTCGCCTATGCGATCAACGTGCTGCACCACGTCGTAGATCCACAGAGGCAGTTGCAGGTTCTCGAAGAAATTGTGAGAGTCCTCAAGCCCGGCGGCGTGTTCTTCCTTCAGGAGATCAACACGATGAATCCGCTGTTCCGCTTCTATCTCGGATACGTGTTCCCGCTGATTCGCGGGATCGACGAGGGCAACGAACGATGGATTCGCCCCGACCGGCTCCCGGATCTGGCCGGCGCCGACTGGATGCAGGACAAGCTCTATTTCACGTTCCTGCCCGACTTCATTCCCGCCGTTCTGCTCCAGCCCCTGGCGGGCTTCGAACGATATCTGGAGAAGTCGCGTCTGAGAAAGGGCAGCGCCCATTACGTGGCGAGGCTGGTCAAGAGGCCCGTTGAGAACAGGACCTGAATTCGTGCGGCTGCACGTTTGCATAGAGAAGTGAGGAACCGATGAATGCCAAGGTCGCCATCGTCCGCACCAGTCCGAGAACGGTTCTGGAGGATTACCACCGGCTCATGAATCTGGCCGGCTACCAGGACGTGATCGCCAGGGACGCCGACACCGCCCTGAAGATCAACATCTCCTGGCACTTCTTCTTCCCGGGCAGCTCGACCACGCCCTGGCAGCTCGAAGGCGTGATCCGGGCGATGAAACGGGACGGCTACGACCCCAACCTCATTCACGGCTGTCACAACCGGACCGTCGTGATCGACGCCCATCTGGGCGAGCGCGAGAACAAGCAGATCAACGTCATCGACGCACATGGTCTGCGGAACGTGCATCTGTACGAAGGCCAGGAATGGATTCACATCCGAGACGCGGTGGGCGACCTGGCCGACAAGTTCCTCTGCCTTAACGAGGTCTACCCCGAGGGGTTCCACATCCCCAAGCGTTTCATCGGCGAGAACATTATCCACCTTCCAACCGTGAAGACGCACGTCTTCACTACGACGACCGGTGCGATGAAGAACGCCTTCGGCGGGCTGCTGAACGAGAAGCGGCATTGGACGCATCCGGTGATCCACGAAACGCTCGTCGATCTGCTGATGATCCAGAAGAAGATTCATCGCGGCGTCTTCGCGGTGATGGACGGCACCTTCGCCGGCGACGGGCCCGGCCCGCGCTGCATGGTGCCGCACGTCAAGAACGTGCTGCTGGCCAGCGCCGATCAGGTCGCGATCGATGCGACCGCCGCGAAGATGATGGGCATGGACCCGCTGCGAGACCTCAAGTACGTCAGGCTGGCCCACGAGATGGGGCTCGGCTGCGGCGACCCCGGCCAAATCGAGATCGTCGGAGACGTCGACGCCGCGGGGGAGAACTGGCATTTCGAAGGCCCGTTCAAGAAGATGACCTTCGCCGCGAAGATGCAGCACCTGATCTATTGGGGCCCTCTCAAGAAGCCCGTCGAGTGGTCGCTCAAGACGGTGCTGGCGCCCTGGTCGTACTTGGCCAGCGTGCTCTACCACGACAGCTTCTGGTACTCGTTCAAAGCCAAGCGGGTGATGAACCGGATCGCCAACAGCGACTGGGCCCGCCTCTTCCAGAACTGGGAGAAGCTCGCCCCCGATGAGAGAGGTTTTCCCGATGTGGGCAGCGAGCCGCTCGACGTCCAACGCTGCGGCATCAGCGCCGCCGCCAGGTCCATGCGCATCGTCGGCACCTGCCTCAAAGAAGCTCCCGAGTTCCACCGTTCGTAGTGCGCGTAAGAGCATATAAGGGCAGCGTCTCACGACGCCACTACGAACGAACGTTGGAGGGGGCTTGCAGGCGGCGGAGGAGGGTGAAGGTCTCGGCGAACTGATCTTTGGCCTTGGCGAGGTATTCGTGGACCTCGTCGATGTAGCCGTCGGCGGAGGCGGACCAGACGCGATTGAGGTAGCGTTCGCCGGCGGCGAAGGCGGTCATCACCTCGGCGTAGGCGGCCAGGCCGTAGCGATGTGCGATGCTCTCGCGGGCGTCCACGAATGTCTCCAGGTCGTCGGTGAACAGCTCGTCGATCCGGTGACGCACGTCGTAGGTGTCCATGGAGTGCTTCTCGGCGTCGAGCGTGCCGATGTTGGCCGCGATCCTGCCCAGGCTGGCTTCAAGAGTCTCGATGTTGGCGGCGACGTGGTGGTCCGCCTTGGTGTGGTGTGCGACGTGCGTCCGGATCACCACGACTCCCGCGATCCCCAGCGCCAGCGCCGGCAGATACCACAGCCATTTCACCGTGCTCTCATCGATCACTGCCGCCAGCGCTGCGGCGATGAAACCGACCGTCACCATCAGGAATCCGAGCAGTCTCACAGTTTAGCCCCCCTTCATTCCGACGATGACCGAGTAGACCGCGAAGCCGACGCCGACCAGTCCTTCGCCGATGATCAGGCCGGCGGCGATGGGGATGCCCGCCTGCTCGCTGAAGTGGCGGCCCTTCGTCCTGTCGCTGACGATTCGCAGGATCGTGCCGATGGTGTAGGTCAGCACGATGCTGAACGGCAGGTAGAACCCGAGGCCCACCTGAATGCCGAGCCCGCCGATTCCCGTCGTGCTCAGCAGGGCGCCGAGGCCCGCTCCGGCCAGGTATTTGTACACGGGCACGTCGCCTTTGAGGATGCCCTCGATCATGCTGGCCAGCACGGTACCCTGCGGGGCAGGGAGCTTCTCGCTGCCGATGCCGTATGCCTTGTGCAGGACGAACAGCAGGCCGATCATCAGGATCGGTCCGATCCAGGTCGCGAGGAACTGCCCGATCTGCTGCCGCCGGGGGATCGCGCCGACGAGGTAACCCGTCTTCAGGTCCAGCATGAGGTCCGTGGCCTGTGACATCGCCATGCACGTGGCGGCGCCGACCATCACGGAGGAGATCATGGCGGCCTTGTCGCCAAGGCCTCTGGTGATCACGATGAGAATCGTCACGCCGATCAGGGTCATGCCGCTCATGGGCGACCAATTGGTCCGGCCGATGCACTCCGACAGGATCACGCCGGCCATCCAGATCCAGATCGTTCCCAGCACCGCCATAAGCACGCCGCGTACCAGGCCCATCTGCTCGACGGACAGGACCGCGACGACGCCCAGGACGATCACCGCGCCGACGATGCCGATGTAGAGCAGCTTGATCGGCATTTCGTCCTTCGACAGCGATGCGCCGGTCTTGGCGGCCGATTGCATGCTGCGAACGGCGTTGACGATCAGCGGCAGCGCCAGGACGATTCCGGCCAGGGCGCCGCCGACGAGCATCCCGATCCCAACCGGCCGGAACAGCGAAACGCGCAGATAGTCGGGCATAGCCATGTCGAGACTCTGCAACTGCTCCGGCGTCGGTAGAAGGGTCATCTTCGCCAGAATCGGAGCCAGAATCCAGTAACAGGCGTACCCGCCGATCACAAAACACAGTCCGCCTTTGCCCGCGATGAATCCGATGCCGATCGTCAGCAGCGAGATGAACCAGACACCGTTCATGTAGTCGGGCATGCCGATGTACGCGCCGAGCGCCCAGTTCTCGAAGCCGGTAGCATGGCTGACGATGGCAACCGTCGCGCTCAGCGCGGCGCCGATCACCAGCAGGATCGCCTTGTGGACACCCGCACCGGGGCTCTTGAGCACCGTCGCGACCGCGACGCCCCCCGGATAGGTCAGCCGCTCGAAGTCGATCATCTGCTTGCGCAGCGGAATGATGAAGGCGATGCCGAGGACGCCTCCGGCAATCGCGCCGAAGACCATCAGGTAGGGATTGAAGTCGGTCTGGCCCAGGATGAACAGAGCCGGCACGGAGAACATGATCCCGGCCGAAGCGCCGTTGACGCTGCTGGCGACGGTCTGGCTGATATTGTTTTCGATGATGCTGTTGCGCCGCAGGATACCGCGCAGCACGCCGAAGCCGAGAATGGCCGCCAGTTCCGAGCCCTCGTGCGAGAAGCCGAGAATCAGGCAGGCATAGCCCATGCTGATGGTGATCAGAAAGCCCAGCCCGTAGCCGACGAGGATGGCGGTCCACGTCAACTCCGGGTAAGGTCCCCGGCGGATGACCTTTGCCCCACCACTGCGAGCTTCTGTCACGTCCAGCTCTCCTTATCGCGGGCGCACAGCAAGCTTGTCTTCCGCGTCGGTGCCCTCCCCTGCCAAACAGCGCCCCGAAGGCCAAAAACGAACGGAGAGGGCGGGATTCGAACCCGCGGTAGGGACAAGCCCTACACAGCCTTTCCAAGGCTGCTCGATCAGCCGCTCCGACACCTCTCCGGCAGCGTTGCACCTGTGTGCGGCAGCAGCACCGTGATTCTACGCCAAATCGGCTCGAAGACAAGCCCAAATGCCAAAAACCTGCCCGGATACCCCGGTGTATGGGGCGTGCGGTGGACTTTTTGGGGCAATCTTCGCAGAATGATGAACCGCGGCGTCCGCCGCCGGGACTGGATATGTGAACATGCGTGATGCAACCGGACAACTCGTCGACGAGCTGCTGGTGATGGAGGCCCAGAGCGGCAACGCCAAGGCCTTTGAAGCGCTGGTCTGCCGCTGGCAGAAGCGGCTCTGGCAGTACGCTTGTCGTCTGACGGGCAGTCCCGAAGCCGCGTGGGATGTCACGCAGGAAAGCTGGCTGGGCGTGGTGCGCGGCATCCGCCGGCTGAACGACCCGGCGCGGCTGCGACCCTGGCTCTACCGCATCGTGACGAACAAGGCCAACGACTGGATCCGGTCTGCGGCCGAGGCTCGAACGCCGCCGGCTGTTGTGCGTCTCGTATCGGCGGACGGGCCGACAGACGTGGATGTCTCGGCCGACCTCCAGGGCGTGCTGCGGCGGTTGCCGGTGCACAGCCGGGTAGTGCTGACCCTGTACTACTTCGAAGGGCTCGGCCTGTCCGAGGTCGCCGGCGTGCTGAAGATCCCGGCCGGAACGGTCAAGTCGCGTCTGCATCGCGCCAGAAACGAGTTCAAGGAGCTTTGGCAACAATCCGCAGGATAGCCTGCAAGGAGAGCCATTATGAACGACGAACAGATCAGAAAGATCATCGACGGACCGCAGGAATACGAAGACTCGAAGGAAGACAGCCTTTGCTCGATGCTCAGCGATTTCTACAGCCGCAAGATGCTCTCGGTCGCGATTCTGGTCTGGGTCTGGGGCATCATCTTCATGGCCGGTGCCGTCTACAGTGCGGTCAAGTTCTTCGACGCCGACCAGACCAGGGACCAGATCATGTATGCGGCCCTCTTCATCTGCCTCGTACAGTTTGTCGGCCTGATGAAGGTCTTCGCCTGGCAGATGATCGCACGAAACAGCGTCAAGCGTGAGGTTAAGCGTCTCGAACTGCGCATCGCCGAACTGACCACGTCGCTGGCCGTTCGTAGGGGCGAATGACTATTCGCCCCCACGCTTCTAATCCGGCTTACGCAGGACGGCGGGTTTGATCGTCCAGGCCTGGAGCTTGGCGACCGCCATCATGTGTGGCGCGTTGAAGTCTTCGGGGAAGATCACCCACC
>Ga0068714_10006567_pt1 | contig 11756 bp, 9 predicted proteins | sample MTBNYHSulfiMetaG_FD_62988 | JGI IMG/M metagenome (GOLD analysis project Ga0068714, IMG submission 62988) | Enrichment culture microbial communities from rom New York Harbor, USA that are MTBE-degrading - MTBE-NYH (New York Harbor Sulfidogenic)... | ecosystem: Environmental > Aquatic > Marine >... | reverse complement strand
ACGACGGGGGCCGGTTCAGGTCTTTTGAAGGTCCCCTGAGGACGAGGGAACCTCCCCGCGGGCGCGGCCCACACAACGATGAAGCTCGGTGCCGACCCTCCGGCTTCATGCCTCGGGGTCCGTCCCGACGGATGGAAAACTACTGAGATAAGGGGTTGAGCAGCGGCCCTGTTGTGAAGCGACCCGTCAATGGTACAATGATTTATTTTCGATCGACATCCGGCGGCGGGTCACTCTCCTCAGAGGATGTTTCGCGCGATCCCGAATGCCGTGACGGCAACGGCCGTCCCCTTCGGAGTCCTCCTCGGTTCGTTCCCGCGTCTGTTCCGGGGCCACAGCGGATTCGGCCGTCTTGGGCGGTTTCAAAGTCGCTGATCGGGACGCGAGGCTCACCATCAGGGGAAACACATGATTCCAGTGGAATGGATTCGGGAGGCCAACGAGGGCCAGGCGCCGGAGGCTCGAGTTCGATCGGGCGCGCCGGGCCGAACGTGCACCGGGCGGAAGCGGACGTTCCCGGTTCAGCAACGGGAGGTCACCTCGAGGATCGCGGGGCTGGGGGTGTATGTCCCGGAGAGAAAGGTGACCAACGACGATGTTCTCCGACTCCTGGAGGAACACAGCACGGCCTACCTGAGCAACAAGGATTTCGAGAAACTGATGGCCAAGGCCCGGCAGCAGCTGGACAAATCCGGCAACCGCACCCGTTACTGGTGTTCCGAGGGGCAGTACTGCACCGACATCGCGCGGATCGCCGCGGAGCGGGCCCTGTCGGACGCCGGGGTGGATCCTTGCGAGTTGGACATGATCCTGTTCACCGGCATGTCAAAGGCTTTCGTGGAACCGGCTACTGCGCACGTGCTCCGTCACGAGATCGGGGCTCTCAACGCCAATGTACTCGACACGCAGGACGCGTGCACCAGTTTCATGAAGTCCGTGGAGCTGGCCGACAGCCTCATTCAGTGCGGGCGATACGAAAACGTTCTCGTGGTGGCCGGGGAGCGGACGTTCGACTGGGCGGATTTCACGTGCAAGACCGTCTACGAGCTGGACTGGAAATTCGGATCCATGACCATCGGCGATGCAGCCGGGGCCGTGGTGCTTCGGGCGACCCGGGAACCTGAGTTCACCCGGAACACGAAGCACATGCGCTTCTTCTATCACATTGAGGATGGGACCTACGCCACGTGCCACATCGGACTGAACCACCGGATCGGTGAGCGCTACCGTCTGCACTCCCACTCCTCCCGTCTCATTCGAACGGGCCTGAAGGCGATCATGACTCTTCTGACGGAAATCCTGAATGACGAGGAGTTCCAGGGGTTTCAATATGACAACCTGTTCATCCACGACATCGGGAAGATGATCGACGAACAGGTTCTGCCTTCCATCCGAAAGGCAAGAGTCTGTGTTCCGGATACCTACCGGTCCTATTTCGCCGAGTATGGGAATGTTGCTTCCGTAAGCCTGCCGATGGGTTTGTGGCTCGCCAGGGAGGACGGCCGGCTGAAGCGCGGGAACGCATGCGTGTACATCTGTCCGGCCGCAGGCGTCCAGGCCGGTGTCATGGCCTTCTCTTACTGAAATGCCTCCCCGTGTCCCCCCTCCATCCTTAGGGGATGCGCCGGGGCCTTCCCCCTCGGGCGTGCCCCCTCCCCGGTTCCCACCGTTCCACTCGACCGCCCCCCTGGGTCGCTACGTTACGTAACCACGGGAAGTGAACGGAATGTGTTTTTTTGTAAGCATCTGATATGTATTTGTAATTTCGGGATTGACACGTCCGTCCGTTTCGAATAGACTGTCCTTGCGGGTGTTGTTAAGACCCCCTTTCCGCCGTAGCGTTTCGACCAGGAGAAAAGCCTTGCCTTCCATGTATCGGAAAAAGCGCGATCAGGAACGGAAGGACAGGACCCGGACACTGCTCCTTCAGGCTGCCACAAAGACGTTTGCCCGAAGCGGGTATCACAAAACCTTGATCTCGGACATCGTGACCGAGGCAGGGGTGGGACAGGGGACCTTTTACCGGAACTTCGGGGACAAGCGAGGGATCTTCGAGACCCTCATGGATGGATTTCTGTCCGAGATGTTCAACGAATTCTCCGACATGAGTGCTCACCTGCCCAGGAGCGTGAAGGAATACCGGGACGCCTCGCTTGGCGCCATCGTGCGTGCGGCCCGGGTGGTGGAGCGAAACCGCGATCTGTGCCTGGTGTTTCTCCGGGAGGCTCCCTTGGTCGATGACGAGATCTCGGAGGTGATCGCAGGCGCGTACGAACGCTTTTCGCTGCTGGCAAAGTTCTATCTGGATCATGCCATCCGGCAGGGCTTTGCACGGCCTTGCCATTCGGACATCGTTTCCCAGGCGATCCTCGGCATCGGGATGCGGTTGGTGGGCGCGTGGTTGACCGGGCGGTACTCGGTTCTGCCCATGGAACGGATCGTGGAGGAAGTGGTGGATTTCGCGTTTCTCGGGTTGGGGACGCCTGCGGACGGCGGGGAATGCAACGGGGTCTCTCGGGCGCCCAAGGGGGAGGGAGAAGACCCGGGTTCGACTCAGAAGGATACAAGGAGAGGACCATGAAAAGCCTACAGGGGAAACGAGTACTCATCACGGGCGGGGCCGGCGGCATCGGCCTGTGCACCGCCGAGGAGTTCGCGCGGGCCGGGTGCGAGGTGATCATTACCGACATCGACGCGGCAAGGCTGGAGGAAGCCGGCCGGAAGCTGGCGGAACACGGCGGGCGGGTTCATACCCGGGTGGTGGACGTCGTGGATCAGGCACAGGTGGATGCCCTGGCGCGCTGGGTGCTGGAGGACGTGGGCGGCCTGGACGTGCTGATCAACAACGCCGGGATCGGATACAGCGGGGAACTCGCCGAGACCACGATCGAAACCTGGCAGAAACTGCTGGCCGTGAATCTACTGGGCCCGCTCTACCACATCTACGCCTTTCTGCCCCACTTCAAGGAGCGGAGATCCGGGCACATCGTGAACGTCTCCAGCGGGCAGTCCTACTTCCGTCTGCCTACATGGGGCGCCTACGCGAGCATCAAGGCGGCCTTCGGAGCCCTTTCCGAGATCCTGCATTTCGAACTTCGCAAGTACCGCGTAAAGGTGACGACCGTGTACCCGTTCATGGTCAACACCCCTTTCTACAAGGATATCCGGGGACAAACCTGGGGCGCCAAGCTTTCCATGAAGCTGGTTCCCTACTACTCCATGACCCCGGAAAGGGTGGCCGGGATCATCTTCAAGGCCGTGAAGAAAGGGGCCAAGGTCGAACGGGTGAGCGTGATCAACGAGTTGGGAAGGTACGCGCAGGTGATCCCCTTTGCCAACGACATCATGGCCTTCACGAGCAATCTTCTCCTGGCCAAGAAGGTGGAATCCCACGCATGACACGAGGAGGCGATTCATGGGACAACTGGCACGCGTCAAACAGATATTTTCCGAGGGCCGCGTGGGTTTCGTCATGGACGAGGTCATGACCGGAACCCACGAGTTCGAACCCGCGTTCGGGCCTCCGGGGAAGCGGCACATGGAGTTCCGGGTCACCTGGGGCCCGAAGAGCCTGGCCGAGTGGATCCACCCGGCCGGCGACCGGTTCATGCTCAACGACATGGAGGGGACGGTCACGGTGGACGGGTTGTGCTACTTCACGCCGTGCCGCGGCACCCTGGCGCTTCGCTATTTCAAGGACCACACGATCCGGTACTCCTTCGAGTTCACGGTGAACGATGAACCGTACCTGTACGTCGGGGAGAAGGTGCACATCTACCCCTGGAACCTTCTCTGGTCCCACACCACCTGCTTCGGTCGGATCACCCGGAAGGAGACCGGCGAGTTGGTCTCCACGTCCGTAACCCACTTCCGCTTGAGGACGGCCCTGGATTTCGTGCGCAGCATGCGGCTGGCCTGAGCCCGGGAGCCGTTCCGTGAGGGTCGCGTCCTTCCGCAGGGGTGGGAACCCCCGTTGCGATTCCCTCCCGGGATCCACGGCGGGGCACCCCGGTGCGGGAGGAGGTGCTTGCATCGCGCTCGCCCCTGGCTGTATAAATGGCCGGACATCCTGAGCGTGAGAGCGATCCTTGCGTCCAACCCTTGTAGCGCTTCCTGCCCGGCGAACCCAAGACGCCCTGGCTGCAAGTGCCTCCAGACCCGGCGGTATGCGCCCCTTCGATTCCTCCCCTAGAAGAACACAGGCCCGGCGGCCGCCGCGTCCCGGGGGCGCCCTCCGTTTCCCGGAAAGAGCGCCCTTGCCCTTTGGATCTTGCCGGGTTTCCTGCCGGAGGGGGGAAGGACGGGAGAAGAGCGGGCTGCGGGCCCCACCCAACGCTGTCCCCACCCATTGGAAGGCTACGGGAGATTGACACCATGCGGGATCCCAAGGATTCCCTCTGTTTTGCCCTGGATGTCTCCAGCGCGGCAGAGGCGGAAGCGCAGGTCCGGCAGCTGGCTCCGTACGTGGGCCTCTTCAAGGTGGGCCTCCAGCTTTTCATCCGGGAAGGCCCGATGCTGATCCGTTCCCTGCAGGAAAGCGGCGCAGCCAGGATCTTCCTGGACTTGAAGCTCCTGGACATCCCCCGGACCGTGCGGCAGGCCCGGATCGCTGCTGGGAAGATGGCGGTGGATTTTCTCTCCGTGCATTGCGAGGGTCTCATCCATCCCCCGGGGCCCGCGGACCTGGAACAGGAGAAGTCTCTTCCCCGGTTTTTGGCCGTCACCCTGCTGACCAGCCTGGATGAAACGGATCTGCGGCGCCTCGGGTACAGGCGCAACCTGTCCCTTCTGGACGTGGTGTACCTTCGAACGGACATCGCCAAAGAAGCGGGGTGCGCGGGCGTGGTCTGCTCCGGGCGGGAGGTGGAGGCGGTGCGAAACCGGGCGGGCAAGGGGTTCCTGGTGGTGACCCCGGGCATCCGGCCCTCCTGGGCGCCCGTGTCGGGCGACGACCAGCGGCGAACACTTACCGCGCGGGAAGCCGTCCGGGCGGGAGCGGACATCCTCGTGGTGGGCCGCCCCATTCGGAAGGCTCCGGACCCGGTGGAGGCCGCCCGCAGGATCCTGGAGGAAATCGAACAGGGGTGCCGGGATCGATTCGGCCCGTAGGCCGTCGCGGCAGCCTTTACGAACCCGCGCCCCCGCAGGCGTCCCCGCAAACCGCGGGGGTGGGCCGGACGGGGCTCACGATGGCCCCTGCCCGGCCCCGGGAAAGGCGCCTTGACGGTAGAACGTTTCCAGGAGGTCGTCCTTCTTTTCGTAGCAGTCCGCGAGCCAGGCCTTGATCGCAGACTCCTCCCGCGGTATCTGCTGCATGGGGACCCGCCGCACGTGAACATGGACCCGCCGCACGTACCCCTGGATCCACTGCCACAGGGTGGGAACGCCCCGCTCGTACCCGATCGTCACGTCGTACACCGCCTCGGCGTACCCGTGAAGGGACTGGACCGTGGCGACGAACCCCTTGGTGCGGGGGAACAGGACGTGCCGGAGCGGCCGTAGACCGTGCTCCTGTGCGTACCGGCGGCTCCTCTCGAGTTTGGCCGGGCGGACGCGGGTCCCCTCTGCAAAGAGCATCAGCCAGATCGGCACTCGGTACTTCAGGATGTTTTGGAAGATCCGCTGGATGTGGTCCCGGTCATCGGTCCAGTTGCGCTTGATGAACAGGCAGTCCAGAAAGAGCATCCCCCACCCCACACCGGGCACGTACTTGAGCGGGTCCTTGACGAACCACTTCAGGTCGCCCAGACGCTTCTTGGACCGTGCGAACCGGAACACCACCGGGATGTCCGCCATGTCTTGGTGGTTCAAGACCACGATGGCGTTCTCCTGCATGGGCACGTCGTCACCGCTCATGACCCACCGGATCCGGTAACCCTTTTCCGCGATGAGCGAGCACCAACCCCACCACAGGTTCGCCATCCAGCGGTTGGCCCGCCGGAACGCGGCCTGCGAAAACGGCTTGATCCCCAGGCTGGCGGTTTGCAGCAGGTTGAAGCAGACGAGGGTGGAGAAGAGAAACACGGAAACCGGAAGAGCTCTGGCGAACCCCGCGACCCTGGCGGAACGTTCGGCCGGTTCGGGCAACGGTTCGAGCGGCATGGCGGGACGGGCCTCTCTCTGCGAGGGAACGATCTGCGCCGGTGGCTGGAACGGAAGGGCTCACACGGGACGGAGCCCCTTCGCCGGCTGAAGGCGTACGGAAACCTACCGTTCTTCGGGAGCGGGTGTCAACCGCACTCCCCTTCCGGGTGTCTCCTCCCCTCCTCTACGGGGCGATCATGGCGGGCCAGCCCGCGGGGTTCTCGAACGTGTGTGTGCCCACGCGCACCCGCAGCGGGCGCTGGCGGATGTCCAGGTACTCCCGGATCACGTCCAGGCGGAGCCGTTGCGGGTCGTACATCCGTTCCGGGTAAAACCAGCAGAGCAGCGTGTGGTAGACCCCCGCCTGGAGCTTGCCAGCGCGGGACGTGTTGTAGTGAAACCCGATGCTCCCCGGCGTGTCCTCCGGCGGCATGACCGCTTCCACGTCGTCGGTGAGGTGGACGGTGATGTCCGCCTGCGCCTTGTAGCGCTCGTCCCAGACCGAGGCGGTGATCATGGCGCCCTGCGGCCCCACCACCGCGCGCCACTCGTCCAGGCCGTGCTCCATGTTCTTCTCCTCGTCGCTCATCCGGCCGTCCACCTCGAACCCCGCCGGGTTGTTCGAATTGTAGAATCTCATCCCCAGGGCTTCTTCCGACAGATCGTATCCCACCGTGATTTCGAACGAGGACAGCACGTGCTTCTTGCTGCCGGAGACCACAAACGTTCCCGGGACGAGGACCAGGGTGTCATAGAGGTACACGTCCATGAAGGCCCGGGGGCTCTTGATGCCGAGCGGCAGTACCCCCCGCATCCAGAACCGACCGGCGCCCCGCACCGGCCCGAACCGCACCGCGTCGATTCCTCCCAGGAGGGTGGTCTCGTCGAACGAGAACCGGACGGAGTCGAACAGAAACCCGAGTTTCAAGCGGACCTTCATGGCGTCCAGCAGATCCCGTCCGCTCCCGCCGGACTCGGGGTTGCAGATCCATGCGTCGTAGAGGGGCGTCTGATAGCTCTTGCCCCCGTGCCGGATCACCCGGCCGCGCACCATCCCGGTCTTGTACTTGAGCGCGTACGGTTCCTCCTCCGATCCCTCGATCAGCTCCACCTTGGGCCGGGCCACCGGAGGGCCGGGACGGTCCGGGTCCCAGTTCAGGTACAACCAGGCGCGCTCCTCCCGCACAGGATCCTCCAGTTCGACCTCCAGGGTTTGGCCCGGGAGGCGTTCCTGCCGTTCCCGCGGAGCCCGGCTCGCCGCGTCCCTGCACATGAAGACCAGTTCGTCCTGAGGGTCCAGGATCCCGTTGCCTTCCCGGGGGTTGCCCTCCGGCCCGGACGGGAGAACGAGCTTCCCTTCCGCGGTTCGTTCGTCGATCTGGAACGGAACAGGGTGAAAAACCCCCTCCCGCCGGGCAAAGAGGCCGAACCGGCCGATCTCCCTTCCCAGAAACGGGTCCAGGTACGCGCCCCGGACCTCCACCGGGTCCACGTGGCGCCGCATGGGCCGGCCAGCGACTCTTGCCTCCTCGGCCTGCGGTGTCTCCCGTCGTGCGCCGTCCGCCCCGTCCGCCGCGCGTGCAGGGAAGGCCCCGGGAAGAGCAAAGAGACAGGTCAGCAATACCCCCAAGCCTGGAAGCCAAGACGTCCGTGTTCTCATCGTTCCCCTTCCGTCTCCAAGCCCGCACGCCCGGGCGGCGCGCCCCTTTCCCTGTCCGTGCTTCACGAGTTCCGCCGGACGACGGCCCTCCAGTGGACGCGCCCCGGCGGGAGTCTTCGAGGACGAAGGGGCCGGATCAGGGTCTTCTGAAGGCCCCTGAGGACGAGAAGATCTCCCCCGAGGGCGCGGCCCGCACAACGAGGAATCTCCCTGGCGACCCTGCGGCTTCATGCCTCGGGGACGGCCGGCGGCCAATGCAAAACCACGACGAAGCTCTGCTCCGACATCCGGGCTCCCATTGGGCGAGCAAGCGCCCGCGGTGGAGGTCCCGCAGGACGACGGCGGCCGGTTCAGGACCCTTGAAGGCCGCCGGAGGACGAGGGAACCTCCCCGCGGACGCGGCCCGCACAACCAGGTACCTCGGTGCCGACCCTGCGGCTTCATGCCTCGGGGACGGCCCCCGGCGGATGGGGAACTGCTAGGGTTCGGCGGAGGCAGGGGATCGGTCCCTGGTTTCCGGTACGTAGACCACCTCGCCGTTGGCCAGGCGGTAGCAGATACCCAGCCTGTGCCCTTGCCCCTGCACGTCCTCCGGCGTCATGCGATAGGATTCGATTCGAACACCCTTCTTGGTGAGAATCTCCATGTCCGGTTTCCCCGGGTTTTTCACGAGGGTCACCTCGTCCGGGGAGGTGAGGAGTTCCGGTACCTGCAGGGTATGGAACAAGGCCAGGATCAGGGCCACGGCGAACACCATGGCGATGTCAAAGAGGTTTGCCACCCCGCCCAGAGGATCTTCGTCGCCCATGACGAGAAACCTCCGGTAGCGTTTCGCTCCCCGGTTCCGTCCGTTTCCCCCGGCCGTCCTCATCGGGGCCTCCCCTGCGAGGTGAAGACGCGCTCCAGCAGATGCTCCAGATCCGACAGGTCCTTGGCGTACCAGTGCTGTCGGGCAATGAGCATCACCAGGCAGAGCGCGCCGACCATGAGACCCACCACCGTGGTGCTGAAGGCGATGATGAGGTTGTGGGCCATGGCCTCCAGGTTTCCTGAAGACAGGCTCATCAGGGCCGGCCCCATGGGAATGAGGGTCCCCATCAAACCCAGGATCGGACCCACCCGGACCCCGATGCGCATGCGGTAGCAGCGCCGGTTGGCCTCGATCTCCACGTCCGAGAGCGTCTTGTCCAGAAGACAATCGTCTTCGGGCGCCCGGAAGGCATCTCGTGCGAACATGGCAACCAGGGTCGGGTAGGTGCCCAGTCGGAAGAACGTGTCCCTCAGGGGCTTGGCATCGCCTCGCGCTCCGGGCACCCGTCCCAGAAACGCCATCCAGGTGCCCATGGCCCTGCGTCGGTCCACCCATTCGCGCAGGAAAGCCCCTGCCTCGTACAGGGCCCAGACCAGCGCGGCCATCACCCCAAGAACGACGGGGGCCTTCAAGGCCACCGTGATGTGATACAGGATGTCGACGAGTGTTTCCATGCGCTCCCGGTCCTCTACGTGGCGTTCCGCCGGACGTCCGACCGCCTCCCGAAGCCCAGCACAACGACCAGCAAGGCGCCGAGCAGGACGGCCAGGAGCATCACGCCGCTTCTCAGCGACGACGGCTCCGGTGTCTCGGCACGGGACGGGGCCAGCCGTTTCCCCTGGACCGGTTCGTCCGGTGCGCGATCCGGTCCGGCCACCGCATCGACCTCCTGGGACCGCTCCCGGAACCGTTCCAGCAGGGCATCGGTCTCCGGGGTTCCCGAAGCGGCCAGGGCCGCTTCCACGAACCGGGCGAGCCTCTCGTTTCCTCCCTCGCGGATCCCGCCAGCCTTCCCGTGCCGCGCGACGGAACGGGCGTATGCCTTGGCGATCTCGCGGACCGTTTCTTCATCGGCCGGCCAGAACCCCTTGCGGACCGTTTCCAGCAGGGTCACGGAGAGCTTCTGGAACGCGTGGGGGTTTGTGGCGTCGAACCATTCCCGGATTCCCAGGTCGTTCCGGTCACGGACGTACACGTCGGTCACGTCTTCCCAGACGGAATCCGGGATGCTGTCCCCCCGCATGATCTCCCAGCCCATGAGGTTGTCTGCGTTCTTGGCCAGGAGATTCCCGGAGGCGTACCCTTCCTTCATCATCGCCTGGATCCAGGTCGGGTTCAGGAAGCGGACCCGCAAATCCCTCTGCACCACCTCCGCGGAATCCACCAGACTCGCCTCTTCCGGGTCCCGGACATCCACGAACAGGTACTGGGGTTCGTTCCCGGTGATGTGCCGGATCGCCAGGGAGAGCGTGCCGTCCACCCACCACGCGAACTTGTTCGACAGAACGAAGTCCCGGTTGTCGTACCAGCTGCGGAGGATGAGTTCCGTCCCCTGAATCGCCGCATCGAAGGCTTCCGGCGATTTTTCGCCCCACAGCCCCTCCGTGTAAACGTGCTTGCAATGGCTCAGGTAGACATCCAGAAGGTCGTCCCGATTTTCCCACTCGCCGGATCGTTCCGTGAGGTAGAAGAACCAGTTGTGGCTGTCGATGATCTCGTTCGGCTCCGCTCCGAACATGCGCGCCCGGGACAGCGCCAGGGCCCTGGCCTCCGGGACACCCTGTGCTTTCAGCGCTTCCCGGGTGCGGACACTGTTCTGGAACACGTGATTGTGCTCCTCGTCGGTGGAAGCCGCCAGGCGGATCGCCTTGTCCAGGAGCTTCATCATGGAGGGCAGTTCGTCCCGATAGATGCTCCTGGCGGAAAGGAAGACATCGATCCTCGGGCGGCCCAGCTCCTCCGCCGGGATCAGCGCCACGTCCCGCACCCGGTTCTTGGAATCCCAGACGGGCCGGACCCCCATGAGGTACAGGATCTGCGACTCGATGACCCCGTAGTCGTTGTACGTGGCGAACGGGACGAGACTGAACGCCACCTTGTGCGGAAGCCGTCCCTTGGCCGCCCGTTCCCCGGCCAGGTACGCCTCCACGAGTTTCGTCGCGATCTCCCAGGACTCGCGGGAAGGAAGCTCCTCCGGGTTGAGCACGAACATGTTCCGCCCGGTGGGGACCACGCCCGGGTTCCGCTCCGGGGTTCCGGAAGGCCCGGGGGCGACGAACCTTCCCTCCAGAGCCTTCAGGAGGCTCTCGATTTCCCGGTGTGCGTTTTTCATCCCTTCGTTCATCTCCGCGGCCATCTGCAGCCCTTCCACCACGGCCTCCGGCAGCCGGCCGTCCCCCGCCTTTCCTCCGGAGGCCCGCACAGCCTCTTCCGGGGAAAGGCCCTGCTCGAGGACCAGCGAGAGGACCTCCAGCGCCTTCTGCTTGAGAACGCTCTCCACGGCATCCGGGTCCCCCGGCACTTCGAACAGCGCCTGCGAAGCGTTCCGAAACCGCTTCCCCATGCAGTGGGCCAAATAGGGGATCCGCAGGTCGTCCGCAGGGGGTTCCCCGAGGATGTGCATGCTGGCCGGGATCACTTCGTTCTTGAGGTCGTGCAGGTGGAGCGAGACCCGCCGGACGTCGGCTTCGTCCAGGGGCGCACCGGGCGTGGGCTGGCTCTTCAGGTCCCGGTCCAGACGGCAGGCCACCACCTGCTCCGTGATGGATTCGGCGAACTTGTTCCGGAGGGCGCCCGGCTCCAGGGTGAAATACTGGGTGATCGTGGATTCCAGGTTTTGCAGTTCGTCGGACAGCCCCGCGTCCATGAGGGGCGGTGGCAGGAAATTCACGGTGACCGCCCGGGCCCGGCGCTTGCAGGGGGTGATCTCCTCCGTGTTGCTGGACAGCCACGGGTTCACGTTCGGCAGGTTCCCCAGGAGCATGTCACTCCAGTCCGCCTGGGACAGGACGGCTTGCTTCCCGGGGAAAAGCCATTCCGATCCGTGGGTCCCGAAGTGGACCAGGGCATCGGCTTGAAACTCCTCCTGGAGCCAGAAGTAGGTGGCCAGGTAGTGATGCGTGGGCGGGAGCAGGTTCTCCTCGACCGTCTTCTCTGGATTTCGGGTCGCGGTGATGGTCTCGCCCTTGGGCGGCTGGGTCA
>Ga0068714_10006566_pt1 | contig 11757 bp, 9 predicted proteins | sample MTBNYHSulfiMetaG_FD_62988 | JGI IMG/M metagenome (GOLD analysis project Ga0068714, IMG submission 62988) | Enrichment culture microbial communities from rom New York Harbor, USA that are MTBE-degrading - MTBE-NYH (New York Harbor Sulfidogenic)... | ecosystem: Environmental > Aquatic > Marine >... | reverse complement strand
GTATTGCTCGATTTAGGCATGCAGCAAATAACATTTTACCCTTTGATGGTTTCCACGATTACGCAGCAACTGATGGAGGAAACAATGGGGAAGGTTGACTTCCGCCAGGAAAAGAAATTGTATCAGCTTATCATCAGACGTCTCGCTAGGGATTACGATGCCTCCTCCGCCTGGTGCTTTTCCCGCAAGAAAAGTACCGGCCGCCTTATTGATGAATATGTTGTTGATTATGACGAATATGCCGGTTTGGGCAGCGGCGCCATCGGCTATTTACAGGGCGTTTGCTATGCCAATACTTTTGATATCGATGAATACACTGCGGCCTTGGGGCAAAATGAGCTGCCGTTGCTTGCTTCCCGCCGGTTTGGCAGGCATGATCAGATCAGTTACGATTTTTTAATGAAATTGTTCAGCACGAAAATGAATATAGAAGCGTTGGAAAAAAAATATGGCGGGAAATTTTTAAAATCCCTCTGGAAGGAAATGATTGCTTTTGTTCTGGCCGGATCTTTCCGCTACTTTCCACCGCATTTATTTTTAACGAAACGTGGCCGCTATTACTGGGTTATTATGATGCGGGAATTTTTTATCGCCGTTAATAATTTCCGTGCCTTTTGCCGCAAACAGGCTAATATTGCTTAATTTTTCGAGGTTTTTTATGGACGAGCAAAAACAAACATTGTTAAAAACACTGCCGAAAATCGATGAAGTCATTCTCCTTCTGGAAGCAAAAGATATTTATGCTAAAGCGCCGCGTGAAATCGTGAGGCAGGCCAGCCGGAACATTGTGCATGCTTTGCGGGAAAAAATTGTGAATTCTGCGGCGAAAGAAAGCAGAGAGGCACTCATCGATAAAAATTACGTGGCGCAGCTCGTCGCAGCATTTCTTCAGGATTTGTCCTGTTATCGCCTGCGGCGGGTCGTTAATGCGACCGGCGTTATCCTGCATACAAACCTGGGCCGTGCTCCGCTTTGTCCGGCCGCCCTGGACAGAATCCTCGAGGTGGGACGCGGCTATTCCAATCTGGAATTTGACCTGACCAAGGGGGTGCGCGGCTACCGCTACGACCATGTCCGGGAAATCATTTGCGCGCTCACCGGAGCTGAAGATGCATTGATTGTCAATAATAATGCCGCTGCCGTGCTGCTGGTCCTCAATACGCTTGCGGAAGGTAAAGAAGCGATAATTTCCCGTGGGGAACTGATTGAAATCGGTGGAGAATTTCGCATTCCGGAAATAATGCAGAAAAGTGCCGCGATCATGCGGGAGGTGGGCACGACCAATCGTACCCGCCTGAGCGATTATGAAAAAGCAATTGGTGCGGCCACCGGATTAATAGTAAAAGTGCATACCAGCAATTATCGCATTATCGGTTTTACGGAAGAAGCCGACAGCATCTCGCTTACCGCCCTGGGCAAGAAGCACAAAATTCCGGTGCTGAACGATCTGGGCAGCGGTTGCCTGATTGACTTGGCTAAGTATGGTTTGCCACACGAACCGACCGTGCAGGAAATAGTGGCTACCGGTATTGACGTTGTCACTTTCAGCGGCGACAAACTGCTGGGTGGGCCCCAGGCCGGCATTATTGTCGGCAATAATGAAGTTTTGGCAAAAATTAAAAAAAATCCGCTCAACCGGGCATTTCGCATTGATAAGTTCACTTTAGCAGCACTGGAAGCGACCATGATCCATTACCTCAGGCCGGTGGAAGTTGTGAAGCGGTTGAGGCCGCTGCAGGCACTCACAGAGCCGGTCAGCATCGTCAAAAAACGCGCCTTAAAGCTGGCGGGGAAATTACGCCGGGCGAAATTTGATGCTTTGGAAATATCGGTGCAGGAATCCATGGCAGCGGCGGGCGGCGGTTCTCTGCCGGCGGAAAACATTCCCACCTACGCCGTGGGGATAAAAAATAAAAAAATGTCCGCCAGCCGTTTGGAAGCAGCGCTGCGCAAAGCAGAATTTCCGATCATTGTCCGGGTGGATAAGGATCAGGTTTTATTCGATTTGCGGACGGTTGCTGAAGATGAATTTCAATTTATCATTGAAGGCTTGCGTCGATGTCTCCAGAAAGATACTCCCCTGTCTGGCTGAGTCATTAGCATTTTTCAAGATATTTTATTCTGCAGAATTCAGGCAATGCATAACTTATTTGACAGAAAAAATTTCCGGTGATAATCAAATAAAATTATCACACAATAAATTTAATTAAATCATGAGGGGGGAAGTCACATGAGCCAGTATCCTGTTTCGTATTCGGTGGATTTGAAGGATATTCGTTTTGCCCTTTTCGATGTTTTCCACATCGATGATCTCGTTCAACACGATCTTTATAATCATTTAACCCGCGAAAAGATGGAAGATTTCTTGACTCGAGGAGCAAGGACGGCAGTGGAAACTATTGCCCCGGTCAATCCCATCGGTGACCGCAACCCCCCTCAATATAAGGACGGCAAAGTAACATTGGCCCAACCATATCATGCTGCGTTTAAAAAAGTGCGGGAAGAAGGATGGATACCTCTGACGATGAAGCGTGAGGCCGGAGGCAGAGGACTGCCGGAAAGTCTGGGGTCGGTCATTAAAGAAATGCAGACGGGCGCTGCCGGCGGCTTTAGCCCTTACATGTCCGTTACCGCCGGAGCAGCAAATCTTGTTTATCTTTTTGGTAACGAGGAGGTGAAAAGGCTGTTTCTGGAGAAAATGACCAAAGGGATTTATACAGGGACAATGTGTCTAACGGAGCCGAATTCCGGGTCATATCTTGCGGAAATTAAAACGCAGGCCAAAAGAGAAGGCGATCATTTCCTGATTAAGGGCACGAAGATATTTATCGGTGCGGGCGATCACGATCTGGCGGAAAATATTCTGCACTGCGTCTTGGCGCGGATGGAAGGGGCGCCGGAAGGCAATAAGGGCATCAGCCTCTTTGCCGTGCCGAAATACCTGGTCAATGCAGATGGCTCTTTGGGGAAATCGAACAACGTCTTTTGCGCCGGGATCGAAAATAAAATGGGACATGTGGGAGCAACCACGGCCTCACTCCATTTCGGAGAGCAGGGCCCTTGTAAGGGATGGCTCATGGGGCAGGAGAACAAGGGGCTATCTCAAATGTTCATCATGATGAACGAAGCCCGCTTGCACGTGGCTACGCAGGCCGTCAGTCAGGCGGCGGGAGCTTACGGGATGGCTCTTGCTTACGCCAAGCAGAGATATCAAGGGCTTTCTCCCTGGAAGAAAAAAGGCGAACCTGCCACTCAGGTGACCATCATCAATCATCCCGATGTCCGACGCAACCTGATGTTCATGAAGACGATGGTCGAAGGCATGCGGCGTATTAATATTCAGACCGGCTTATATATAGATCTGTCGAAAACGGTGCAAGACAAACAGCAGAGGGAATATTATGAAGATCTCGTGGAAATTCTGACACCCATCTGTAAGGCCTACGCGGCAGACATGGGTTTCCGGGTAACCGAAACAGCCGTCCAAATTTTTGGCGGCCGGGGCTATATCAAAGAATATCCGGCAGAGCAGTATCTGCGGGATATAAAACCAACCAGCATCTATGAGGGAGCCAACGGTATTCACGCCATCACGCACCTGAGCCGCAATCTGAACTTGAAGGAAGGACAGGTTTTCCGTAATTTTGTTGCCGAAATGGATAATTTTATCAATAAGAATCTGTTTCATCCGGCCTTGTGCGGAGCTGTCGGGGCTTTGAAGCAGGCAAAGGACATTATGGTCGCCGCCGCCAGTTCTTTCCCGGCAAAAAAAGCACAGGATCCAAGTTTTCCTCTTTCCATAGCTAAACCGTTTTTGGACCTCACCGGCCATATAGTCTGCACCTGGATGCTTTTGAAATCAGCAGTTGTCGCCTATTCCTATCTGCAGAAATCACAGCTATCCGATAGTGATCTCGATTTTTATAAAGGGAAAATTTACACTGCCCATTTCGCTGTTGCCAATCTGCTGCCGCAAGTGGAAGCTTTGGCGAAAACAGTTTCTCTCTGGGACCGGAGTATTTTGGACATGCCGGAGGCAAGTTTCTAAGCGCAAAGAATATTTGCCTTTATTAGGGTAAACATTTATCGGCTGCGAAATTTGCGGCAGGCTTCTCTCCGCCTGCCGCAAAGCATTTCCACCTTTTTCCATTACAAAAATAATGGGCAAAGTATAATATAAGATGCTCTTTCTCTATTAGGGGTTCTTGATCGCACTCCAGAACATTTTTATGTCGAGAACGGGAGTCCCGTTGATGGCGTCGAGACCTTCGACATAAAGTGTTGTCCCTTCAATTTTTACCAGCTTTACATCCTGAATGCCTATTCCCGCCAGCCTATCTGGAGTTCGCGTTGCGAAAACGCCTGTTTCCTTGCCGTCTAAGCCTCTGCGGAAGATTGATTTTACCGGTTTTCTGTTGTTGAGGTAATATAGAACAGTGATGTATTTTTCTTCATCGAGTTTATAGAGAAATCTTTCTTGCGATGGTACAAGTTCAATAAGGGATACATCCCTCGGGCCGGCAGTTCCGAAGCCTCTCTTTTTCCGCCGCAATTTGTTTTTGACTACGCCGATAGGCCATATTTCAAAAGGTTTCGCATCACCATATAGGCAAATCGCACATACGTGCCCGCCGTCGATTTTAAAGATTCTGGTTTTCTCCACCACGCGCCCGCACTCAGAACACTTATAGCTGCTTTTTATGGCCATTGATAAACATCCTTCTTTAATTATTATATGAACGTCTTTTATAGAAAAAAATAGTAATGTCTTGCCTGTATGTCCATCAAAAGCAGGCAAATGTCCAGCCAATTAAGAATTGTCCTGTTTTGTTTAATAAGCATCGGCTTTTTTTAAAGGAAGATAAATGCAGGTTTTTCCAGCTGGTTTCCGGTTGTAAATTGCCGGAACATTCATTTTCCGTGTGCTTGCCTTGAATTTGACTAAAATTAAATTTCCCCTACCCTTCTTGATTGACGGTCGATTAAATCATTATCATAATGAATTGTCCTGCGCATGGCATTGCAGAGGCAGCACTTATTTTTCTTGATAAAACGGCTGTAATATTCTAATTTTACAAATAAATGGGTATGCTTGAATAATAGCTGTCAGATGCCCCAAGTCCATCAGACAGTGCGGTCAATTACCAGGAAATTTTTTTAAAAAATTGGTTGTTATGTGTTCGGAAATGAATCAGATCATCACCATCAGTGTTGCCCAAAGCGGACAGCGGCTTGATTTGTTTCTGGTGCAAAATGATTCCAACCTTTCGCGCTCGCAGGTAAAACATGCTATTGAGAAGGCGGAAATATTGGTGAATTCTCTCCCGGCGAAACCCGGTCAGCGCCTGAAGGCAGGCGATATAGTCTGTCTTTGTCTTAAGCCCCCACAAGAGGCTGTGGCTGTGCCGCAGGAAATTCCTTTAAATATCGTTTATGAAGATGAAGCCATCATTGTCGTCAATAAAGCGGCGGGCATGGTTGTGCATCCGGCGCCCGGCAATTATGACCATACGCTGGTCAATGCCCTGCTTTTTCACTGCCATGATTTGTCGGGGGTCGGCGGCGTTTTGCGTCCGGGGGTTGTGCACCGTCTGGATAAGGGCACTTCCGGCCTGATCGTAGCCGCCAAGTCCGACTCCGCCCATCGCAGCCTGACCGAGCAGTTTCAAAGACATGAAGTTTACAAAACTTACCAGGTGGTGGTCTGGGGTGATGTCCGCGGCAGTAAGGGGGAAATTGTGTTGCCGGTAGGCAGGCATCCGGGAAACCGCAAGAAGATGTCGACAAAAAGCAAAAGGGGAAGAGAGGCCGTCACCCTTTGGCAAGTACGGGAAAGGTATGGTATAGCAACGCGGCTGGAGGTGGAAATACGCACCGGACGGACGCACCAGATCCGGGTGCATCTGGCGGATCGGGGTTATCCGGTCATCGGTGATCCGGTGTACGGTAATGCCGCCAAAATACGGACGGTTACCGACAGTATGCTGAAAGGGCAGATCAAAGCGCTGGAGCGGCAGGCGCTGCACGCCGCTAAACTTTCTTTTTTGCATCCCCTGAGCGGGAAAAGACTGGTGTTTACCGCCGAAATGCCGGACGATATGAATCAGCTTTGTGCGGCCTTGAAAAAAAGTGGAACTGTCATACATGTTTAAAATAAAGCAGAAAAAATCCATTCTCTGTTGCGAGGCCTCCATTTTCCAGCAGTGCGACTTTGTAACCCACGCTTTTTGCACCCGGCAGGGTGGCTTTTCTGAAGCAGACTACAAAAGCCTGAATATGAGTTTTTGTGAGGGAGACGAAGAAGGCAAGGTTTTGCAAAACTGGGAGCGGCTGGCCACGGCCCTGGACATCCCGCTTGCGCAATTTTTGGTGGTCAACCAAGTGCACGGCGATGCAATTTTTGTCATCGGGCGCTGGGGCAACTTTTTTTCTTCACGGTCGGAGCTCAATTACGATGCCATTGTCACTGACCGCCCCAATTTGGCTATTTGCGTCAAGACCGCCGACTGTGTGCCGGTATTGATTGCCGACCGGACAAAAAAAGTAATCGCCGCAGTTCATGCCGGCTGGCGCAGCAGTGCTTTGGGCCTCAGCGCCAAAGTGATCCGGCTGATGCAGGAAAAATATGGTTCCCGACCGGAGGATATTCTGGCGGCGATCGGACCGGCCATCGGTCTTTGCTGTTATGAAGTTGACGCTGTAACCGCAATGCGTTTGCCGCCCAGGCAGGCAGCGAGTATTTTCTGTTTGAGGTCAAGGCAAAAGGAAAATGGATGCTGGATCTGCCGGAAGCCAATCGCCGGCAGCTCGTCGCCTGCGGCATTCCGGAAAAGAATATTGAAGCTTCCGATCTTTGCACATCCTGCAATCAGGAGCTCTTTTTTTCCCATCGCGCTTCTGGCGGCGTGACCGGCCGGCAGGTTAATTTCATGATGATCAAAGAGACAAATCGCCGCGCGGTTACGACTATTAACAATAAAATCTTTTGGCGGGATTAAATAGTTTCCGCATCATGAGTAAAAGTGGGATGATGCAAATCTATTTAAGGTACGGTTACGTCTTGATAAGCATTTTCAGGATATGTTTTGCCAATAAATCTTTAATTTCATTGTGGCGGGGCACAGGTTGTGATGTTTTTGTGTCAGGGTTCTGATACCAATCATGTCGGCCGCCATGACGAAGAAGAACGCAACCAGCCTCCTCAATGGCAAATATTAAGTCTTTTCGCTTCATGCTACGTGCAGCTCTCCGACGTGAAGAACATTTTGTATTCTGCCGCTGGTCAATTCTTCATATATATCTTTCAGATTTTTCTGTAATTCATCGAGAGATTCACCCTGCGTTTTATAATCAGGAAATTCTTCCAGCCACCCAATAAACATATTCCCATCCTGATAATAAATAAATTTTTTTGTTTCCATAAGCACAACCTCTTAAAAAAATGACAGCTTCAATGTATTTGATTGTTGCATATTTTGTTGTGATTTTACCCTATTTGATAAATAATAAAAAGGGGAAACATTTCTGCGCATCGTCCCATACCATTTAAGATGGTCAGAGGATAATGGAACTCCATTATTGAAATCGACCGATGCGAAGGGGAAATTGTGACGCTTACCGGAAATTGATGGGGTAAATAATTGTACCCGTCCCGTTTATTTTTATTGCAACCGGCCAATTTTTCATCCCTTATTTTCTTTATTGACAGCAATTCTTTTCGGTTATACTTAAAACATCATTTCAAAACAAAGGAGCGATTTTTATGATCGTGGTCACCGGCGGGGCGGGATTTATCGGGAGCGCGTTTGTCTGGAAGCTAAACCAGGAAGGCAGGGAAGATATTATAATCGTTGACCGCCTGGGGACAAAGGATAAATGGAAGAATCTGGTCAACCGGCGCTTTGCCGACTTCATCCACAAGGACGATTTTCTCCCGCTGATTAGTGAAGACCGTGTTCCTTTTCCGGTGGAGGCGATGATTCATATGGGCGCCTGTTCCTCGACGACGGAGCGCGACGCCGATTACCTCTGGCAAAATAATTATGCCTATACCCGCAAACTGGCCGCATGGGCTTTGAAACAGGGAATCCGGTTTATTTATGCCAGCTCCGCTGCGACTTATGGCGATGGCACGCAGGGCTTTTCCGACGAGCACGATAAAATAGCCGCTTTAAAACCCATTAACATGTACGGCTATTCCAAACAGGTTTTCGATTTATGGATTCTGAAACACTACTTGACCAGCAAGGTTGCCGGCATCAAGTTTTTCAATGTTTTCGGCCCCAACGAATACCATAAGGAAGATATGACCAGCGTCATTTTTAAAGCCTTCCGGCAAATAAAAGAAACCGGACAAGTAAGGCTGTTCAAATCCTACCTGCCGCAATATGCCGACGGCGGCCAGTTGCGCGATTTCGTTTATGTTAAAGACTGCGTCAATGTCATGTGGTGGCTCCTGCAGCGTCCGGAAGCCAACGGCATTTTTAATCTCGGCACCGGCCGGGCCCGCACCTGGAATGATTTGATCAAGGCCGTATTCGCGGCTATGGATATGCCGCCCAATATCGAATATATCGCAATGCCGGAGGGCCTGCGCAATCAATACCAGTATTTCACCCAGGCCCAAATGGCCAAGCTCAAAAAAGCCGGCTGCCCCGCGGAATTTGCCCCACTGGAAGATTCCGTGCGCGATTATATCGTCAACTATTTGCAGCAGGCCGACCCACATTTAGGGAAATAAGATGTCCTAGACCAGGACTTAACTTTACAGGCAGTGTAATTCCAATTCTACCTCGACCATTGTTACACCTACTAATACTTGCTTTGAACGATACTAAAAAATTGATAATATCTATTTGAAATTGCCAATGATAAACGAATATAGTCGTTAAACTAGATATCCTTTTACAAGCATATCTATTACTTATATGTTTCTAAGCTCTTTTGACCCATAATATATATTTTATCCAGCCAGTCTTTGACCTCCATAAATTTAACAGCGGCTCTCTTCATCAATTTGGGAACCTCCTTGCCGAGTATTTGTAAATATTCCTCGAATTTAATCGGGTGTGTTATGATGCTCTTTGCATTTAACAAATGCTCTTTTCCGATGCGGGAAATAATACCCTCCGCATCTGGTGCAACGATTTCAATTGATATTTCTCCTTTTCTGGAATCAAGTATCTTTCTGAGAAGTTCCAATGGCCTGGTATCAGTCGGGGGAAAAGAATAACCTATAATTACAATCTTTTCGGCAGTTCTCATAAGATCCGCTGAAAGTTGCCAGAGATGCTCAATCTTTGATTGATAGATATCATATTTCTTCTGCCGAACAGGTGTAATCAATACTGGTGATGACAGAATGCCGTCTCCAGAGGGCTCTTCAAACGGAGAGAATATACCAATAGGAGTAAATCTAGCCCACATTCGATTAGGGCCAGGAGAAAGCTGCTTGTGTGAGAAAAAAGCACCTGGTATATTGGGAGGATAGTAACAATAACATATTGGTACGTAACCACCTCTCCATCGACTTTTATACGTCTCATAGGGAAGAGTTGTCTGCCAATATAGGAAAATATTGTCAGACTCTGGAACAGAAGACGTATAGTCAAAAGTTTCTAAATGAATAAATGTAAAGGGAACAAGCCAATTTGCCGACCCGTGTAGTTTTAGCAATTTCCAGTTAGTTTGAAAACCTGGAGATGCTTCAACACTTTGTTTCCAGGTACCATCCAGGACAGATGAGAAGGAAAGGCCATATCCTTCAGTTGGCGTCCATCCACCAGTGTCTGCTAAGGCTCTATCTAGCAAAGTATCCCAGTTAAAGGTCACAAACGTGTCATTCGGTCCGCAAAAATCAAGAAGGTAGCGATAAGCAGATTCAGAGGGTCCATTCTGTGCTTCGTTGATGACATTAGCAAAAATGAAGTTCATATTGCCAAATACAGCAGCTAAGGAAATGGCTTTAAGCATGTCCTTTTCAGCTAATCTCTTTTTCTTTTTCCTTTCTATCAGTGTGTTTAACTCGGTTTCAATAGATGTCATGAAGTCTTCAATATTTTCTGTCCACAGCGACACTTCAAGAGGGTTTACACCTCTATAGTGAGTTAAAAAGGAAATCAAAGGCCCAACATGAGCGTTGAAACCATCTGTAGTTGGTAGTGCATTAAAAGCATTAAAAAAACCATTAGCAAGTGGGACACGAACGCCCCTTGAATTCAAGTTATAATGATGAGAAGCTCCTGCCCCGAAGATCCATACAGTTTTTGGACATTCGGCCATAACTTTCGCGCGATCCCTTGGAGAAAGGTTTATCCAAGAAAATTCTAGAAAGCCTTCATCCACATTTTCAAGATCTACACCGTTCATAACTGTCCCGGTAACACTTAGAGATTTATATATTGGAACGACAACTCCACAAATATACATGGTAAGAGGCGCGGGTCATCGCATCAGTTGGTTTTTTACTGGGCAAACTTTATTACAATTATATCAAATTACCCATATTGAAACTGCTAATTCTGCCAACTCCACTTGACGTTTTTCTATTTCACTTTCAGACCAATCGGATATTTTGCATAATTCTCTTGTAAGCTTGTATTTTGAATTCTTGTAAATAGTCTTCTTATATGAAAACTCCCTACTTTCACAATCGCGATTCATCGGTTCCGTCAAAATTGTCAAATTTCCAATCTTAGATATATGCTCTTTTAAAAACTCTGTAGACCGCACTTTAGGTGGCCATTTAGCTCCTGGCTTTTTTGGAAGAATGTGTTCAACCGAAAGAGTTTCAGGATTTGGGATGAGGCTTTTATCTTTTGAAGTAACGACCTCCAGCTTTGCGAATAAGTATTTGATTATGCGTGGAGTCGAGAGAGTCTTTTCCTTAAAGGAACTTTTAAATTCATCATCATTCGGCCAAATATTTAGAAGTAAGTCTTTTACATCCTTCATTTTGGAATCGGGCTTTCGCATGGCACTGCTAGCCCTTGCATATGCTGTTTCAAGGTTTCCAGTGCCTTTGGCGCAAATGATACTATAACGGAAGGTAAGGTTCGTGATCCAATTCAAAACCGTCGATAACTCCTTTGGTTTCGAAAAATACGTAGAGAGAATCAAAGGGTAACACTGGATTGGTCCCAGTAAAAGGATGTCCTCCAAGAGCTGTTGACATTTTGGGCCAAATGATGACCAAATCTCGTGATCGGGGTTGCGTATGGCATCGTAAATAGTGGCAGCTTCATGTAAATTTGTTATGTATTCTATAGCTTTTGGATTACTACGGACTTCAGCTTTAATTTTCTTATATAATTCTCTTTCTCTCGTCTGTCCATATTTGCTCATCCATTCGTGTCTGATAAAAGTTTTCATGTACTCTTGACCTATTAGCGTCACAATCTGAGTCCATCTGCTTTTTGCCTCTTCAATCCTCTTCCCCGCTTTGCTAAAAAGAAAGTTCTTCAACATATCTGATAGAGTAAGATCTATGCCTCTATCATTTAATGTTTCAAATAGAACATATGCTGAATCTTCATTGTTCGTAATAATCTGAATACCTGAAATGTTGTCTGTTATTTTTTCCACAAGAGTAGATAGATAAACCGTATTACTAAAATTAGTCGACCCCTTTTTAATAAGATCATAAAACATGATGTAAGTGCGGGCTAATAGTCGATTACTCTCCATTAGCTCTTTATTTCGGGATATTGCTGATATTTCTGTATATTTCTTTTTTGTATCTATTATTTGACAATATAA
>Ga0068714_10006564_pt1 | contig 11759 bp, 7 predicted proteins | sample MTBNYHSulfiMetaG_FD_62988 | JGI IMG/M metagenome (GOLD analysis project Ga0068714, IMG submission 62988) | Enrichment culture microbial communities from rom New York Harbor, USA that are MTBE-degrading - MTBE-NYH (New York Harbor Sulfidogenic)... | ecosystem: Environmental > Aquatic > Marine >... | reverse complement strand
TCGTCAATTTTCGTAAATCGTAAAAAGTTAAACGTAAGGTGTTAAAACACTTCACACTTCACGTCTCACTTTTCACGTTTTGATCGTCGCCGCCTCGATCTGCTTTTGAATGCAACTTGGCATGAGAGTACGTTCGACAGTTCCCGTTTCAAAGGATCCGGGGAAAAAGAGGAGAAATTATTTTAAGATTTGCTCCGGGAGGAAGATCACCCCACCTATATTTTTGGGATAAGTCTTGTTGGGTAATTTTTTCTTTTATCCCCAACGCATCCCACATTTTTTCTGCCGTGGCAGGCATAAAAGGAAAGACGAAAAGAGTAATGACCCGAAGGGCATCAAGAATGTTGTAGATGACCATACTCAACTCACCTTTTTTCCCTTCGTCTTTTGCTAAGGTAAAAGGAGCAGTCTCGTCAATATACTTATTTACCGCTGACACCAGCTCCCAGATGGCAATGAGCGCTTTCTGAAAGGCAAGCTCATTGAAAGCGTTCTCAACTTGAATAAAGGTCTTTTCCTGGATACCCATCAGCCGGTCATTTCCCTGGCCGCGAGCAGGAACCGCTCCACCAAAATACTTGCTCGCCATAACGAGGCTTCGGTTAAACAGGTTCCCAAGGTCATTGGCCAAGTCGCTGTTTATTCGATTAACCATGGCTTTATGGGAAAAATCAGCATCAAGACCAAAGGGGACCTCCCGCATAAGAAAGTATCGAACCTGGTCAACGCCATAGTCATCAATTAATTTTACGGGTTCAATAAAATTTCCCAGGGACTTAGACATCTTTTTCCCTTCATTGGTCCACCAGCCATGGGCAAACGCTTTTTTAAAGAGAGGAACGCTTACCGACATAAGAAAAGTAGGCCAGTAAATTGTGTGATGACGGAGTATATCTTTTCCAATGAGGTGCACATCCGCCGGCCAGTAGCGGGCAAATTTATCCGGATCATCCAGACATCCCGCGCCGGAGATATAATTAATTAGCGCATCAATCCAGACATAGATAATATGCCGGTCATTTCCTGGTACCGGCACGCCCCATTGAAAAGACGTGCGGCTCACGCTTAAATCCCTTAACCCTTCTTTAATAAAACTGATTATTTCATTTCGCCTGCTCTCGGGCTGAATAAAATCCGGGTGGTTTTTGATGTGGGTTAAGAGGTCATTTTGATACTTGGACATGCGAAAGAAATAACTCTCTTCTTTTAATTTTTCCACCCCACGACCACAATCAGGGCACTTCCCCTCATGTAACTGGTTTTGCGTCCAAAACGTTTCACAGGGCGTGCAATACCAATCTTCATAGTAACCCAAGTAGATATCTCCATTATCCAGTGCTTTTTTGAAAAGGGATTGCACTACCTGTTTATGCCGTTCCTCGGTGGTTCTGATAAAGTCATTATTGCTGATAGTGAGTCTTATCCATAGGTCCTGGAACCTTTTTACCACTCGGTTAGCCAAGTCGATTGGTCTTTCACCAAAGGCTTCTGCTGATTTTTCAACTTTGCGGCCATGTTCATCAGTCCCGGTCAAAAAGAAAACGTCATACCCGGTCAACCGTTTATACCGAGCCACTATATCCGCTGCAATAGTAGTATAAGCATGACCAATATGGGGTACATCGTTGACATAATATATGGGAGTAGTAATATAAAAAGTTTTTGTCATCGAAAAGTTCCTTGTTATGGTGCCTTTTCTTTAATTTCTTCCGCCTTTATCGTGAGCTGCCGGCCATCATCGAAATCTACTAACAATGTTTTTGAGAGAACATTCTGTTTAATGACCTTGCCTTCCCCAAACGATGTCGCTATTCGACTTCCGCATTTTGGAAGATACTTGAGAAATTCGCTATAGGTGCTTGCTTCATATTCTAAACAACACAAAAGCCGTCCGCATAATCCAGATATTTTTGTGGGATCTAAGGAAAGTCCCTGGTCTTTAGCCATCCGAATGGTAACCGGCTCAAAATCCGGGAGGAAGGAGACACAGCAAAGAGGCAACCCGCAGCAACCAACGCCACCCATCATTTTGGCTTCATTGCGAGCGCCAATCTGCCTCATTTCTATCCGGGCATGAAACTCCGAAGCTAATTGTTTAACCAATTCGCGAAAATTGATTCTGGTCTCCGCAGTAAAAAAAAAGGTGACCTTTTCTCCGCCCGATTGAAAATTCACACCCACAACCTTCATGGGAAGCGCAAGCTGCTCAGCTTTCTCCTTGCATTTTTTCATGGCTTCTGCCACCTTTTTTTCTTCCTCTTCTTGCTTTTTGCGGTCCTCATCTGTCGCTAAACGGATAACCGGAAGTGTGGGCTTAGAAAAAATCACGGTGTTGAGATCCTGGGGTTCAGAAATGACCCTGCCCATCCGCGGGCCTTCCTTGGTTTCCACCACAACCAGGTCTCCAAGGTTAAAGTTTTCCTCTTTTGTATCGCATCTTAATACAATATGTCGTTTTTCTAATTTTACCTGTGCTACTCGCATAACCAGTCTTTTCTATTAATCCTTAGCATTAAAATTTCTTACCCCAAAAAAAATCCGCTCTTGGGGTTTAACGTCATGAGAATGGCTTCCAACGTTAATTGAGGGTTGGCATTGTACTCAAGTGTAGTGCTGTATTTCTCGGTCCCGAGTAAAGCGTTTAAGAGTCTTTCGAGGCTAAAGGCACTGCTTTGCGAAGCAATTTCTTCTGTTTTATCTTTATTTAAAACACAATCAACATTCCCATAGATTTTATATAAAACAAGATCTCTATACCAGAGACGCAAAAGATTAAGTTTTAAATCCACGTCTTCTTTGTCGCTTAAAAAATTTTCTTCTCCAATACAAAACTTCTCATCTTCAGTTTTCGCAAAAAACCTCGATTGGTTGATCCATGAGTCTCTTAATCCCTTAAGCTGCCCCACCTTGAGTGTAAAGGCTTTTCCCGGGCTTCCTCCCGTGAGTGAAGCCATCAATAAAGCGTCCTCTCTCTCTACTCCCGCCACCCCTGCCATGATCAATTCCGAAGCATCAAAAAGCGCCAGCGGCTGAAATTTAAGGTGTTGGCACCGCGAAAGCACGGTTGGTAAAAGACGGTAAGGTTTTGGGGTTATCAGGATAATTACCGTATCAGGAGTCGGCTCCTCCAGGGTTTTTAAAAGCGCGTTTTCAGATTGCAGATTCATCTTATCCGCATCATCAATAAGACAAATTTTATATCCTCCCGAAAAGCTCTTTCGGCTTAATTCCCGTTTGAGGTTACGGATGCTATCAATGGTAATCACGCCTTTTTCAGGCTCAATCATCATAAGGTCCGGATGACTACCCCGGTCAACCTGGATACAGGCTGAGCAGGTTCCGCAACTTTTTCCTCCGCCCGAAGAACACAACAGATTCTTTGCCAAGGCAAGTGCCGTAAGGCGTTTGCCGATGCCTTCAAGGCCGGAAAAAACATATGCGTGTGCTAACCGTTTGGTATGCACAACCCGGGTCAAAAGTTCAAGAATTTTTCGGTGACCGCGAATCTGATCAAAATTCACTATCATTCCCTGCCAAGTTTATGAAGAGGGAAACCTTGCTTTCGGATACTTTCAAGTCCACAACGTGCTCCTTTGAAAAAAGGTTGAAAAATTCGTTGGTTGATCATGGAAAAACCAAAAAACCTCGCCGCGCAATAAAATAACCCTTACCCTCCCACACTTAGGTTGGATAGTGATTCCCCTTAGGCATTGACCCGTGCTAAAATATTACAAACAGGTTAATATGTCAAGGCCAAAGAAAACGCTCCGTTTTGATTGACCTCTTTTTTTTTTTATACTATAAGATTATTATGCCTTCAATTGATGATTTCAATTCTGATCCCCTGATTGGAAAGCGGTTGGGAACATGCACGATCCTCAAAGAATTGGCTCGAGGAGGTATGGGAATCGTTTTTATTGCCTATCAACAAACATTAAAAAGGCAGATAGCTTTAAAACTAATCCCCAAAAGTTATTTTAAATCACAGGTGACTGAACGATTTCACCATGAAGCTGAGGCAGCTGCTATCCTTTCACATCCTAATATAGTCCCGATCTACGAGATTGGGGAAACCGAAAAATTCCTTTTTTTTACGATGCAACTGGTTAAAGGTGACTCTCTTTCACGCGTCTTGGAAAAAGTCCAAAGTCATTTTTTACCTTCCCGGCGCATCCTGCCGATAAAAGCAACCATCCGAATTATCTCGCAACTGCTTGATGCTCTCGATTATGCCCATGGTGAAGAAATCATCCACCGTGACATAAAACCCGACAACATTCTCATGGAAAAACACACAAAAAGACCTCTCATTTCTGATTTTGGGTTAGCCAAGGTTATACGAGGCGACAACGTGGATTTTGTGATTCGGGGAACCCCAGCGTATATGGCCCCTGAGCAAATCTTAGGGTTAAAAGTTGACGGGCGGGCAGATATTTATGGCGTTGGGGTAGTGCTTTTCGAGATGCTTGTACCGGAACTACCCCTTTTGGAAAATGAAGCGACCGAATCCTTCCTGAAGCGAAAGGCTTATGATAAAAAAGGAGTATTTTTAAAAAATCCTTCTGACCTTAACCCGAATCTCCATAGAGAAATGGATGAAATCGTTTCAAGGGCGATCGCTTATGATCCGGATGATCGATATCCTACCTGCCGGGATTTCTTGAGAAGCTTGGAAAAATACCAGGAAAATTATTTAAAATAAAAAGGGGCTTGCGCCATGCAAAAATCTCTACTGCCAAAAGTCACGACCTACAATATTGGCAGAGCTTTTAATCTCCTTTTTAATCGCATTTCTATGTATCATCTTGATCATCCGGCTACCGTCCAAGCCATAGAGGAGTTTTTGAAAACACTAAGGGAAGGTTTCAGCTTCGTCTCTTCACTATCCTTCATTATGATGCAAGATAAATTCTTTCTTGAAGAAGAACCTCTTGACCCTCGGATCAACACATCAAAAATGCTTCCACATTTTAAAAAAGCCCAAATCCAGTCCTTATCCTTTGAAAAGGGATTGAGTGAAAGCGAACTAAGGGAGTTTCTGAATGTTTTTTCTGACTCTAAAACCCACTCTGCCGCGGACTCCATTAAAACAGCCCTTAGCAAAATGGGGATCACTCACCTCAAAGTCAATCATACATTCTTACAGAAAATGACGCAGGATGACACGGTAATTTCCCGAGAAAACTTGCCTGAAACATTATCCGCTCTATCCAAAACTGCTCACGGAATAAGTACCGACGCTTTAAAAAAAGTGCTGGCAGAACAAATCATCGTGGATGAACTTGAAAAATCTCTTTCTCTCCAAGCGTTGATTGAGAACCCCACAAAATTTTCCAAGACCTTGATAAACGCTGAGCTTTCCCAACAACCCGGCGAGACAGGGGGTGCTGGATTTATTGTTAGTCAGCAGCTCCAGCATATCAACCAAGAAGTGAAAAAAGCCTCGCCCGCGGGTGAAGAAGTGGACCCCTTACGATTAGCAGATGCGATCTTTACTATGAGAAAAGATTTGATCGAGGAACTTAAAGCTCAAAAGGCTTTAGGGGTGGTCTTCTCTCATGAAGAAATGATCCTAAAAGAAACGAACGCTTTAACTGATCACGTTATTTTGCGCATCGTCAAAGAAGAGTATAAACAAGGAGAAATTTCTATTCCCCGGCTTGCCCAGATAATTCGACGACTTTTACCTGAACCAGGAGAAATCAAACGCCTTCTTCCCCTGTTAAAAGAGGCTCTGCTGGCTGAAGGCATGTCTCTGGTTGAATTTCTTCGACTGATTCAGGAACTTGGCAAGGAACTGGAAAACGAAGGGTTGGTTCAGGTGATAAAAGAAAGTGCTGAACATATAGGATTATCGGGTGAGGATCTGATCAAGGAAGTCAAGCGTGATCCTACCGGAGCCGCAGAGCTAATCTTTCTTGCTGCTGAAATTAGACGAGGAACTGGAGATGAAAAAGTGTTTTGTGAATTACTGGCAAACTATGTAGAGCGGATCGGGAGTGAGTTCGCGTTGGATGCTGCAGCACAAAAAGGAGAAGAAGGAGGAAAACATCTCAAGGAAGTAATCTCCCAGGTCGAATCTGAGTTGCTTTTTCGTCTCAGAGAGAAAATAGATTCCCAATTATTTAGCGTGGTGGAGAAAAAACTTGATTACCATTTAGAAGAAGTCCTGAAACAGCTAACGTCCGCCTGGGTCATGCGAAAAATTTCTTCCTCTGCTGACGTAAGCATGGAACTACCTACCCTTCTTAAGCTGATCGAGGAAAGCATTGATGACGAAAAAGAAGTTCAGATGGTTTTGGAAAAAATCATCTCCTCCCTTCGGGCACGGGGATTTGAGGAAGATAAACTTAAAATTATTGCTGACGAAATCGCTAAACGCGCGCAGAAGCAGGAAAAGGAACCCGGGAAAAAAGGCTACCCCAAAGGGACCTTTAACCGGAGCAATATGCTCTTTTTCCTTAAAAAAGAAGTTTCCCGGGCGTGGCGTTATAAAGTGCCGTTTTCAACTATTACTTTGTCACTTGTAAACATTATTCCCCAAAAACCTGTCTCTTCAGAAAAAATTAAGTTACAGGAAATCTGGTTTTCGGTTATGGAACGCTTGATAAAAATAATGCGGGATACTGATCTGCTTGGCTTTTTAGAAGAAAATAAAATCATTCTTTTGCTTCCCATGACTGATGAAAAGGGTTCCAACCTGGCGCTTCAAAGATTCTTGAGAATCCTCCATTCTGAATCTTTTGTAGTAAAAAACATCCCTTTAGAATTAAAGTTCGTTGCGCTGACAACTTCTTTTCATCAAGACAACATGCCAACTATACAAATTTTTCTAAAAGAAATCGAAACCAAAATGAATGAGCTATTAAAAATTCAAAAAAATGTGAAGTTTAATTTGTAGGTCCCTGCAAAAGGAAACCCCGTTAGAAAATTTTCTAACGGCGTAAAAACCGAACTCAGAAGTCTTTTAAAAAAATGTAATCCCCCTCATGTCTCCCCCTTTGGTACCGCCACCTCCGGTTTTGGACCAACACTTCCATTGAGAAGAGCAGGATTCCTTTTCCAATAATCAAACAGAATTTCTTTCTTACTATTAATTTTGTCCTTTATTTTATCCGGAGCTGCTTCTAAAGCAATTTCGCCTAAACCCACTAAATAAAGGCTAAGTCTTGATTGAATCAACAGTGGGTGATCATGAGGCAAAAATAAAATTAAAAGAAAAACAATAACCATACCAATAAAAATACCCTTAAGAAGACCAAGCAGTACCCCGAACATCCGATCAAGTGCGCCGAGTTTACATAGTGTAAAAACTCTTCGAATTATGATTCCAATTAAGGTAATTGCCAGGCTAACCCCAATAAAAATAAAAATAAAACCAATGAGGTTCCTGATCATTAGATCATTTACCCAAGATGAAAGCTGATGCGCGGGCACATGATAGAACTTAACTGCTAATAAAAGACCTATCACAAGCGATAAGATAGAAAAAACCTCCCGAATAAATCCCCGAAATAAGCTATATAAGCCGGAGGTAAAAATTATGAAAAGGATAATAAAATCTAAAGCATTCATTTTTAAATCAGTAAGTCCCGTAATACAATTTTTTCTAAAGCTATACCGTAATCCCCTTTCTAATGCAACAGCTAAGAGGGTTGATCCTGGCTCAATATCACGTTATTCAACATATTTTAAATGGCCTTCTCTGTGCTTATGAAATCAGAAAAAAACTCGCCGAGATCAATTCGGAATGAAATATTAGAAAAAAATGGACCAAAGCTTATTTGATGAAACTAATATCTATAAAACCATATCCTTACCGGCTTACTCGGCTGGTATCAGTTAATGAATAAATTGCGGCTACCTCCCTTGTCCGAAAGCGGAATGCTTCGACAGGTTCACTCCATTATCCCCAGTGTTTTATCTCTTCTTTCTCGTTTTAAAATAATCCCCCCTGCCTTTGAACGCGAAAACTTTTGCTGGGATTAGTCCATTCCCCTTCGGTCTAAAGACGTGGGGGTTGCCTTTTTCCAGAGCTTTTTAAGTAAAAGAAAAGGGGTATAAATTCCCCTGGCAAAATTAACAGTACCAGAGACTTCGCTTTCAGTTTTAGCGTTACCGGGGAGAAAGTATCTTCAAAATTTTACGAGGATACCATTCAGGGTTAGATAAGCCGGTTTTCTAAAAATAAAACACCTGGCTTCTTTTTATGTCAAAAAAGGTGTAGTGTTATAACCAAAACGAAAAAACAATGATTCGTGTGTCAAGAGTTCGATTCTGTTCCTCAAACATTTATAATTTCAATAAGTAAGAACTTAGGGTTGGCACTTTTAAAAGACAACTCCAACCAAATAATCCTGTAACTCTGAGTCTGTTATTAAATAAAGGTTTTTTTGTCTTAAAATACATAAAATACCCTATAGATAATTTTCATATCCGGCAATAAAATTTTTAATAATATGCGATGATTACCTAAATTTTATTCTTCGATTTAAAGGCTATCCCGATATTAAAATATTAGAAACTCAACTCTTGGTTTTTTTATAAATCATAGATAAACATTACGGGAAATAAAGTCAAATGGGTAAGGAATTTCGTAAAGAAAAGGACATAATAGGCGAAGTTGAAGTCCCTGCAGATGTTTACTGGGGTATAAGTACTTTCAGGGCGGTTCAAAATTTTAAGATTAGCAACAAGCGGTTTCCCGTGATATTTCTTACTTCGCTCGCTTTAATAAAAAAAGCATGCCTTCTTGCCAACATGGAGCTGGGTTCCATTGATAGAGAAAAGGGGAATGCAATACTTCAGGCATTGAAGGAATTGCTTGAGGATGGACGATTTCTTGACCAATTTCCCATAGACGTGTATCAGACCGGTTCTGCCACTCAAACCAATATGAACATGAACGAGGTACTGTCAAACCGCGCAAATGAAATTTTAGGTTTCCCAATGGGGAAAAAACATCCTGTGCACCCCAACGACCATGTTAACAGCGGTCAATCCACAAATGATGTAGTCCCTTCAGCTATGCATTTGTCTGCCCTTTACCTGGCACAGAAAAGACTGATTCCATCCCTGGAGAAACTCGAAAAAACGCTTGTCCGAAAGATCAAGGAATTTGAGGGAATAGTAAAAGTGGGCAGGACGCATCTTCAGGATGCCGTACCCATTTCGCTTTCAATGGAATTCCGGGTTTATAAACAGCAGGTTAAAATAGGCATCTCGCGCATCAAGGCTGTCTGTGAAGAACTCATGTTTATTCCCCTGGGCGGAACCGCTGTCGGCACAGGCATTGATACACATCAAGGTTTTGATCGGATTACTGTTCAGAAATTAAGGGAACTAACCGGATTTCCTCTGAAATTAAATCCGGTTAAGGCTGAAGGTATATCTTCGCACAACCGGGTAGCTGCAATGAGCGCAGCGGTGCGCCAACTTGCCCTTTCGCTCATGAAAATGGCGAACGATATACGATGGATGGGCAGTGGCCCCAGGGCTGGCCTTTTCGAACTGACACTTCCGGCTAATGAACCAGGATCGTCCATAATGCCGGGCAAGGTCAATCCTACCCAGGCAGAGGCTGTTATTCAGGTATGCATACAGGCGATGGGAAATGATACGGTAGTCTCAATGGCCGAGAGTTACGGTAGCGTACTTGACCTCAATGTGTGCAAGCCGGTGATGATTTATAATCTCCTTGATTCAATGGAGTTGATTGCCAATGCAGTCCACTCATTTATCGAGCACTGCTTGACGGGTATTAAAGCCAATAAGGAGCATATAAGTATTCTCCTTGAAAGATCGCTCATGACGGTTACCAACCTGAGTCCCTACATAGGGTATGATAAATGCGCCGAGATTGCGCAAAAGGCGTTTAGGGAAAACAAAACAATCAAGGAAGTATTAATTGAGCTTAATATAAAAATTAACGGGAATATCGACGAACTGCTTGATCCGCGAAAAATGGTATAGGGGGGTCCGATGAAGGGTACCGTAGCTGAAAAAATTCTGAGAGATCATCTGGTAGAAGGGGATCTTCGTCAGGGAAGAGAGATCGGCATACGCATAGATCAGTCACTCACGCAGGACGCTACCGGCACAATGGTATACCTGGAGTTCGAGTCCCTGGGCATCAAGGCCGTCAATATTGAGATGGCAGTGAGCTATATAGATCACAACATCATTCAGACCGATTACAGAAACGCGGACGATCACCGCTTTCTTCAGTCGGCTGCGTCCAAATACGGCGTGCTGCTGTCGCCTGCAGGAAATGGTGTTTCACATCACATACACCGCCAGCGCTTCGGCATTCCCGGGAAAACGCTTCTTGGCTCTGACAGCCACACAACCACCGGCCGATGCCTCGGGATGCTTGCGATGGGATCCGGCGGCATTGAGGTCGCAATGGCAATGGCAGGAAAGCCTTATTATATAAACATTCCGCGAATATGGGGGATTCACGTGGAAGGTGAATTCCGGCCATTTATATCAGGAAAGGACCTGATCTTAAAACTGCTCGGTGATTATACGGCAAAAGCAGGGATAGGGAAGATAATGGAGTTCTACGGCCCAGGATTAAAAAACATGGATATGGCTGCGCGCGCTACCATAGCCAACATGTCTGTTGACATTGGATTCACTGCCTGCATATTCCCTTCGGATGAGGTTACCCGCGATTATCTTACGAGAAACAGCAGGCCGGATGATTACCGGCCGCTTGCGGCCGATCAAGGCGCTGCATATGATGAAGTAACCGGAATTCGATTGAACGAAATCGAGCCTATGGTCGCATGTCCCAGCAACCCGGACAATGTTAAGCCTGCCAGAGAACTCGCGGACATAGCCGTCCACCAGGTCATAATCGGCTCTTCATGCAACGGCGATTTTAGGGATTTCATGATAGCTGCAAAAATGGTTGAGGGAAAAATGAAACATCCGCAGGTAAGCTTTGAAATAAATCCGGGAAGCCGCGAAACTATGGATAACGTTCTCGCCGCGGGAGGTTTAAAACTCCTGCTTGAAGCAGGCGCTCGTATCCATGAACCCGGCTGCTTGGGCTGCATTGGAATGGGCCAGGCACCAGCCACGGGAACCAATTCACTGCGTACATTCCCGAGAAATTTCAAAGGGCGAAGCGGTACCAAAGACGATGCCGTGTATTTATGTTCACCCGAGACCGCTGCAGTATCGGCCCTGACCGGAAGAATTACCGACCCCCGTACCATGAAAAAATATCCGGTAATAAATTATCCTAAAAAATATATTTATAATATGTCGTGGTTTATAGAGCCTTCGGCTGATTCTGATTCTGTGGAAGTCATCAAAGGGCCAAACATCAAACCCTTCCCCCAATTTACCGCATTAGGAACCGATATCGAAGGAGAGGTTTTGCTGAAAGTCGGAGATAATGTCAGCACCGACATCATAATGCCTGCAGGAAACCGGGTATTACCCTACCGGAGCAACATACCTGCTATTAGCGATTTTGTGTTCGACCAGATTGACGAAAATTTTGCGAAAAGGGCAAAAAAGAAAGGTGGCGGAGTAATCATTGGAGGTGAAAATTACGGCCAGGGGTCGTCGCGGGAACATGCTGCACTTGCGCCGCGGTATCTGGGTGTAAGGGCAAAAATCGTAAAAACAGTAGATACCCACGGGCTCACGCCCGTGGCACTAAAGATTAAAAGGCAGCTGCAGTTGCCCTTTATCTATCTTTTCCTGAAACTCAATGTATCTTTTTATGACTTCTTCGTTTATGC
>Ga0068714_10006563_pt1 | contig 11761 bp, 5 predicted proteins | sample MTBNYHSulfiMetaG_FD_62988 | JGI IMG/M metagenome (GOLD analysis project Ga0068714, IMG submission 62988) | Enrichment culture microbial communities from rom New York Harbor, USA that are MTBE-degrading - MTBE-NYH (New York Harbor Sulfidogenic)... | ecosystem: Environmental > Aquatic > Marine >... | reverse complement strand
TCTCCTTTCATCTCTATCCCGAAACCTCTCTCGTCGGTGATCCTTATCCATCGGTTATCTGTCCTGAGCCCGTAATCCTGCGGTATAAGGTAAGGCTCGTACATTTCAGCCACGGTCGATTTATAAACACCCACCCTGTATCCGCTCTTGCGGTCGGGGTAATTCTCCTGCGGACCGCGCCCATACCATTCAACATTCGAAAGATCCTTGTCAAATATCCACTCAAGACCTATTCTCGGCAGCCACGCAGGCATCTGCCCGTTGGGTATCACCGAATTTTCAATAGTGATAACTCCATCGCCGTCGATGGTGTATGTCAGTTTGTTAATAAAGGCTCCTCTTCTTGTCCCAAGCGTATGGACATTTTCGGTGTTAATCACTATCGCCCCGTCATCCTGCTTCTGCCATGAGAAACCCGCTGGAACAATTGTAAGCCTGTCGAGGCCGGCTGAATACCACTCCGTTGCGGCCACCCTGCCGTAGCCTATTGACTGGTGTTTGATATTTGAGGATCTGAAGGTCCATTCATCCGTTTCATTGGCCAGAGGTGCACGCCAAACGTTAAGTACGGGACCTCTTTTTATAATTTCTCTTCCGCCGGCCTTAAGAGAAATAATCGATCCGTCGGATTTGCTGAAACTATAAGAGAATGTTTTACCAGATACTACAAGCTCATAATTATCTTCGGTAATGTTTAAAGGAGCTGATGATGGTTTTTCAGTCTGCCTGACCGGTAAGTACCAGGGCAGTTCCATCTGTTCCCAGGCAATCTCATACCCCTTGCCTGCCCAGGGAGTATCATTCTTCTGACAGAAGGTTAAGAGAAGGCTGTATTCGGCACCCTCTTCTATTACAGGTTTTTTGAAAGAAACAATCAGTTTCTGTGATATCTGCGGAGCAATACTAACATCCAGTCTCCCTTCCTGTATCGTCCTCCCATCAGCCTGAAGTATCCATTTGGTATCTAGCTCTGCCAGGTTCGTGAAGAGATACCGGTTAGTGATCTCCACTTCACCTTTTTCGGCTGACACTAGTCTGACCGATACCGGCTGTCCTGATTTCTTAAACTGCCACATCTCGGGCTGAGGCCTGCGGTCGGGCCAGATGCTCCCGTATGTTCTTGCACCGATGCCATAGCTGTAAAACGTACCATCCTCGTTCATCTCCTCAAAATCGAGCCAGAGTACAGCTTTTTCCCTCAATCCCGCCCCGGCCTCCTTAAGCTGTCCGGATGATATTACCTCAGCAAACAGAGCTGCCTGATCGATTATTGCGTCGCATATATAGACCGTTGTCTCCTGTCCGTGGATCTCCACGTTTCTTCCTATATTGACCGGGTAAGGTGTGTTAAGAATATTTCCTGAAACTGGTCTTCTCTCACTCTCTCTCCCATCTATCGTGAGCCACATTGCCTGTCCGTCGTAATGAGCAGTAACATGATGCCAGTTGTATTCCCAGTTGTCCGGAAGCGGTATTGCCACTCTCTGTTTCTGCCTGGTGGTGAGGTAGAACTGAAGGGAGTCTTTTCTTATCTGATGTATCCCGAACTGGTAGTTGCCTTTGGTGATCAATGTCCCTGCCGAGCTGCTGAGCGACCGCGGACAGACCCACAGACTGATTGTCAGCTGGTTGCCGCTTATCTCGAGGGCATCGTCCCCGTAAACCTCTACCCACTGGTCATGACCGTTAAGATCAATTCCTTTTCCTGAAACAGCATCCACAAGCTTTGCATTACCCATGATATTAACCTGGATGTCATTCGGTGATGAATCTTTAAGGTACTTCACCTTTTGTGTTATGCCCGTGCTGACAAAGTCCCAGATGGCTCCTCCCATACTCCTGGGATATTCATAGAACAGTTCCCAGTAGTCATCCATTGCGCCACCTGCGTTACCTGTAACTGCCAGGTATTCATCAAGGAACGAGGGTCTGGGATCTATACTATCCGGAACCAGGAAAGTCTGTGTAATAAGGTTATTGAGCTGTGGATATCTTGGCCCGATAATATCCTCACACGGATGTGCATAGGCATTTCCGCCGTACATCCAGTATCGTGTCGGGTCAAGTTTCTTCCCCTCATCAATAACCGCACAGATATTATCCCCTTCGCCGCTTTCGTTGCCGGCGCTCCAGAAAAGAATGCTCGGGTGGTTACGGTCCCGGAGCACCATCTTCCTCGATCTGTCGCGGTACATAGGTTCCCATTCGGGTCTGCGCGATAAATACTCCGTAGCGTGAGCTTCAACACCTGCTTCATCCACGACATAGATGCCATATTCATCGGCGAGTTCCAGATACTTTGATACGGGCGGGTAGTGAGAAGTGCGCACACAATTGATATTGAACTGTTTGAAAAGGTTCATGTCCTTCCTTATGGTCTGCTCGTTCATGGTATGTCCGAGTTCGGGATGCTGCATATGGCTGTTGATGCCATTCAGCTTCACAGGCACACCGTTAAGGTAAAAGACCTGGCCTCGGATCTCGGTCTCCTTGAAACCTATCCTTCCTGAAATCACCTCAAGTGTCTTTCCCGCGGGATCGATCAGCTCGTAAGTCAGAAGGTAAAGGTTGGGATACTCGGCGGACCATTTTGCAGGATCGGTTATCATCTCGGAAAAATTGATCTTCTCCCTGCCTTTTGATCCTATGCTGATATTATCTGATGAGAAGGTTTTAAGTGCATTCCTGTCTGACCCGTAAAGGGTTGTCCTTACCTTATATCCGTTCGCAGGTACATCAGAATAATTCCTTACATCTACTGCAATATCGAGTCTCGCATCCCTGTAATTCTCATCAAGGTCGGTTGTGGCAAACCAGTCGGAGATATGGATTTTGGGAGTAGCAAACAGCCATACATCGTCAAAGATTCCGGCTAGTCTCCAGTAGTCCTGGTCCTCGAGGTAATATCCTGCCGAGTATTTAAAGACTACCACGGCAATTGTATTTTTCCCCGGCCTAACATACCTGGTAATGTTGTATTCGGCAGGCTCCTGTGCTCCCTTGTTGTATCCGACCTCCTGTCCGTTAATCCACACGTATGATGCTGATGCTGTCTTCTCCATTCTCAGGAAGATCTCCCTGCCTTTCCAGGATGAAGGGATGGAGAAGATCCTGCGGTAAGAACCGGCGGGATTGTATTCTTTCGGCACATAGGGAGGATTCGGGGGAAAGGGAGTCCTGACATTTCTGAAAAGGGGATCTCCGAAACCTTTCATCTCCCAGTTTGAGGGTACTGTAATGGTATCCCAATTTCTGTCGTTGAAATTTTCTCGAAAGAACCCCGGCTGGATCCCTTCGGGAGTATCGGAGTAATGGAATTTCCATACACCATTTAGCGACATGGCGTTTGAAGCTTTGGTGCGGTTATTTATTAACGCTTCCGCAACGGTTGAATAGGGTACCAGCGGAGTATGACCCTCTTCCTGGTTAACCTCGAATATCTGGGGATTCTCCAGGTAGCTGTAAATATCATCAAGAAACGGTTTCTGCTGAGTAAAAGACATTTCACAAACAGCACATAAACAAAGAATTACAAAACCTCTTTTCATTTATTTATTTATTTAAGTTAACTGTGGGTAATCATGAACTAAGTATTGTAAATGCTCAGAAAATCAATTATTTTGCCCCATCCCTAAAAGGTGTAATTGATTTTCCTCGCTCTCCCTGGGGTTAGAGTGAACGAAGAAACGACCCCGCGGAGAGGAGGAACTCGATGAAGTTAAAATCAAGAGATTTATGTATATGATTTCTGATACTCATCTTATTTAATGCAGAGTCTAATATATACAAAAAAACCATCCGGTCGCTCAGGAGCTGATAAATGTTACCTGCAGGGCTCCAGCCTTCGCCCAACCTCCGCATAGCTACGGTTGGCAAAGCAGGGCTACGGCTGGCAAAGCAGGGCTCAGAGCATGAAGCGAAATGATCTAAATGCCGATTACCGATTTCTGATTACCAAGGAAGCGAAGAAAGGTATAAAGGTATAACGGCACAGAGGCGCAACGGCACAGAGGCAAATCCACTGTTGTGCACTTTGGTCACCGTAGCTTTCTTCGGAAATCGAAGTAGAAACGTCGATTTTAAATGATAACGATTTGAGTCCCGTAGGGACGGCATGTTTGTAGAAAAGTCGATTTTAATTATAACGATTTGAGTCCTGTAGGGACGGCATGTTTGTAGAAACGTATCTGCTTTTTGAATTGTGAGCTCCGTAGGTGCGACATGTCTATCCGGGAGATATAGCAGATGTGCGCAAATCTGGAGAACTATCATAAAAATAGCCTTTGTCAGGCAAAATTCAACTGGCTGGGATTGCAGTTACGCCATTAATCCGTTGCACCCCTGTACCCCTATACCTCTGTACCTCTGTACCTCTGTACCTCTGCACCTCTGCACCTGTACCTCTGTACCTCTGTACCTCTGTACCTCTGTACCTCTGTACCTCTGTACCTCTGTACCGTTATACCTCTATACCTCTATACCGTTATATCATGCCAGGTTTAGATTTCCGTGTTCGTTTCCTGATAAATTTGGATTCTTCGCCTTTTAGAAGTCTCCGGATATTTTTCCGGTGTGTTGCAATAAGAGCGGCTGCGACAATTATTGAAAAGATCCTGAAGACAAATGACGGTGAGTCGAATACCAGAAAGAGCATGAGGGGGAATGCAATTCCTGCACTCATGGAAGAGACGGATACGTAGCCGGTTATAAGGAGCACCGCCACAAATATTGCCAGACACGAGAGTGTAAGCAGTGGGTGGATTGCAAGAAGTACTCCTGATATTGCCGCTACACCCTTTCCTCCTCTGAATCCTGCGAACACAGGGAAAATATGGCCCGTGACGGCCGCCACTCCTGCAAGTATCTGATAATTGACAAGCTGGGCACTTCCGTTCTCAGCAACTCCTGCAAAAAGGGGAAGCATAGTTGCAAGCCATCCCTTTGCTACATCGATCAGTAAAACAGGGATGCCGGTTTTCCAGCCAAGCACTCTTATCACATTTGTTGCTCCTGCATTTCCGCTACCATGTTCACGCACATCAACTTTATGAAAGATCTTTCCCGCCCAGACGGCAGTGGCAACAGATCCAAGGAGATATGCCATCAGAAGGATAAGGGGTAGTTTTATTACAATCATTAATATTTTTTTGTTCAGATTTGAGGTCCGGCATTTATCAGGGTTGAGCTCTCTTCAAGCCCTTCAAATTTACGGAAGTTATTTATGAATTTGAGTGCAAGGTCAGTCGCAGCATTAAGCCATCTGACATCAGAGCCCCATGCTTTTATCGGATCAAGCAGGTCTGGATCAATCCCTTTCACGCTCAAGGGGATTATCAGGTTGAAAACGGGTATCTGCTTAAATTGACTGTTATTGATAGAATTATCCAGTATCGCATTTATTATCTTTCTTGTGGACGGAAGATCTATCCTGCTTCCTTTCCCGTAAGGCCCCCCTGTCCATCCTGTATTTACGAGCCATGCTTCCGCATTATTCTGCTCCATTTTTCTTGTAAGCTCGTTGGCATAGACAATTGGATCGAGCAGGAGGAAGGCTGCCCCGAAGCAAGCCGAGAATGATGGAACCGGCTCTTTGATGCCCCTTTCGGTGCCAGCTACTTTCGCAGTATAACCGCTCAGGAAATAATACCTGGTCTGATCTTTCGTGAGACGGCTTACGGGAGGCAGCACCCCGAAAGTGTCGGCTGTGAGAAAGATGACCTTTCTGGCATGTCCCGCCCTTGATACAGGCTTTACAATATTGTTAATATGGTAAATGGGGTAGGATACTCTTGTGTTTTCGGTTTTGGAATTATCGTCGAAGTCTATTGTTCCGTCAGGCAGTATGACAAGATTCTCCAGGAGGGCATCGCGCCGGATGGCATCATATATATCAGGTTCCTTCTCTTTGCTGAGGCTGATGCATTTGGCATAACACCCGCCTTCGAGATTAAAGATACCCTCTTCATCCCATCCATGTTCATCGTCGCCGATAAGAGCCCTTTCATGATCGGTGGAAAGAGTTGTTTTACCTGTGCCGGAGAGTCCGAAATATATTGCGACATCGCCTTTTTTGCCAACGTTGGCAGAACAGTGCATGGAGGCTATCCCTTTGAGCGGCAGGTGGTAATTCATAACCGAGAAAATGCCCTTCTTCATTTCGCCACCGTACCATGTGCCTCCGATAACAGCCATACCTTCAGTCAGATTGAAGAATACAAAATTCTCGGAGTGGAGGCCCTGGCTCTTCCAGTCGGGATTTGTTGCTTTTGAAGCCATGAGCACAACAAAGTCGGGCTCAAAAATCTCCTGCTCCTCAGGGTCTGGCCTGATAAACATATTTTTCACGAAATGTGCCTGCCAGGCTACTTCAAGTATAAACCTCACTCCCAGTCGGGTATTTTTATTGGCCCCGCTCCAGCAATCCATCACGTAAATCCGTTTTCCGGAAAGCTGCCTGGCTGCAATTTTCCTGCAGTGCTCCCACACTTCAAAAGTAATTGGTTTATTGTCTGATACTTGTGCTTTTTCAGATTTCCACCAGACTCTCTCTTTTGTCTTTTGATCAAGGACGATGTATTTATCTTTCGGAGAGCGGCCGGTAAAGACACCAGTGTCAACCGCAACGGCTCCGGTTTTGGTAATGATACCTTTCTCCAGCCCGGTCAGTCCCGGGTTGGTCTCTTCATCAAAGAGTCTGTTATAGTCCGGATTATAGATTATCTCCTGAGCATCATATATATCATATTTTCTCAGGTCCTCACTTGTAACCATAACCAATTAAAATGTCATGTATTTATTTGTTATATGTTCCCGGAATATCTTATAAGAACCTTCTAAGATAGTTCAAATTTCGTGAAATTGAATAATTCCTTGCAGAGTAATAATTATGTGGAACACCTCCGGTGTTCAATAGTCAGACGTTAGTTTCTGATGCCCATCACCCTTCAGGAAAGATTGATGATCAAAATACAAGAGGCTGTCTTTTCGGGACAGCCTCTCAATTATGAAGAATAATCTGATTTTATTTTCCGTATTTAACGGCTGCCTGTGCGGCGGCCAGTCTTGCTATCGGAATCCTGAAGGGAGAGCAGCTCACGTATGTGAGGCCATTCTTGTAGCAGAACTCAACAGAAGCAGGATCGCCTCCCTGTTCGCCGCAGATGCCGACCTTGAGATCTGGTCTGGTGGCACGGCCCTTCTCGACGGACATTGTGATCAGTTGTCCCACACCATCCTGGTCAATTGTCTGAAAAGGATCGGCCGAAAGGATCTTTTTGTCGAGGTAGTCATGCAGGAAGCCGCCTGTGTCGTCGCGGCTGAATCCGAACGTCATCTGCGTCAGGTCGTTTGTGCCGAATGAGAAGAACTCGGCGCTTTTTGCCATCCGTTCAGAGAGGAGGGTGGCACGGGGGATTTCGATCATGGTGCCATATTTGTAATCAATCTTTTTCAGTCCATGTTTCTTGCATATTTCTGCATAGACCTTATCAACTACTTTTTTGGTCTCCTCCAGTTCGGCCACATCGCATGTAACAGGTACCATCAGCTCGGGCATCGGTTTTTTCTTCTCATTAAGCAGTTCGGCTGTTGCATCTAGCATAGCGCGTACCTGCATCTCGGTTATTCCCGGGTAAGTAATGCCAAGGCGGACACCACGGTGACCCATCATGGGATTGCTTTCGTGGAGTGCCTCTCCACGCTTGACGACATCCGATTTTTTAATACCGAGAGCCTCCGCCAGCTCAGCCTGTTTATCTGCACTCTGCGGGACAAACTCATGGAGCGGAGGGTCGAGCAGCCTGAAGGTAACCGGCTTACCATCCATGGCCTCAAGAGTAGCCTTCATATCTTTCTTTACATATTTAAAGAGTTCGTTAAGAGCTTTGCGTCTTTCATCTTCATTGGCGCTCAGAATCATTTTCCGGAGAAGGAAGAGCGGCTGTTCTGATCCTTTTCCATAGAACATGTGTTCGGTACGGAAGAGTCCGATACCTTCGGCTCCGAAATCAAGGGCGATTCTGGCATCCTCGGGCGTGTCGGCGTTGGTGCGAACACCCATGGTACGGTATTTGTCAACGATCTTCATGAAGCTCTTGAAGCGGGGATTTTCTGTTGCATCCATAAGCTTCAGTGCTCCTGTATATACATTACCTTTTGTTCCGTTAAGAGTGAGGAGATCTCCTTCTTTTATCACCAAATCGGTTCCCTGTACTTTGGCTCTCTTCCCGGCTGCATCGACATGGAGTGCACCGGCTCCGACCACACAGCATTTTCCCCAGCCGCGTGCCACAAGGGCGGCATGTGAGGTCATACCACCACGTGCGGTAAGGATACCTTCAGCTGCGCGCATCCCTTCAACATCCTCCGGATTGGTCTCTTCACGGATAAGTATGACTTTATGACCTTTACGGTTCCAGGCAACAGCAGCTTCTGCTGTAAAGACTGCCTGTCCGACGGCTGCTCCGGGCCCTGCGGGAAGGCCTTTGACAACCGGTTTTACTTTCTTCTCGGCCTCAGGATCGCATATCGGATGAAGCAGTTCATCAAGCTGTGCCGGATCAACTCTTGTAACGACCGTCTTCTCGTCGATGAGCTTTTCCTTTAACATATCCATTGCCATGTTGAGGGCAGCAGTTCCGGTCCGTTTCCCTACCCGGCACTGAAGCATGTACAGAGTCCCTTCCTGAATAGTGAACTCAATATCAAGCATGTCATGGAATGATTTTTCAAGAATGTCACGTATATCGGAGAGCTCTTTATATGTCCCCGGCATGCTTTCCTGCATACTGTGGAGATGTTCGTTCTGTTCATTTTTTGTATCATCATTGAGGGGATTGGGAGTCCGGATACCGGCAACCACATCTTCACCCTGGGCATTTACCAGCCACTCTCCATAGAAAATGTTATCACCTGTGGCGGGATTGCGGGTAAAGGCAACGCCGGTTGCTGATGAATCACCCATATTGCCAAATACCATTGCCTGTACATTAACAGCTGTTCCCCAGTCGTCGGGAATTCCTTCGATACGGCGGTACGACACGGCTTTCTTGCCGTTCCAGCTCTTGAATACAGCCTTTATGCTTCCTTCAAGCTGCTCCTCTGCATCGTCAGGGAATGGTTTCCCGAGAACCTGCTTCACTTTCTTCTTGAATTTCTCTGAAAGATCCTTCAGCTCATCGGCAGTGATTTCAGTATCTGCAGAATAGCCTTTGCTCTTCTTGAAGTTATCAAGCATTTCATCGAGCTGCTTACGGATTCCTTGACCTTCAGGAAGTTCAACTCCTTCGGCCTTCTCCATAACAACGTCGGCATACATCATTATCAGACGACGGTATGAATCCCATACGAAACGAGGGTTGTTGGTCTTCTTAAGAAAGCCCGGGATAGTTTTTGAACAGAGTCCGATATTGAGTACGGTATCCATCATACCAGGCATTGAACGGCGGGCGCCTGAGCGGCATGAAACGAGCAGGGCATTTTCAGGATCGCCATACTTCATTCCCATCGTTTTTTCAGTCTTTTTCATGGCTGCCCATACTTCCGGCATGAGTTCTTCCGGAAGTGTGTGATTGTTCTTGTAATACTCAACGCAGGCTTCAGTGGTAATTGTGAAACCGGCAGGTACAGGTAGCCCCAGCAGACACATCTCTGCAAGGTTGGCTCCTTTTCCTCCAAGGAGGTTCTTCATATCTGCTTTACCGTCAGCTGTCTTGCTTCCAAAGGAGTAAACTCTTTTTACTTTTGACATACTTTTTGATTTTTGAATATAAATTTAAATAAATTGTTTTTTGCAAAATTAAGGTGCAAAGGTAATATATAAAATTGAATTCTGAAATATGTGATCAGGAGGAGCGGGGATGGAACATAATCAATGTGTCGCGCAGAAAACTGCGGTCGATATGGGTATAGATTTCGGTGGTAAGAATCGACTCATGGCCCAGCATTTCCTGAACAGCCCTCAGATCGGCACCTGCCTCTATCATGTGAGTGGCGAATGAATGCCGGAAAGTGTGAGGGCTGATCTTCTTTCTGATACCGGCTTTTGCAGCAAGCTCCTTAATTATGGTAAAAATCATTGCTCTTGTAAGCCTCCTTCCCCTGCGGTTGAGAAACAGTATGTTCTGATCAAGTACAACAGGAAGCCTGTTACGGTCGGCCCTGTAGATATCTATCTCCTTAAGGGCTTTCGAACCTATCGGAACGAGCCTCTGCTTGTCCCCCTTGCCTGTTACCGTTACGAATCCTTCACTATAATGGATATCGGTAATACGAAGGTTCACAAGTTCAGATACCCTTAGTCCGCAGCTGTAAAGTGTCTCGATAATCGCCTTGTTCCTGTGACCTTCTGCTTTGCTGAGGTCAATGGCCCCAATTACCCTGTCTATCTCTTCAACCGATAATACCTCCGGCAGTCTTATACCCGTCTTGGGTGATTCAATAAGCGATGCGGGGTTCTCATCTATTTCACCGTCAATCAGCAGGTATCTGAAAAATGATCTTATTCCCGAAACCACACGTGCCTGTGTCCTCGGATTTGCATTTTCTGCAGCAAGATGTGACAGGAATTTCCTTAAATCCGGGTAAGTGACTCTCCCGGGAGTTACATCACCCATATTATCGGCGTAAAACCTCTCAAGTCTCCCAATATCACTTATGTATGCTTCTATGCTATTGACAGACAATGATTTCTCAAGCCTTAGCCAGGTTTCGAAGTTCTTAATTGCCTGTGTCCATGAGAGGCTCATAGAGTTTGATAGGGATTTAACATCTTAAAAGTATTCTTTTTTTAGTTATTTTTACCGTTTAATATGCGACCGGTAACTCTTTTCAAGATGAATATTCAGATTATAAATGGTCCTAACCTCAACCTTCTGGGAATAAGAGAACCTGAAAAATACGGCTTTAGCTCCTTTGAGGATTATCTGGCAACCCTGAAGTCCCTCTATCCGGGTATAAAGTTTGACTATTTTCAGTCGAACATCGAGGGTGAAATTATTGATCAGATACAGAATACAGGTTTCAGCTCGGATGGAATAATACTGAATCCGGGCGGTTACACACACACATCGGTCTCAATTGCAGATGCAGTAGCTGCAATTAAAGCGCCCGTTGTTGAGGTTCATATAACAAATATTGCTGCCCGTGAGGAGTTTCGCCACAAAAGTATTGTGAGCAGGAGCTGCACCGGCACCATCACCGGATTCGGGCTCGATGGTTACAGGCTGGCTGCCGAAGCACTTATCAGGATTAAAAGAGGGGAATAGAATCCTTTAATGAAAAAGAAACGAACAAAAATAGTAGCAACCATTTCTGACAGGAGATGTGATCCCTCATTTATCCGGGAGTTGTATGAGGCGGGTATGGACGTGGTCAGGATAAACTCCGCCCATCTTGGTACCGAAGGCGCTCTAAGGATAATAGGAAATGTAAGGGAAGTGTCAGATAAAATTGCGATACTGCTCGATACCAAGGGTCCCGAGATCAGGACCACCACCTCTGATTATCCGATAATTCTGACAAAGGGGTCTGCCATGGTGATAGAAGGTGATCCGCAGAAGAAGAGCACACAGGAACGCATCTATGTTAATTACAGTGGCTTTGCGGATGATGTCCCCGAGGGATCGATGATCCTTTTCGATGACGGCGAGATTGAGCTCAAAGCTATGTATAAGGAGGGGAACACGGTGGTTTGCTCCGTGGAAAATGACGGGGAACTCGGGTCCAGGAAAAGCGTCAATGTTCCCGGGGTAAAGATCTGTCT
>Ga0068714_10006561_pt1 | contig 11763 bp, 6 predicted proteins | sample MTBNYHSulfiMetaG_FD_62988 | JGI IMG/M metagenome (GOLD analysis project Ga0068714, IMG submission 62988) | Enrichment culture microbial communities from rom New York Harbor, USA that are MTBE-degrading - MTBE-NYH (New York Harbor Sulfidogenic)... | ecosystem: Environmental > Aquatic > Marine >... | reverse complement strand
GCGCCCTGGCTCGCATGGATGTTCAGGGAATCGTTCACGGCTTCGTTCATGATCCACGACTAACGATTGAAGAAATACTGGAAAAACGCGTGGATTGTCTCGTGGGTATTCCTGTGCAGGTTTTGTCTCTTGCGCGCCAAGGGGATGGTGCCCGAGTACCCCCCGGCCTGATCAGGAGTGTGCTCCTCAGTGCCGATTACGTGGCTAAGGCGGTAGTGGATGAGGTGATACAGGTGTGGGGATGCGAGGTCTTTGAGCATTACGGCATGACGGAGATGGGCCTTGGCGGAGGGGTTCAGTGTTCAGCCCATGATGGCTATCACCTTCGGGAGGCGGACTTTCTTTTTGAAATCATAGAGCCGGGGAGCGGTCGACAGGTGCCCGACGGCCAAACAGGCGAGATTGTTTTTACCACCCTTACCCGCAAAGCCATGCCCCTCATCCGTTATCGTACCGGCGATCTGGCCCGTTTCATTCCCGAACCCTGCCCCTGCGGGACGGTCCTCAAACGGCTGGACAGGATTCAGGGCCGGCTCAAGGGTGCGGTGGAGCTGGAGAAAGGCCACCAGTTATCTATCTCTGATCTCGACGAAATCGTTTTCGCCGTGCCCGGGGTCATGGACTATCAGGCGGAGGTTTACGAAGAAGAAGGAATTGCCCATCTGGGGCTAAGGGTTCACGCAGCAACCGCCGATTTCAAGGAAGCACAGGGTGCCGTATATGATGCTTTGAGGAATGCCAGCCTTTTGCGGGAATTCCTGCGGAGAGGCTCGCTAGTTCTCGGTCCCGTCGTTTCAGGAGCACCGGGCGCCCCCGCAGCGAAGCGAAAGATCATCGACCGGAGGCAAACAGGATAAAAGGGAATGATGCCCGGGCATTTCTGCTTGACAGCCGCCACTCTTTTATATATTTGATTTGAGGTTTATATCAAGACAGACATAACTCAGAAGGCTAAATGGAGAGAATAATGACGGCAAGAAAAGTTTACAGTGTTTGCGGTATGTGCTCGGTGCGATGTCCCATCCAGGCCGAAACCGAGGACGGGTCCCTGCGTTTTCTCCAGGGCAACCCCCATGCGGCAGGAATCGACGGAGCCTTGTGCGCCCGCGGATCCGCCGGCCCTGCTCTCGTCAAGGACAACGAAAGGCCCCAGTTCCCTATGATTCGGGAAGGGGAAAGAGGCGAGGGGCGCTGGCGCAGGGTATCCTGGGATGACGCGCTTGATCATGCAGCGGACCGGCTCAAGGGCGTCATATCCGAGCACGGCGGGCGAAGCGTTCTTTTTTCGGATCGCGGCGGGCCTTTCCGTGATCTGCACATGGCCTTCGTGCGCGGTTTGGGCTCTCCCAACTACTGCAATCATGACGCATCCTGCGCGCGCAATGTCCAGCATGCGGCCCTTTCAGTGTTCGGCTTCGGACGGAAAGACGTATCCTACGATCTCAAGAACTCGCGCCACGTCATCCTCCAGAGCCGCAACATGTTCGAGTCCATAAATGTGAAGGAAGTCAACGACCTCGTCAGCGCTCTGGACAAAGGCTGCAGGCTCACAGTGATAGACATTCGCGCCAACATTTCCGCAACCAAGGCTCATAACTTCTTCCTCATAAGGCCGGGGACGGATTACGCTTTCAATCTTGCGGTCATTCACACCCTGCTCTATCAGGACCTCTACGATGCGCGGTTTGCCCATCTGTGGGTCAAGGACCTTCGTGAACTCCGGGAGTTTGCAAGACCCTATACACCGGCTTGGGCCGAGGAAGAGACAGGAATAGAGCGAGACAGAATCGTTGCTTTCGTGCGGGAACTTGCCGCTGCAAAACCGGCCGTCCTGTGGCATCCCGGGTGGATGACCGCCAGATACAAGGATTCCTTTCACACCTGCCGCTCGATCTATCTTGTCAACGCCCTTCTCGGGTCCGTGGGAGCCAAAGGCGGACTGCCCCTGACGAACAAGCCTTCGGATGTGGGACGGAAAGGGCTCAAAAAGCTTGTTGACCTGTTTCCAAAGCCGCAGGAAAAGCGCGCGGACGGAGTTGGATGGCGCTACCCTCACTTCGACTCCGGGCCCGGACTGCTCCATCTCGCGTTCAAAGCGATAGAAAGCGAGGATCCCTACCCGCTCAAGGCCTATATCGCCTATCGCCACGATCCACTGATGGCTTTTCCAGACCCCGAGAGACTCAAGACGATTCTCCAGAGACTGGAACTTATCGTTTCCGTGACCTTCAGCTGGTCCGACACGGCCTGGTTCTCGGATGTAGTGCTGCCCCTTTCTCCCTATCTGGAAAGAGAAAGCGTTCTTGCAACCAAGAACGGACTGAAACCCTATTTTTTCGTTCGTAAACGGGTCTTGGAGCCCCGCTTTGAGACGCGCGCGGACTGGGAGATCATTTCCGGCCTTTCGGGAAGACTAAACCTGCAACCCCTTGCGTTTGAGTCCATCGAAGACATCTGGAAGTACCAGTTGGAAGGCACCGGCGTCGGGATCCAGGACTTCGATGTCACCGGCATGGTTCCCCTCTGCGACGATCCGAAGTACTGGAAATTGGAGGAACTCAAATTCAAAACCCCCTCGGGCAAAATCGAAGTACGCTCCGACAAGTTGGAGGGCCAGGGGCTTCCGTCCCTAAAGCCGTACGAATCGCCCTCAATCCCGGCGGACGGAAAATTTCGGCTTACCTTCGGCAGGTGTGCCGTTCACACTCAGGGCCACACGGTCAACAATCCCATTCTCTCGGAGGAAATGCCTGAAAACGTTTTGTGGATGAATTCCGAAATAGCTGAGGAAATGAAGATAGCCGACGGATCGGAAGTGGAGGTCAGCAATCACAATTACTCCGGCAGAATAAGGGTCAAGCTGACTGAACTTATTCATCCGGACGCGGTTTTCATGGTCCATGGCTTCGGGCACTCATTGCCCGTGGAAACCCGGGCTTTCGGCAAAGGATTGGCGGATCATGCCCTGATGATGGGGGGGATGGATATCTGGGACCCTGCCGGAGGCGGCGTGGCAATGCAGGAACACTTCGTCACGGTGACAAAGGTTTCATAGGACGTATCGCGGCTGCAAGTTGACTTTCCGCCTATAGACACGCCAGGACTTTTTCCCTGGAAACCGCCGAGAAGGTTTCCACGGGAGAGAAACGCGGTGTTTTATCAGTTGCCTTCTATTAACCAGTTTTGATATATATCTGACCTGATATTATTGGGGCTCATGGCAACCCAGTCCGATCGGACTGGGAATATCCTTTCTCTTTCCATGGACAAGGAGGCGACGATATGGCACGCAAGATACTGACGGTGAACGGGGTCGAGAGAAAGATCATCGTATCGGCGGAGGAATCCCTGGCCAATGTGCTTCGGCGCCAGCTGGGGCTCACGGGAACCAAAGTCGGTTGCGGGGAAGGCCAGTGCGGCTGCTGCAATGTCATTCTGGACGGGAAGCTGGTCCGCTCCTGTGTGACCAAGATGGAGAAGGTCCCCGACGGGGCCTCCGTGACCACCATCGAAGGCATCGGCACGCCGGACAACCCCCATCCCATTCAGCTCGCATGGGCGTCTAATGGCGCCGCCCAGTGCGGCTTTTGCACCCCCGGCTTCGTGGTGTCCACCAAAGCTCTCCTGGACCGGAATCCCAATCCCTCCCGGGAAGAAGTGAGGGACTGGTTTCAGGTGCATCGCAACGCCTGCCGCTGTACGGGCTACAAGATGATCGTGGACGCCGTCATGGACTCTGCCAAGGTGCTTCAGGGCAAGATGAGGGCCGCGGATCTCGAATTCAAGATGCCTGCGGATGGAAGGATCTGGGGGACCACCTATCCCCGCCCCAGCGCCATTTACAAAGCTACCGGCACCTGGGACTTCGGAGCCGATCTTGCTTTGAAGATGCCGGCCCACACCCTCAGGCTTGCTCTTGCCCAGGCCAAGGTTTCCCATGCCAAGATCATATCCATCGATGCGTCCGAGGCTGAGAAGATGCCCGGGGTCTACAAGGTGATCACTCACAGGGACGTAAAAGGCAAGAACAGGATCAACCGCGTGCTTTCCTTCCCCGGCAACAAGGGGGACGGATGGGACCGTCCCATTTTGTGCGATGATAAGATATTCCAGTACGGCGATGCGGTGGCTATCGTCGCCGCGGATACGGAAGCTCAGGCAAAGGCCGCGGCGGAAAAGGTGAAGATAAGCCTGGAGGCCCTGCCCGCCTACATGAGCGCCCCGGCCGCCATGGCAGAGGATGCCATGGAGATCCACCCGGGCACGCCCAATGTTTTCTACGTCCAGAAACTCGTCAAAGGCAAGGAGACAAAATCTATCTTCGAGAAAGCCGCCCATGTGGTGGAAGACGAATTCTACGTGGGCAGACAGCCCCACATGCCCATGGAGCCCGACTGCGGCCTGGCACACTGGGACGACGACAAGCTCTTCATTCAAAGCAAGTCCATCGCCCTGAATCTCCACAGGGCCATGATTGCCGATGGGGTCGGAGTAAATATCGAAAACCTTCACTTGATCCAGAACAACGCAGGGGGCGACTTCGGCTACAAGGCCAGCCCCACCCTCGAGGCTCTGCTTGCGGTGGCCGCCGTAGTCACAGGCAGACCGGTTTCTCTCGTCTACGATTATCATCAGCAAATGACATATACGGGCAAGCGTTCTCCCTTCTGGATGAAAATCGGCTTTGCCGCGGACAAGGACGGCAAACTCCTCGGCATGGAGACCGACTATTCGATCGATCACGGCCCTTATTCCGAGCTCGGTGATCTCGTCACACTCAGAGGCGTGCAGTGCATGGGCGCCGGGTATGACATTCCCAACATCCGAGGCGAAGGAAGGGTTGTAAGCACCAACCATAGCTGGGGCGCACCTTTCAGGGCATTCGGCTCGCCCCAGTCCGAGTTCGCCTCTGAATCCCTGATGGACATGCTGGCCGAAAAAATGGGTATGGACCCCCTTGAGCTGCGCTACAAGAACTGTTACCGCAAAGGCAGCACCACGCCCTGCGGCCAGGAACCGGAGGTCTACTCCCTGCCCGGAATGTTCGATATCCTGCGGCCCAAATACCAGGAGGCTCTGAAAAGGGCGACGTCGAACTGCAATGCGGAAAAGAAATGCGGCGTAGGAATTTCCATCGGCATATACGGCGCGGGAACGGACGGCCCGGATACGTCCAACGCCGCGGTAGAACTCAATCAGGACGGCGGCGTCACCGTCTATGACACATGGGAAGACCACGGTCAGGGAGCGGACGTGGGAGCACTGGGCACCGCTCACGAGGCCTTGCGACCCCTTGGCCTGCCGCCGCAAAAGATTCGCCGGTATGCCAATGACACGAGCAAATGCCCTGACAGCAATCTCGCCGCGGGCAGCCGCTCCCAGTACATTACGGGCTGCGCTATCAAGGCGGCCTGTGAATCCCTGGTGGAGGCGATGCGCAAACCGGATGGGAAATTCAGGACCTACGACGAGATGGTGAAGGAAAACATCCCGCTCAAGCATACAGGCACCTTCACCTCGCCCGGAACGCCTATTGACGAGAACGGGCAGGGCAGCCCCTTCACCAACTACATGTACGGGCTTTTCATGGCCGAGGTCAGCGTGGAAATGAAGAGTGGAAAAACCACGGTCGACAAGATGACCATGGTTGCCGACGTGGGCGTGGTGAACAACAGACTGGTCGTGGACGGGCAGTTGTACGGCGGCATGGCCCAGGGCATCGGCCTCGCCCTGAGCGAGGATTTCGAAGACATTCAAAAGCATTCGACCCTGGCAGGCGCAGGGTTCCCCTACATCAAGACCATTCCCGACAACATGGAAATCCTCTATGTGGAGACGCCGAGGCCCCTCGGTCCCTTCGGGGCTTCCGGAGTGGGGGAACTGCCGCTGACGAGCCCCCACGCAGCCGTGGTTAATGCCATCAACAACGCTTGCGGGGTGCGCATCAAGAGGCTTCCCGCTCGACCTGAAAAGATCCTTGAGGAGCTAAAAAAGAAGAAGTAGGCTCATCCAAGATAATCACGGGGCCTGGTCCGCGGGGTTGGGCCAGGCCTCAAAAAGCAAGCCGGCCTCGCCGACCTCGTCATGCCTCCCATCGCATCCTGCCTTGACTCTTCTATCATTTTCGATATAAGCTACATCTCAGACCTAACGCAGTTTAATCGTAAATTTTTTCCTCATAGAAGGAGGATGGGAGGCAGAATGCCAAATTTTAGGAAGAGCAAAGAAAATGAGGCTCCGGCCGAATGCCGTCCTCCCGGCAGGGTGAAGTTCGAGATTTACGGAGAAGAGTTGATCCACAAGAAAGTGAGGCCCAGCGGCGCCAGTGGGAGGATTTATCTCCCACCCGATTGGGTGGATCGACATGTGAAAATCATCAGAATTGACTAGGCGTGGGCACCGTCGAGATTCCCATGATATCTTATGAACACGCCCTCCGCACCGTTATGCAAAGCATTCATTCCCTGGGAACTACCTACTGTCCTCTGGAGAAGAGTCTTGGACGAATCATAGCCGAAGATATTCGGGCACCGGTGCATCTACCCGAGACGGAGTCTTCCGGCGTGGACGGCTACGCCCTGCGCAGCGTGGACACTCTTCATGCCTCATCGGATCGACCTGTCAGCCTGAGAATCGCGGGTGAAGTGTGTTCCGTCACGGAAAACCCGCCCGCCATTGCAAGAGGAGAAACAATCGCGACCGTGACGGGAGGGGCTTTGCCCCGGGGAGCGGATACGATCGTTAAACAAGAAGAAGTGGAATCCGACGGACACATTGTGACACTCCGGGCCCCGATCCCTCCGGGCCGATACGTGTCGGAAAAAGGAAAAGATCTGGTTAAAGGCGCCCTGATCGCGAAAAAGAGGACGATTATCAAGCCTGTTGCCTACAGCGTCCTGGCAAGCGTGCGCATGACGACCGTCCCGGTCGTGGAAAGGCCGGCCGCAAGCATTCTGGCCGTCGGAAGCGAATTGGCCGATCTGTCTGATAAGGAGGCCGGCCGCAAAATCGTTGCAAGCAACCTTTTCCTGCTGACCGCACTTGTGGAGACCCTGGGCATTGAGGTTAAGCTGGCGCGTATCACGAAAGACGACAGGGCGTCCCTGGTAAGCAACCTGCAAGAAGCCCTGCAGCACGATATTCTCATTACGGCCGGCGGAACCATGCAGGGTCGATCCGATCTGACCCGTTCCGCCATGGAAGAAGCGGGCGTGGATCTGCGCTTTTCCGGCATTTCCGTGGTGCCCGGTAAAGGGACCTCGTTCGGTCTCTTCGAAGACAAACCGGTCTTCGCTTTGCCGGGGACACCGTCTGCGGTCTTTACCGTATTCCACACCTTGATCCGCCCGTGCCTCCGGAAGCTCATGGGGCAGGCGCAGAGAGATCTGAGCCCGATCACAGCCGTTCTGGAACAAGACCTTCATAAACGTCCCGGCCTGGAGCACTTCGTCATGGGACAGGTATCGGTTCGCGAAGGCGAATACCGGGCTCGCCCCCTTGCCAGGCGTGAGCACGGCGTCTTTTCCGCCATGAGGAAAACTAATGGATTCATCGTGGTGCCGGCGGATAGAGACCACCTGGAACAAGGGGTGACTGTGTCTGTTCACCTTCTCGATCCTTTGCCTTCAACTGCATCTCCAGCCCCATCGGGGGGGGAATAAATCTTTCCTTTTGGATCCTCTTATGTTAATCGTAACATATCGATCGTCGCAGAATGACGTCCCGCTTCCTCGCTCCAACCCCTGGTCGCCTATGGCGCCGCCGATCCGCAGGATTCCGGATTCCTTCGGAAAGGCGGGCAAACCTCTTCCCCGAGATCACAGGGCAGGAGGCAAGGGTGAGGGGGAGCCGACGTTTGCTGATTCGAAGAGCAAAGGGGTGGAATATGAGGTCTTTTGAGGAACTCCTGGAGACTTCGGTTGAGCGGCACGGCCATTTGTGTCCGGGCCAGGTTGTGGGAGTGCGTATGGCGATGCTCGGGTGCAAACTAACAGGGCTGGACGATCCGAGCAGCCGAGAACAGATCAAGAAACTTCTGGTTTACGTTGAAATGGACCGTTGCACCGCGGATGCGGTGGCCCACGTGACAGGGGTTAAACTGGGAAGGCGGTCTCTGAAGTTCATGGACTACGGGATCATGGCGGCGACTTTCGTCAACCTGGAGACCGGGAAAGCTTTCAGGGTCCTTTCCACCGAGGAATCCCGCGATCTCGTGTCCCACTATGCGCCGGAGGTTTTCGGCAAAGTGGAGCGGCAGCTTGAGGCCTATCAGCGCATGCCGGACAGCGTTCTGTTCCGTGTTCAGAAAGTGCATGTTCCTCTTCATGACGAAGATATGCCCGGACCCACCAGGTACAAAGCAGCATGTTCACGCTGCGGCCAGATAGTCAGGGATCGCAGGGAAGTGAAGAGGAACGGCGAGACACTTTGCAGGCCCTGCGCCGAGGGAGCCTATTTCTCCCATGCAAGAGAAATCACCTGGCCTGCCATGAACTGGTCGCCACAAAGAGACAATCAGGCGAAAGCCGGAAACCTTGCATCGTTGCCATGTGCCTCCGCAATGAGCGCATACGAAGGGCGTGATCCCGGTCAAGTAGATAAGGAGGCGCAATCATGCTGAAGACGGTTGAGTTGAAAGACTCTCTGGGAATGGAACTCGCCCATGACATCACCGAGATCCGACCGGGCGAGTTCAAGGGTCCGGCATTCCGCAAAGGGCACACAGTTTGCAGCGAAGACATCTGCCATCTGCAAAAACTCGGGAAAAATAATTTGTACATCGCTGAACTGGAAGAAGACGAGATACATGAAAATCAGGCGGCCTCCATCCTGGCGAAAGCACTCGCCGGCGAGGGGATAGTGTGGAAGGATGATCCGAAGGAAGGGAAGATCGTTCTTACCGCCGGCGTGGACGGCCTGTTCAAGGTGGAAACGGCTGCGCTGGCGTCATTCAACCTGGTCGACGAGGTGATGTGCGCCACTATTCACAACAACACCCTGGTCAGGAAAGGAGAGATGGTGGCGGCCACCCGGGCCATTCCTCTGGTCATGAAGCGCGCGCCTGTCGAACGGGCCGCTGCGATCGCCATGCAGAACGACCACCCTCTTTCCGTGAAACCGCTGAGGAATGCCAGCGCCGGGTTGGTGATTACAGGGAGCGAGGTGTACCACGGCCTTATTCAGGACTGCTTTGCACCCATTCTCACCGGTAAAGTAGAGGCCCTGGGCTCCCGGGTTGCCTCTGTCGACTTTGCGCCGGACGATGCGGAAATCATCGGCCGCGCAATCCGCTCGCAATTGGACAGGGGGTGCGACCTTGTCCTGGTCACCGGCGGGATGAGCGTAGATCCCGACGATGTGACCCGTCACGGTATCCGTCTTGCCGGAGCTACCGAGATTCACTACGGCGCCGCCGTTCTGCCCGGCGCCATGTTTCTGGTTGCCTACCTGGGCGAAGTTCCCCTCCTGGGGGTCCCGGGATGCGGCCTGTACCATCGGGCGACAGTCCTCGACCTGGTCCTGCCCAGAATTCTGGCAGGCGAGCACATCGGAAAGTCGGATCTCGCCTTCCTGGGCCACGGCGGACTGTGCCGGAACTGCCCTGAGTGCAGCTTTCCCCACTGCCCTTTCGGAAAATGAGCTTGGCCTTAAAGAATCTTGCCTATAGCAAAGTAAGAAAACGGTGCCGGGCCGTTCACGCTTTCTTGCGAATCCTGCACGGAAGGTTTTTCAAGTTCGGGGTCCCGAACTCCTTGCCCAGCTTTTCAAGGGACGTGACCATGTTGAAGTTCGATTTTTTCCACTCAAACTGCTCTTTCGGATCCCCCTCCGGAAACCACCAGCCCAGCGCGGCACTGACGACGCGAGGATGCACTGTGTCGGTCAGGCGGGCCGTCTGCGTGATCTCTCCATACTTGGTTTCGATCACGACCTCGTCTCCGTCCCCGACCCCATACCTTGCCGCCGCATCGGGATGGATCTCCACCGTCGGCCGGGGTCTCTTCTCACGGAGCTTGTCCACCCACCGGTAGGAAGACATGAGATAGTAACGGCTCTTTGCGCTGATCAGCACCAGGGGATAGTCGGGATCTTCCTCCTCGGGAAGAGCCATGAATTCAGGCAGGGGTTTAAGCCCGAATTTCTCGGCCGTGCTGAGCTTCAGCTCCACCTTTCCGGTGGGCGTGCGAAAGCCTTCCTTTTCATACAGCTTGAACAGGTCCGGTCCTTTCAGATATCCCATTGCAGCGAATTCCCGGTAGGTGAGTCCCGCAGGCTTGAGCACGTCGTCCAGGAACGCCTCATGGTCCTCGTGCCAGTATTCGGGGGGAGAGATTCGTTTGCCCAGCTCGTTCATGATCTTGATGTCGGGCCAGCATTCCCCGGGCGGGTCCACGATTTTCGGCCGAGCGAGAATCATGCCGTGTCCGATCCCGTAGTGGCCGATATCGTTCATCTCGAACTGATGGGCCACCGGAAAGACAATGTCAGCGACAGAGGCTGTGGGGGTCATGAATATCTCGGCCACGGCCACGAAATCGAGGTCCATGAAAGCCCGATAGGTGGTCCGGCTGTCGGCCCACGCCACCATCGGGTTCGTGCACATCCCGTAGTAACCCCTGACCGGGTAGGGATCGTTTTCGAGAACCGCCTTCCTGAAGTAGGCGGGAGGGATGGTCATGAACCTGGGAATGACGTGGTGATGGGCGCTGATCATCTCCTTTCTCTTTTCAGGGATGAGATCCGCTCGGACGAATTGAGCCAGACCCATGATCTTGGGATCCCGGGCGTGGACATTTCCGCCCGCCACGTCAAGATTGCCGCAAATCGCCATCAGGCAGACGAGGGAGCGGGTCGCATCGAACACGTGGATGTCGTGTTCGATCGGGTTCCCCCATTGAAGGGCCGCAGGTCCGGCCGTCGCGTACATCCGCGCCGCCTTTTGGGTCAGATCCGCGGGAACCCATGTGATTTCCGCGACCCGTTCAGGGGTGTATTCTTCCGCGCTGCGGGCAAGATCCTCGAATCCGTAGGTGTACTTCTCCACGAAGGCTTTGTCGTAGAGGGATTCCCGGATAATGACGTGGATGAATCCGAGCGCGAGCGCCTGCGCCGTTCCTGGCCGCAACTGGAGCCAGACATCCGCCTTTTCAGCCATATCCGTTCTTCTCGGATCCACCACGATGAGCTTCGCGCCCCCCTTGAGCTGATCGTAGAAAAGACTCGCGATCTGCCCTTCCTCGTTGGTCGAGGAAACGTTGCTCGCCCAGAGGAGGATGAGCTCCGTGGGATGGCGGATATCTGCCACGGGATAGAATCCGCAGGTGTGGACCCCCGTGATCTCCCGTGGGGCATGGCATACGTCCTGGGAGGCGATGACATTGGGAGAGCCGAAAATATTGGCGAGGCGAATCAAGACGAAGTGCTCCAGGCCCTTCGGCATGCCCACGCCGAAGCCGACTGCCCGAGCACCGTATTTCTCCTTGATGCGGATCAGGTTCCCGGCGGTTTCAGCCAGAGCCTCTTCCCATGATATGCGCTGCCACTTCCCCTCGCCCCGCTTCCCGACCCGCTTCAAGGGGTGCGTGAGGCGAGCCGGGTGGGTGAGACGGTCAGGCGAAACCCTGCCCTTGAAACACGTGTAACCCCTGTTCAGGTACCCTTCGGGATCGCCCTTGACCTGCACGATCCGGTTGTCTTTCACCCCCACGAGGAGGGCGCACCCTCCATGGTCCATACGCGCGCAATGCGTCTTTTCCCATCGAA
>Ga0068714_10006560_pt1 | contig 11764 bp, 11 predicted proteins | sample MTBNYHSulfiMetaG_FD_62988 | JGI IMG/M metagenome (GOLD analysis project Ga0068714, IMG submission 62988) | Enrichment culture microbial communities from rom New York Harbor, USA that are MTBE-degrading - MTBE-NYH (New York Harbor Sulfidogenic)... | ecosystem: Environmental > Aquatic > Marine >... | reverse complement strand
AGGCGAACCGCGTTCTCCGCATTGGCAAAAGCACCCACTTGAATGGAATATCCCAGGAGGGGGAGTTCCCTTTTCGGCGGTTCAGGTTTCGAGACGACAGGACCCCGGCCGGCGCAACCCGCGGCCAGGAAGAGCGCTGCGAGGATGAAGACCCGCGTAAACGTGAGGATCCGCGTCATCCCAGCCTAGAGCGGCGTGAGAGGAGACTTGACGTGGATGTGCTCGATTCCGGGTTTGAGGAAAAACGTGCTCATCTCCACTTTTTTCTGATTTGGAGAAAAGGTGACCACGAATTTCTTTTCACTGGGCACCCTGTCCAGACTCTTCACGTCGTCGAGTTCGATCGTCGGGTTGCTCCGGAAGGCCACTTCGATGGTGTGGGCATCTCTCATGCCTATGAGGTCCACGGGCCCCTCGGGATAGCGGGGATTCCGAAAAGCGGGAATAGGGAGCAAACCTCGCTCCTTCAGAAATCCATAGAGGACGCACCGGATGGTTTCCTTGATCACGAGGTCGCTCGCGTGGCCGGCAGGAGTTTTGCCGAGCGCTTCCTCGACGGCCTTCTTGATCTCTTCTTTCACGACGATAACCTCCTTTCGGATCATTTTTTCGAGAACCGTCATCCTTTGTGCTGCAGGAGGCATTCGTAAGCCGCCTTGACGCGGATGAACGACTCCTTGTCGCCGCCCTGATCAGGGTGGGCCTTCAAGGCGAGCCTCCGATAGATCCGGCTCAGTTCCCGCCGGTCCATCTTCTCGAATTCAGTGATCGTGATGCCGAGGTGGAGGCACGCTTCCTTCTCCGAGCCGGACGTCCCGCCTCGAGCAGACCCGAATCTTCTCGAGAAGCGGTGCCTCCAGACGAAGTCGGTCACGTATTCATCCCACACGATATTGGGATCAAAAGCGCTGTCGAAGTAGAGGATCGCGTACTTCTGCAGATAGGGGTGAAGGGTGGTCGCATCGTGGTCGTCCACGCCCTGGAAGAAATGCCTGTCCCGGTTCAGCCGGCAGAGTTCTTCCAGGAAGGCCTCCTCCACCTTGAAGGGGTCAAGCGCTTCGGGATGGTATCTTGTCGGCAGGTGTCTGAAGGACCTCTGCAGGCCGAGCGCCGTGTACAGATAGCGGCGGATCTCGTGGGGCGGGAGTTCCCGCTCCATCTCCTCCAGCAGAGTTTCGGTTTCGTCCCTGCTTTTTTCCAGGAGCACGTTGAGAAACTTCCAGGGCTTCGCTTCCAGGTCGCCGATGTGGACCCGGCCGAACCGAAGATAGTGCAGTCTCCTTTTGTCGAAGGCGTGCAGTGCCTTGTGGCGACGCAGCAGTTCTTCGGACGAGCAGTGTTTCCATCGGCTGCTTTCCGGTCTGCTGAACCTCTCAACGATCCGACGAACGTGGGGGTCGAGGAAGGGAATGAAGAGCCCTTCGAGCTCGCGCTCGGAGTATTCCACACCCTGATGCTGCAGGTCCTCTTCCAGGGATTCCCGGATATAGAAGCTGTTCCCGCCGGGATACTCGATGTAGGCCCCGGGGTCCGCCCCCAGGTCGAACAGGATCCGGTGTTTCAGGCAGCCGTCCCGGCGGCAGCTCTCACGGATCGTGTAACGGTGATCACCTCGAATGGTCTCATGCTTCAGGTACACCCCGGGCCTCCATGACCATAAACCTACGCGTTGAGGAGGCGTGTGTCAAATCGTTGCAATGCCGAATGTCAACCCGGACGACATGAAAGCTTGGCGGGACAAATGAAAAAATGGAGCGAAAGACATCACGAACGGCCTGTCAACACCCGGATGTAAAGAAGAACCGCTCACGCATCGGCCGGAGATGAAGAGCCCTCACCGGGGGTATCGTCTTCCGCCAGGATTTTGTTCAGGACGTTTTCCGATCCCCGAGGCGCCGGGGCCTCCTCGGGCAGGTAGATCATCACGCCCCCCTTCACGGGCCGGGTGACGATTCTGCCTTCCTCGGCCAGTCTTGTCGTGGTCTCGATGGGGTCTTTCTGATAGTACTCCCTGAAGGCTTCGTTGAAGCCGCTGTAGACCGAATGAATGCCCTTGTACGGAGGCTTGCGAAGTTTTCTTACGGCCTTGACGATGAACTCGTGTTCTGAAAGCTTTCTTTCTTCCCCTTCCATCACCAGTCCCTCCTCTCCTTGGAATGGAACACCACCCGTTTCCTTCAAAGCGTTGATGATCCGCGATGGGAACGTTCTCCCTCTTAACAGATAACGCTTTGGAATGTCAAGGGAACCGATTTAGTTCAGCGGCCAGCTCGCGGTGACCGAGGTTCCCTTTCCCGGTTCCGACCGGATCCTCACGGACCCTCCCGCGATTTCAGCGCGCTCTTTCATGCTCGAGAGCCCCAATCCGCTTCCCGAATGCCTCGACAGCCCTCCCCGGTTCGGGTCGAAACCTGTGCCGTTGTCCTCGATCTTCAGCTCGATGACCCCGTCCTTTGCTCTCAAGGCGAGGCGGATCCGATCCGCCCTGCTGTGTTTTGCGATGTTGTTGAAAGCTTCCTGCAGAATGCGATAGATCACCGTCTTCAGCGCCTTGGGCACCTCTTTTTCCCGGATGCCCAGGTCCGACTCTATGCGGATGCCCGGGTAGGTTTTGCTGAATTCGCGGGTGAACCATGAAAGGGTGGACAGGATCCCGAGGTCGTCCAGCATGGAGGGATGGAGCGCGAGCTGGATTCTTCTGGCTTCTTCCATGGTGTGCTGGATCATGGTGACGGCCTCCTCCACGGGCGGAGACATCTCCGGTTCGCTCACAAATCTCTCCAGCCTGAATTTCACGGCCGCAAGGGAAGAGGAGAGGGTGTCGTGGATGTCCCTTGCGACACGCTTCCTTTCGTTTTCCTGGGTTTCGAGAAGCCGGGAAGCGAGATAGTGGACGGCCTTCTCCGATTCTCTGAGGGCCTCCTCCGCTTTCTGCCTTTCGGCGATCTCCTGGCGCAGGAGGCGATTGGACTCGGATAACTCCGCGGTGCGCTCCTCCACCCTCCGTTCCAGTCCGTCATGCGCTTCTCGGAGGGCTCTTTCCGCCTGCTTCCTTTCCGTGATGTCCCTGATGATGGCGGTGAAAAAGACATCGCCGTTCTGGCCCCAGGAGGACAGGGACAGCTCGATGGGGAACTCGGCGCCTCCTTTTCTCATGGCCGCCAATTCGATGAAGTTTCTTCTCACCCTGCCCGTGCCGTCCCTCAGGACTCGTTCCATGCCGCGGCGGTGGCCGTTCCGGAGAGGCGGAGGAATGATCGCTTCGATGCTCCGGCCGACCATCTCCCCGGACGAGAATCCGAACATGACCTCTGCGGCCGGGTTCCAGAAAATAATGGTCCCCTCCCCGTCCGCTGAAATGATGGCGTCGCTTGCGGTCTGAGCCACGGCGCGGAACCTTTTTTCGCTGTACTCCAGGGAGCCCAGGGTTCGGCTGTTGTGGAGAGCGATCGCCGCGAACTCGCCGAAAGCCGTTGCCAGAGCGGCGTCGTTCCGGTCAAACCCGCCGGGCTTGTTGGCCAATCCCAGCAGCCCGACCGCATGCCCCTCCAGAATCAAGGGGGCGAAGAGCACGTTGTCCATCTTCACGTGGCCCTTTGGCAGGAAGTCCACCCAGCGGCTGTCCAGGAAGTCGTTGTCATAAACGGTTTTGGCCTTGCGGTAGGCTTCGGCTCTGAGGCCTCGGATGGGCATGGGAAGTTCGTGGGGAACCGTGCAGGGAAGTCCCCCGGAGTCGAGAAACACGAGTTCGTTCTCCAGACCGTCTTTGGAAAGCAGGGCGATGTATCCCGACTGCGCGCCGATCGAGCTCTTGCAGGAATCGAATATCGCTCCGGCGCAGGTCGCGAAATCCCGGTGTCGCAAAACGGCGTGGGCCCCCTCCAGCAGCGCCGACAGCTCCCGTTCCCTTCCGGGTCCGCCCGCTCCCCGCGCCTTTTCCTTGCCGACCTGCGCTTTTTCTGAACCCTTAGGCATCGGCCTCGCCCGTGCGGTCTCGTCCCTCGCTTTCGGCTCCTTGCTCAAGCGCCGGTTTGTTTTAGGCCCTTGGCTGTCCTCTGCACCGTGCCGGATACTCCCTGCTTTCACTCCGCCTTCAGCCACGACACAACCAGCTCGATTTGAGCAAACGTCTCCGGCGAGATTTCCTCGTGGTCCTCTGTTCCCTTTCGAAGTTCCCCGATCATGTCCAGGATGCCGTAGCCCGAAGCAAGGCCGTGGCGGGCCAGGTGGCACCCGACGACGGTGCCCGTGCGCCCCCTGCCTCCCCAGCAATGCACATAGACGGGTTTGCCCTCCGCGATGAAGCGATCGATGCGATCCAGGATGTATCGCATCATCTCGCGCGAAGGCACCCAGCCGTCCCGGATGGCCAGCCTGTCGAAGGTCGTTTCGAGCCCCAGTTCATCGGCCATGGCCTTCAATTTCGCCGCGTAAGGGATGAAAGGGCTGCCGTTCCAGTTGAACTCGCCCGGCTCCATCAGATCGATGAAGTGCCTCAGGCCGTGGGTCAGCAGAGCTTTCATCCTCGTTTTCGCCTCATCCATGTTCTCGGAGCCGGGATAGCACCCTGCCAGGAGCTTTCCCGGCACCACCCAGTAAGAGCGGGGAAAAGGAACGCTCCGCCCTGTTTCCACGGGCGGAGACGGCTCTTTTCGGTTCCGTGTCATCAGCATATCCCGACCTCGGCAACAAAACCAGCTTGAAGGCTTGGAAGTCACGAATCCCTCGCCATGCCCTCCAGTGCTCTTCAGAGAAGTGGGTAGTGTACGACCGTTTCCTTTTTTATTCAAGTCGATTGACGTATGTAGATGACATTTTTGGATTTCCGGTCGAACAGCCCCCGGAGGGGGTGATCGGGGGTGAGGCTTTCAAGGGGCACGCCGAACGGGTATTGAACCTTGAACGGAAAAGCGGGAGGGAATGGAACAAGGACAACGGACGAATGTCTAGCCGCTGCTTTTTCTTCTTTCTTCGTCCCGGATCTCTCTTCGGAGCATTTTGCCCACCTTGGATTTGGGCAGCATGTCCCTGAATTCGATGTAGTGGGGCACCTTGTAGGGAGCCAGCCGGTCCCTGCACCACCTGGTCAGCTCATAGCCGCTCACCCCCCGCGAGTCCGTCTTGAGAACGACAAACGCTTTGATTCTCTCTCCGAGCTTTTCATCGGGCACGCCCACCGCACAGGCCGACAGGACGGCGTGGTGCTCCTGGAGGACTCTTTCGATTTCCGCCGCCGCGATCCGGTATCCCTTGTGCTTGATCATGTCCACGGAGCGGTCGAGGTAGAAGACCCGGTTCTGCTCATCGATGCGAACAATGTCCTTGGTCCTGTACCACACCTCGCCGTCGATCTCGACGAAGCAGGCCTTGGTCTCCTCCGGCTTGTTCCAGTAAGCCTCGACCGCGTAGGGGGAGGTGCCCAGGAGTTCACCCGGCTGCCCGGCGGGGACGGGTTCCAGGGTGTCGGGATCCACGAGCTTCCACTTGCTCCCCGGGAGGATCTTCCCTGCCGAGCCGGAAGGCGGGGGACCGTCTTCCGCGTAGGACATGCAGATGGCGCCGCAGAACTCCGTGGTCCCGTAGCCCTGGTAGAGCGGGGTGTGGTAGCGCTTGAACCACCGGGCGCCGACTTCCGGCGGCAGCACGTCGCCCCCTGTCCCGCAGTACTTGAGGGAACTGAGATCGTAGAAGTCCACCCGGTCGTGTTCGAGAAGCATCCGGTAGAGGGCGGGAACCGCGAAGGTCGTCGTTGCCCGGTAACGCTGGATGTGGTCGAAGAGCGCGTCCAGGACCACCCTGGGAAGTATGACGAGCGTTTCGCCTCCCACGATCAGGGGTCCCATGGCATCCATCTCGCCGATAATGTGATAGAGCGGAGCGGCCAGGGCGGTGACGCCCTTGCCCAGGGGAACGGCGGCTTCACTCGCCCGCCGCCACTCGCCGACCCTGTAGAGGAAGAGCCCCTCGGACAGGGGGACGCCCTTTGGAAAGCCGGTGGTTCCGCCGGTGTACAGGACAAGCGCCGTCCTTTCCCCGCCGGTCATCCGGTAGGGCGCGAGATCGGCGGGCTTTCCTTCCCTGAGCAGACGGGTGAAGGAGTGCATGTGGGGCCCTGAGGGGAGAGCTCCCCTTGGAACCCTGTCGAAACCCCGGGCCACGAGGCGTTTCCACCAGGGCACGAGGTCCAGCATGCCCGTGATGATCACCTGCTTGAGCGAGGTGTCGGGGAGGATTTCGTTCACGTAGTTGAAGTTGCTGTCCATGCAGATCATGGTCTCGGCACCGACGTCGTTGACCAGGTACCGGAGATCTTCCGCGCCGTACACCGGTGCCACGGGAACCGCAATGGCGCCGAGCCTGTCCAGGGCGAGCCAGGCAATCATGGTCTGGGGCATGTTGTAGAGGTAGAGGACGACCCGGTCTCCCTCGTGGACGCCGAGGCGCTGCAGGGACGCGGCCAGATGGAGGACCATCCGCTTCACGGTGGCGAAGTCGAATCGCTCGTCCAAGTAAATGACGGCGACCCGGCCCGGAAACCGGTCCGCCGTTTCCGCGAAGGAGCTGTAAATGGTATCGGCTTGCAGGTCGACCATCGTGGTGAATCCTATACTCCCATGTAGGCCGAGCGCACCTCGGGGTTGCCCATGAGTTCCTCCCTGGTCCCCTGGAGCACCATGAGGCCGTTCTCGATCACGTAGCCCCGGTCGATGATCGGCATGATCGGTCTTGCAAATTGCTCCGTCACCAGGATCGTAATGCCCTGGACCCGGATGTCCCTCACGGCCCGGGCGAGATCCGCCTGGAGCAGAGGGCTCAGGCCGAGGAGGGGCTCGTCCATGAGGAGCAGCCTGGGCCTTGCGACCAGGGCGATGCCGATGGCGAGCATCTGCTGCTCTCCCCCGCTCAGGAGCCCCGCTTTCCTCTTTTTGAGGTGTCTCAGGATGGGAAAGAGATCGAAAATGTAGTCGACCTTCTCCTTGACCTCCTCCGATTTTCGCAGGTAGCCGGCCATCTTCAGGTTCTCGTGCACGTTGCTCTCTCGAAACACCGGGTGCCGCTCCTGGCTGAGCACGATGCCTCTTCGCACCCGCTCGCTGGGCTTGAGGTCCAGGATGTCCTCTCCTTCGTACCTCAGCTCCCCCATGACCGTGATTCTCACGCCCCCCCGCCTGGACTCCTTCTTCTTCATGTCCACGATGAGTCCGGACGCGGTGTTCATGAGCGTCGTCTTTCCCGCGCTGTTCGAGCCCAGCACGGCGACGATCTCCCCTTCCCGAACCTCCAGATCCAGATCGTTCAGGGCGAGGGCGTTTTCAAAGAAAACCATCAGATTCTTTGCTTCGAGCATGGCACCTTCAATCCAGGTCGATGTGGATGCCGAGATAGGCCTTTTTCACTTCTTCGCTTTCCATGACCTCCTCCGGAGAACCCGAAGCGATGGTCATCCCGAAGTTCAGGACCATGACGCGATCCACCACGCGGAAAAGCTCTTTGAGGCGATGTTCGATCATGATGATCGTCAGGCCTTCCTCGTTGAATTTCTCGATGAGGGGAAGGGTGCTCGCCACTTCCGACATGGACATGCCCGAGAAAAGCTCGTCCAGGATGAGCACCTCGGGTCTCAGGGCGAGGGCCCGGGACAGGTCGAGCCGCTTGAGGTAGCCGTGGGGAAGGCTTCCCGCCATCTTGTACGGAACCTGGGAGTCCCTCTCAAACCCCATGTCGTCGAGGAGATCGATGGCCACGTCATCCCTTTCGCCGTACCTGCCTCCCCTCAGCTTCTTAAACCTGGAGGAGCACAGGGGGATGATCAGGTTCTTGTAGGCCGGAAGGTTGTAAAACAATCTGACCATCTGAAAGGTGCGGGAGATGCCGAGTCCCGCGATGGTGTAAGGCATTTTCCCCGTGATGTCCTTGCCCCGGAAAAAGACCTGTCCTGAATCGGGCTTGACGAAGCCCGTCATGAGATTGACCAGCGTGGTCTTGCCCGACCCGTTCGGGCCGATGACCCCCAGGAACTCCCCGCGCTTCAATTCGAAGCTCACGTCATACACGGCGAGCACGCCCCCGAAGCTCTTCTTCAGACGGCTGACTTTGAGAACGGCCTCACCTTCCATGCCTACTTGACCTCCACGACCCGCTCGAACTGGTGGTATTTTCGCGACATGTAATGAAAGATCCCTTCCGGGAGCCCGATGATGCTCACGATCAGGATGGCGCAGTAGATGGCGATCCTCAACCCGCCCAGGGCCCGCAGGGTTTCGGAGAGGGGAACGAGGACCATGCTTCCCAGGGCCGCCCCCGCAAAGGTGCCCGGTCCGCCCAGAGCCACCGCAGCCACGGGAAGAATCGAGTAGTCGAGGGCGAAGGCGGACATTCCCAGGAATTGATAGTGATGGGTCATGAGCGCCCCGGCAAAGGCCCCGACAGAGGCCGCGATGAAGATGGCCTGGATCTTTCGCCAGTAGATGTTGATGGCGCCGCTCATGACCGCCCGGTCGTCGTCCCTGATGGCCCTGAGCACGAGACCGTAGTCCGAGTTGATCATCCTTCTGAAGATGAAAAGACAGGCGAGGAAACCCGCGACGGCGAGGTAGGTGGCCAGGATGTCGCTGGGAAAGGGGGAAAGGGAAGGCAACCCGTGGGTCCCTCCGAACACGCCTGTCGCATCGATGACCTTGATCAGGAGCAGGGGCAGCATGAGCGTGATCATGGCGAAGTAGACCCCGCGAAGCCTCACCACGGGGGCAAGGAGCGCCGCGCAAATCAGCCCGCCCCCGAGGGTCGCCACCGGCACCGTAATCACCGGCGGAGCGTGGAAGTAGTGGTTCAGCGTCCCGGCCAGGTAGGCGCCCATGCCGAAAAACAGGGCCTGGCCCAGGGAAAAGAGGCCGCACGAAGCCATCAGGTCCCAGCTCAGGGCCAACAGTCCGTACATGGAGGCATAGACCAAAACCTTCCCCCAGTAGCCCTCGAGCACGAGGGGAAGCACGAGGAGAGCCAGCACCGGCAGAACCCGGGGCAGGAGAAGGAAGATCATGTCCCTCTTCGAAGCGATCACGAACAGGGTGTCGGATCTCGCCTTGATCCCCCGGTCGAGTCTTTTCTTTCTGAATTGGGCTTTTGTTACCGCCACCTCAGACTCTCTCCTCCAGTTCCTTGTATTTTCCGAACAGCCCCGAAGGCTTCACCACGAGCACAAGCACAATGGCGGCCAGGGGCACGATGATCATCCACTTCGCGCCGATGTACCTGGCGGCGGCGACCTGGCCGAAACCGATGATGAAGCTTCCCACGATCATCCCCAGCGTGCTCTCGAGGCCCCCCACGATCGCCACCGCGAGGGCGTAAATGAGCACTTCCAGGCCGATCACGGATTCCATCATGCCCAGGGGCAGAACCACCATGGCGGCCACCGCGGCCAGGGCCGAGCCGAAGGCGAGGCTCAGAGAGCCGATCCAATCCGATTCGATGCCGATGGACAGGGCGGTTCGCTCGTTTTGCGCCATGGCCCTGAAGGCAAGCCCGATCCGGGTGTGGTGCACGAACAGCCACAGAAGCACGATCAGGGCGATCCCGGTGAGGAGAACGAAGAGCCGCTGGTAGTCCACCCCCACGTTGCCGATCTCCACCCCGCCCCGCATGAAGATGGGAAGGCTGTAGCGCATGCCGTAGAAGCCCTTCCACATGAGAAGTTCGAGCACGCCCACGCCGGCGGCGAAGGTGACGATCAGCTCGGCGAGAGGAATCCCCCTGACCCGCAGGAGCAGGACCCAGTAGAACGTGAACCCTATAAGGGCCGTGATGATCACCGCGCAGGGAGCGGCGAGATAGAAGGGCAGCCCGGCCGCGTTCATGAGATTCCAGGCGGTAAATCCGCTCAAGATGTAGAGGGCGCCGTGGGCGAAGTTCGCAATGCCGCTGATGCCGTAGCACAGGCTGAAGCCGGCCGCATAGAGGGCAAGGATCACGCTGTTGATGGTTCCGTAGATCAGGACGGCCATGGCATACCCTGAGGGGCCCTTTTCCCCCTCCCCCCGGGACGGGGGAGAGGGCTCCGCGATGGTGCGGTGCTATTTCTTCATCCAGGGTGGAAGCAGGACTTTGCCTTCAGCCAGGAACTCCGGATAGACGGGAACTCTTTTGAGAACCCCGTCCTTTCCCTTTTGCCACTGGAACACGACGCACACACCCGTCTCGTCGGCACTCTTTTCGCCGAAGATCATCACGTGCTGCTCGTTGAAACGGATTCTTCCCGAGACTCCCGGATAGTCCGTCTTCTCCAGGGCTTCGACGAGCTTGTCCGGATCGAGGCTTCCGGCCCGCTCGATGGCGTCGGCAAGCACGAACACGGAATCATAGGCGGAGGAATTCACGGCGGGAGGTTCGGGGAGCTCACCGTATTTCTTCTTGAACTTGTCCAGAAACTCGCCCGTCTTGGGGAGCTTGGCCAAAGCGAGGGTCGCGCCCACGGGGAATTCCACGGTGAGGGCGTACTCCACATCCGGCCCGACGGCCTTGGGAGCCATGGGGGAGCCCATGGGCGGGATGAACCCGACGAGAAGGGCCGGAACATTCATGGCCACGTATTGCTTGGAGAAGTTGCCGGCGCCCAGGGGAACGTCCCACACCATGCCGATGACCTGGGCGTTGTTTTCCTTGGCCTTGCTGAGGGCCGGGGAAAAGTCCGTGGCGCCTGCGGCATAAGGCTCGAACCCGATCTCGGTCCAGCCGGTCTCCTTGCAGTGTTTCTGCATCAGTCCTGCAAAGGCTTTGGCCCATGCCGTATCCTGGTAGATGTACAGGATCTTGTCCAGCGCATAATCCTTCTTCAGCATGTCGAGGGTGTGATTGATGTAGGTCGCATCGACCAGGGCGTCCGTCGTCACCCTGAAGAGGTATTTGTACTTCTCCGGATCTTTCTTGAACTGGGCCTGAAACCCGGGGGTTTGCGCGATGGTCCCGAGCTGGGGGACCTTGTACTTGGCGACGAGATCCATCGCTGCGATCAGCACTTCCGAACGAAAGGCGCCGATGACGATCGCATGGGGCTTCTGCCCGGTGATCAACTTCTCGTAGGCCATGAGCGCGTCATGCACCGGGGTTCCGGGTTCCCCTCCCCTCGTATCCGCGACAACGACTTTGAGGGGCCTTTTCTCGTTGCCCACCTTGACCCCTCCTTTGGCATTGATCTCTTCCACGGCGAGGTTCACCGCTTTCAGCCCGTAGCTTCCAAAGGGCGTGTACAGAGAGGTCGGCACACCGATGATCACCGGATCTGCGCCCCAGACGTGGGGGGAAGAGAAAAGGCATGGGCAAGTCATCAGAAAAGCCGCCAAAAACACCATCACTGTCCTTCTTTTCATGGTCAGACCTCCTTGGTTTTGGGTTTGTGTGGCACCTTTCGTGACGATCTTATCTCAGAGGCCGGCACTGATTTGCATCCGTCAGCCCCTTCGTTCTCTTCGCCTGAAATGGAAATCATAGGGTGGGAATAGGTCTTCATAGCAAGCCGGCGTCTCCAAGTCAAGGGATTTGCGGGCAGGGTTGACGCAGCGACCCCCGGTTGTTAAGGGTCTATATGAACAACGCCTGAGACAAGAAAGGAGGAGGTATGGACTTCAACGAGGTGCTGCAAAAGCTGACGCAGTGGGTTGTCACGAGCGGGCTCAGGGTCTTGCTCATCGCCCTCCTGACCCTCATCGCCCTGAAGGTGGCCAAATTCGTTTCCAACAGGCTCCTCACTTTTTCACTCAAAACCGAC
>Ga0068714_10006556_pt1 | contig 11769 bp, 9 predicted proteins | sample MTBNYHSulfiMetaG_FD_62988 | JGI IMG/M metagenome (GOLD analysis project Ga0068714, IMG submission 62988) | Enrichment culture microbial communities from rom New York Harbor, USA that are MTBE-degrading - MTBE-NYH (New York Harbor Sulfidogenic)... | ecosystem: Environmental > Aquatic > Marine >... | reverse complement strand
GTTCCGATTCCTAAGTCTATTGCAAGCCCCAAAACTGCCTCCATTTTAAAGTCCAAACAGCAGGTGCATATCGCCATCGGTTTTCGGGGTGTTACCCTTTCCCATCCGGATAGGGCCGCCCTGGATGTCTTGAATAACGTACTTTCCGGGCAGGGCGGGCGTCTCTTTACCAGGCTTCGGGATAAGGAAAGCCTGGCCTATAGCCTCTCGGCCTTTTCTACGGAAGGGATAGAAACAGGCGCCTTCGGCGTATATATAGCGACAAGCCCGGAAAAGAAAGATGCGGCTGTTAACAGTATGTGGCGGGAGCTTAACCGGGTGCGGGATGAGATAATCGACCCGGCGGAACTGGACCGGGCCAAGCGGTATATAATCGGAAGTACGGAGATCGGCCTCCAGACCAACGCCGCCCAGGCCATGGACATGTCCCTAAACGAACGCTACCGACTCGGTTTTGATTTTACAAAAACCTATCTGGATCAAATAGAAAAAGTTACCGTTGACAACGTGTTGAGAGTGGCCAGAACATACATTCAACCCGGAAAATACGTAATTGTCGTAGTGGGCCCGAATAGTGCAGAACAAAGGCATTGACGGAGCGGCCTAACTTTGTTATAGATATTTTCATCTATTCCCCGGTAGCTCAGCAGGTAGAGCGGGTGGCTGTTAACCACCATGTCGCTGGTTCGAGCCCGGCCCGGGGAGCCAAAAGATAAAAAGGCTCGATTGCATAATCGGGCCTTTTTTGTTTTTAGCAGGCATGGAATATAGCACGTCTTCAGGAAAATCACCTTGATCGGCGCAGGCAAGTGGATGACAAAAGGATTCAGCGCAGCTTCCCCCTGGACAGGGAGGCAAATATGCCGACGAAGCACAGGGCGGAAAAGATAATAAAGGCGGACTTCACGCTCTTCAGAAAGAGCGGATAGCACGGAGGTGTAATCGGGACCCTTCCGATGTTGGCGGCGAAAAGCAGCATGACGACACCCATGCTGAGCATCTGTCCGGTCATGCGCATGGTAGCGACAATCCCTGACGCCACCCCGTAAAACTTCCTTGAAACGGAACTCATAATGGCATTGGTGTTGGGAGATGAGAAAAGGGCAAAACCCAGGCCCAGGAGGCTCAAATCGGCTACGATTAATGCCAGAGCCGTTTTTTCGTTTAAAAAAACAAAAAGGGAAAGCCCGACAGCGATCAACGCCATTCCTGTTGAGGCCACCACGCGCGGCTCCATGCGGTCGGAAAGGCGTCCGGCAACCGGTGAAAAAACAGTCATCACAATGGGCTGGGCTACCATAATAAGCCCGGCATTTTGAGGACTCAGCCCCCTGATATACTGAAGGTAAAGGCTCAAAAGGAAGGCTACCCCAAAGGTTGCGCTATAGTTAATGAGGGCTGCCAGGTTAGATAAGGTGAAGACCCGGTTAGCCCGGAAAAGATTTATATCGAGGAGAGGGCTTTCCGCTTTTATCTCCCATCTAAGAAATGTAATGGCCCCAAAGAGACCCATCCCGATAAGCGCCACACCGGAGGCGGAAGACTGGGAAAACCCATACATTACGGCCATAAGTGAAAGCCCATAGATTATAGAGCCTATAATGTCTAACTTTTCTCCTCTAGCCTCGGCCCATTCCCCCTTTATTTTCCCGATAACAAGAAAAACTACAAGCAGGCCCAGGGGTATATTAGCCAGGAAGATGGCCCTCCAGCCAAAGTGCTCGGTTATGGCACCGCCAATAAAAGGCCCGAGAGAGAGGCCTAAATAAACAGCAGCAACGTTTATGCCCAGCGCCCTTCCCCTTTCCCCCGCCGGAAACACCGAGGTAAGTATGGCCACTCCCGTGCCAAATATCATGGAACTCCCGATCCCTTGCATGACCCGGGAGGCAATGAGTACCCCGGCAGAGGGCGAAAGTGCGGAGAAAAGACAGGAAAGGGTATAGATCGAGATGCCGGACAAAAAGACCCTTTTTCTCCCGTAGATGTCGGCCACTCTTCCAAAAGGGACCAGAAACATTGCGGCAGACAGAAGAAAAGAGGTGGAAATCCAACTCAACAGGACGGCATCCATGTGAAATTCTTTGCCGATGGAGGGAAGGGCGATATTGACCGAAGAGCCTATAAAAGGTGTAAGAAACGACGCCAGGGTGGCTACAAGTAGAGCACAGCCCTTACTTGTAGCGTTATGTTCATCCTTACAGAAATTCTCGATTCCCACTCTGCATTCCTCACCCTTGGCTTTGTCTCTTGTACCATAATCACAGACAGGCGGTCAATTGGTGTTAAATTTGTTTATCTGTCCAGCGTTGTCAAAAAAGAAGGGTTTCTTCTGAACGCGTGTTACAGTCTCCTGGAGGAGTTGTTTGTTACCTCCGGCGCACCCATGTCGCCTGGGGACCCTTATCTCCGGCCTCTTCCCCAAATTCCACACAGTCTCCGATGTTCAGTCCTTCAAACTTCATATCCTTTACTGCGTTCTTGTGGAAGTAAACCTCGCGGCCTTCAGCGGATAGAATGAGGCCATAATCCTCTTCCGGAAAAATATGAGTTATAAAGCCCCGTGTGGGTCCTGGCTCCTCGCGGACCACTTGCTGCCTCAGGCGGTTGTACTCTCTTAATTCCGAATCCAGGACGTCAAATGCCTCTACAATAAGAGGGAGAATCAATTCCCCTTTCTCTTTGACCACAATGGTCTTCTCCGGCACTGTACCGGTGATATGTACTTCAAAAGCCCCCAGCTTGTGATGCCGGGTGCCGACTAAGGTCAGGCGAAAGTGATGAAGCAAGCCGGGATAGTGACAGTCAATTTTGGACAGTTCTTCGTCGATCTTCTCTTCCCATTCAGGGAGCATGGTCAGATTACGCGCTTCAATGCGAATATCCATATTATTCTGCCCTCCTATTTTGTTAATGTTTATGATACCATAGACACCATTATGTTATCCCAGCTAAGAGCAGAGTACAATCATTAATCATACCCTAATTTGCATTCGGAGAGAAAATAGCCAGATTAATAGAAAGATTGGGGAGTTGGATATATTTAATGTTATAATAGTCTTAATCAGGGCAGAGACCAGGTTATGATTTCCTTGTGGCGAAAGAATGAAAGGGATAGATAAAATCAAATCAAGCTCGGATGCGCAGAATGCCGCGCCTCATCTGCAACAACCGGTCGGGAAGGCGATGAAAGGGCCGGCTATTGCCGTTCGCTTTTTGATTATTGTAATCGGCTCCATACTCGTAGCCGAGACATTGGTGATGTTCTTTCTCGCTCTCCTGCCGCCTTTATCCCCGAATCTGGTTGCTTTTCTGGATGCCATTTTGTTGGCCGTTGTGACCTTTCCGGTGCTTTACCTGGCCCTGTTCCGGCCGCTCGTCCGCCAAATCACGGAGACGCAGCGGGTCGAGGGGCGACTCCGCAAGGCCCATGAGCTTAGCGAGGCTATTATTAAGACCATCCCTTTTGGGATGGATGTCGTGGATGAAGAGGGCCGTATAGTTTACTTAAGCGAGAAACTGAAGGCGGTCCTGGGTAACAATGCGATTGGCAAGACGTGCCCTGCTGTCTATAGAGAGGGCGGGGAAACGTGTGAGGATTGTCCGGTGAAACAAGGTATCCACGTAGGAGAAACCCGCTCGGTTGAGGTCGAAGGGATACTGGGTGGAAGGACCTTTCTGATAACCTATACCGGGATGATGCAGGATAATAAGAAGGTATTTTTGAGGGTTTTCGAAGACATCACCGAGCGCCGGCGGGCCGAGGATGAACTGCGGGAGAGCGAAGAAAAGTACGCTACGCTGGTCGAAAATTCCTTAACGGGCATATATATCGACCAGGACGGGAAGATTGTATTTGCCAACCACCGGTTTGCCGAGATATATCGGTATCCGAGAGAGGCGCTGCTAGAAATAGAGAGCTGGAGACTGGTCCATCCTGAGGACAGGCCCTTGATCAATCAAATAAGACTAAAGAGGCTGGCTGGAGAAGAAGCGCCCCCGGAATATGAGGCCAGGGGCCTGACAAAGGATGGTGAGACCATTTGGATCAATCGGAGAAACACCCGCATAGAGTATAAGGGAAGGCCGGCTATATTGGGCAACATTGTGGATATTACCGAACAAAAGCGAGCAGAAGAACAACTCCGCAAGATAAATGAAGAGCTTAAGAACTTTATCCATATGGTTTCCCATGACCTGAAAACCCCCATAATTTCCATTCAGGGATTTGCTGCCCGGCTGCTCAAGAACTATCAGGAAAAATTAGGGGACAAGGGCCGGAATTATCTTGAGCGGATCAAGTCCAGCGCCTGCCGGATGGAGATGTTGATCTCCGACCTCATGGCCTTGTCAAAAATTGGCCGGGTGGCCTCTAGATTTGAGGATGTCTCCGCCCTGGATATTGTAACAGAGGTTATCTCAAACCTTCAATACAGAATGAGGGAAAAGGGGATAGAAGTCGTGGTCCCTCCCGGCCTTCCCGTTATCAACGCTGATCAGGCCAAGCTCTATCAGGTCTTTGAAAACCTGCTGGCTAATGCTACTAAGTACATGGGTAACACTAAGAACCCCAGAATCGACATCGGATACGAAGACAGAGGTGATTTTCATCGATTTTATGTAAGGGATAACGGCAGCGGGATTGATCCTCAATATCACCGGAAGATATTTGAGATGTTCTACCGGTTAAAAGAGACAAAGGCCGAGGACGGAACCGGGTTGGGACTGGCCATCGTTGACAGGATTGTGCGTGCCCACGGTGGAAGGGTATGGGTGGAGTCTGAAAAAGGCAAGGGGGCCTCTTTCTATTTTGACTTGCCTAAAAAGAAAACGGGGTCTGCCCTATCCAGTTAATTGTCACAATAAATCCCCTTGACCATTCTTTTGGCTTCGTGCTATTTTCCCTGAAATTTCAGGATGATATGCTTAACCCCGGACCTGGGGGCTAATGCCATGGGAGACATTATTATGCCCTATGCCGTAGGCGTGGATATTGGCGGGACCCATTTTCGTCTGGCTGTAGTTGATGAAACCGGACAATATGGTATTATTAAAAAATTTGCGTCTGAAAGTCACCTGGGGCCGCATACACTTATTGACCGGATAGTATCAGCCGTCTCCGGGGTAATCGAGGAGGCGCCGGGGCCGGTTGCCGGTATCGGAGTAGGTATAGCCGGCGCTGTAGATCATATAAAAGGTGTAGTCCGTTTCTCACCTAATTTGCCGGGTTGGGACTATATCCCGTTGGCCGAAATAATGGAGGACCGGCTGGGGCGGTCTGTTCTGGTGGATAACGATGCCGATCTTATCGCCTTTGGAGAAAAGTGGCGGGGCGCCGGCCGTGGATACGAAAATTTTTTGTGTATAACACTGGGCACCGGCGTAGGAGGAGGACTAATACTCCGCAATGAGATATGGCACGGGTGCGGCACGGCCGGAGAGATAGGGCATGTGACTATCGACCGGCATGGAGCCCGGTGTAACTGCGGTAATTATGGCTGCCTGGAGACTGTGGCCTCGGCTACCGGCCTCATCCGCATGGCACGCGAGGGTCTTGGAAAAGGGAAAAAGGGCTTGTTAGCGCAAAGGATGGCTTCTGATCCGGACGCGCTTTCCGCCCGTCTCATCGCAGATCTGGCCGGGCAGGGAGATCCGTGGGCCTTGGAGCTTTTTGCCGAGTTGGGTAAGGCCCTTGGTGTGGCCATAGCCAGCGTAATGAATCTGCTCTGCCTCGATGTTATTATTATTGGCGGAGGCGTTTCCGATGCCTGGGATCTTTTTATAGGGCCTTTGCGCACGGAGTATGCCCGGCGGGTTATGCCTGGAACAAGGCCGGAGGCGCCTGTTCTCCCCTGGACATTGAAGGACGCAGCCGGGATTATCGGTGCGGCCGCCACTGTTTTTAATAAAGAGCCAAAATTGATGAATTCGTAAAAAGCCTTTTCACCGCTGAGCACGCAGAGTCCGCAGAGAAAAACTGTAAGCTATTCAATATGTTATCTCAGCGTTCTCGGCGACCTCTGCGGTAAATTTGACTGATCGGCTTTTACCAGTGACAACTGACTAATGACATTTACTATAGATAACATACGCAACTTCTGCATTATCGCCCACATCGACCATGGCAAATCCACCCTGGCGGACAGGCTGCTGGAATATACAGGCGCAGTCTCCGCCCGGGAAATGGTTTCTCAGTTCCTGGACAAGATGGATCTGGAAAGGGAAAGGGGCATAACCATCAAGGCCCAGACAGTGCGTCTGAATTATCAGGCCAAAGACGGGAAGACCTACATGCTGAACCTGATAGATACACCGGGCCACGTGGACTTTACTTATGAGGTATCCCGTAGCCTCTCAGCCTGTGAGGGGGCCTTATTGGTCGTTGATGCCAGTCAGGGAGTGGAGGCCCAGACCCTGGCCAATGTCTATCTTGCGCTGGATAACAACTTGGAAATTATACCGGTCTTAAACAAGATTGACCTGCCCAGCGCCGAACCGGAAAGAGTTAAAGAGGAAATAGAAAATATAATCGGCCTCGACTGTAAGGCCGCCATTCTGGCCAGCGCCAAAGAGGGCATAGGCACCGTCGAGATACTGGAGGCCATTGTAAAACGCATCCCGCCGCCTGAGGGCGATCCTGCGGCCCCTCTTAAGGCCCTCATCTTTGATTCCTGGTTTGATTCCTACCAAGGCGCAGTCGTTCTCGTACGGGTGTACGAGGGTACAGTTAAAAAAGGCGATATAATAAAGATCATGGCCACCGACAAGGTCTATGAGGTGGCCAAGGTCGGTATTTTTATGCCCTACGCCGGAGAGATTCCGGAACTCAAGGCCGGCGAAGTAGGATTCATCATGGCCGGCATCAAGGGGGTGCGTGATACCAAGATCGGTGACACCATCACCGGGACCCAGCGGCCGACATCCAGCGCCCTGCCGGGATTCAAGGTAGTCAAGCCCATGGTCTTTTGCGGACTCTTTCCAACAGATCCCGGCCAATATGACACGCTCCGCGAGGCCATGGAAAGGCTCTGGTTAAACGACTCCTCTTTTAGTTACGAGCCTGAGACCTCATTGGCGCTGGGATTTGGTTTTCGATGCGGATTCCTCGGACTTTTACATATGGAGATTGTACAGGAAAGGCTGGAACGCGAATACGGCCTTTCTCTGATCAGCACCGCCCCTTCCGTGGTTTATCGCGTCACAGACAAAAAGGGGCAGGTAAAGATGGTGGACAATCCCAGCAAGTTACCGCCGGCACAGGATATCGAGACCATTGAGGAGCCTTTTATACGGGCGGATATCTATACCCCGGCTGAATACGTAGGAGGGGTGATCACGCTTTGTGAAGGCAAAAGAGGGATTCAAAAGGATCTCAAGTTTATCACTGAAGCCCGGGTGCTGCTTTCTTATGAAATCCCCTTTAGCGAGATGGTGCTTGACTTTTACGACCGGCTGAAGTCCGTAACCAGCGGCTATGCCTCTCTCGATTACACATTTCTGGATTTCAGGCCGTCACCGCTGGTCAAGCTGGATATCCTTATTAATAAGCTTCCGGTGGATGCCCTTTCTACTATTACCCATAATGACCGGGCCTATCACCGTGGCAGGCAGTTAGCCGAAAAGCTGAAAGAGGTTATTCCGCGCCAGATGTTTGAGGTCATCATCCAGGCCGCTATAGGCAGCCAAGTCATTGCCCGCGAACGCGTCGTGCCTCTGCGCAAAAATGTTACGGCCAAGTGCTATGGCGGCGACATAACCCGAAAGAGAAAGTTGCTCGAAAAACAAAAAGAAGGTAAAAAGAGGATGAAACAGGTCGGCCATGTGGAGATTCCGCAGGAGGCGTTTCTGTCTGTGTTGAAAGTTTAAAATAAAGCGCTTAGGGTTTAGGGCTTAGCGTTTAGAGAAATTTAAGAGCTTACAGCTATGTAGGGTGGGCTCCGCCCACCAAAACTACGCTACGCCGCCAATGATGGTGGGCAAAGCCCACCCTACGTCTAATCGCTTATAGCTTATTACAAGGAGGATTCGCTTGCAGAAGGTAAAAAGCGACGTTAAAAAAGATTGGAAGGCCACGACCAGGGAATACATTGAGGCTATTGTTATTGCCTTTGTCCTGGCCATGTTAATCCGGACGTTTGTAGTACAGGCATTCAAGATACCTTCCGGCTCCATGAAACCCAATCTCCTCATAGGAGACCATATATTGGTAAACAAGTTTATCTATGGGATAAAGAACCCGTTCACCGGAAGCACTCTTATCCCGCTGGAGAAGCCGAAGCGGAGCGATGTGGTGGTTTTTATCTACCCGGTTGATCGCGACAAGGACTTTATAAAGCGGGTCGTTGGGACGGAGGGCGATTGCGTCCAGATTATAAACAAAAAGGTTCATATAAATGGACAGCCCATGCCGGATAACTATACTATGCACACCGACGGCGACGTGCTGTCCTCCGCCATAGGCGGACCACGCGATAACTTTGGCCCTTATATCGTCCCCTCCAATTCTATCTTCGTTATGGGAGATAATCGGGATCAGAGCTATGACAGCAGGTTTTGGGGGCCTGTTAACCTGAAGGATGTCAAAGGAAAGGCATTTATCGTTTACTGGTCGTGGGATAGTGAAAACTTCGGTGTCCGCTGGAAGCGCTTTGGAAAAACCATACACTAAGTTATTAGCAATCAGCGATTAGCCGTCAGCAGTCAGCGGGATGAGAAATCTTTCTATTTTTAGCTGAATGCTGATAGCCATAAAAGGAGGACAAAATGGCAGGTATCAACAAAGTTATCCTGGTAGGTAATCTTGGGGCCGATCCCGAGGTGCGTTATACGCCGGGGGGTTTGGCAGTGACTAACTTCCGCCTGGCCACCACAGAAAATCGCACCAATAAGGAAGGACAGCGGGAACAACACACCGAATGGCACAGAATTGTAGCTTTTGGGAGGCTGGCGGAGATATGCGGGGAATATCTGGCTAAAGGGAAACAGGTCTATATCGAAGGCCGCCTGCAGACACGTTCATGGGATGATAAAGACGGCAACAAGAAATGGGCTACCGAGATTATAGCCGGCAATATGCAGATGCTCGGACCGGCCGGGCGTCAGCCCGGATCAGGTGAGGGAATGACGACCACGCCCTCGGCGGATTTAGCGGCAGATACCGGACCTGAACTCGGCCCGGGGCCGGATGACGATATACCCTTTTGATCTCAAATTTGAGAGGCGCTTGCAAAACTGTTTGTCATTCCCGAATGCCTCTATCGGGGATATGGTTTTTCAAGCAGTTAGAACCAGATTCCCGCTCAGAATCGCTGCGGGAATGACAGAATGGAGGCTTTTGCAAGAGGCTCTTGAGATTTGAAATTTCAAATCTTCAAGGGTTGAGAGCTACTTATCGACCTGCAGTTCTCTGAGGAGTCGTTTGAACTCTTCGGTTTCTTTGTAGCCTAATACGGCATTTTGATACTCTATCCAGTGCCGCCAGATATCCATCCATTTTTCATTGTACCAGTAATAAGAAGGAGTTCCCTGCCCGAGCTGGCGTTTTATATATTCCTCATATTCTTCCTGGCAATTCGAGCAGAAGCGGAAGGGGATACTGATATCCCGATTCACCGCTTCCGGCAGATCCATTTGTACACCACATTTGGCGCACTTAAGCATGCATTGGGTACATTCGATGAACTTTTTGAGCAAAGAGACCTTTTTTATCCTCTCTATCTCATCCTTTTTCTTCTTCTCATGTTTTAATCTTTCCTCTATATCGATTATGTCCGCCATGTTATTAATCTCCCTCCCTGCCTGCCATATCTAGTGTAGTGCGTCCAACGTTTCTTTACATATATTGTGGCATCAAAAACCGTCATTCCTGCGAAAGCAGGAATCCAGAAAGGCAAAAAGACTGGATTCCGGGTCAAGCCCGGAATGACAATCAAAGTAAAGGGACTTATGACGCACTACTCTAGCTCATAGCTCATGGTTAAAAGCCGTGAACTATGACCTATGAGCCATCAGCTCTCCAGTTGCGGTTCCGTGTCGCAGCCTCGGTATGAGCTTAGCCGAACGGGTTTCTGGTTAAAAAACTCGTAACCCGCAACTCGCAACTCATTGCTCCTCCTCTATATCTGCCCGTTCACCATTAAGGTTAAATATCCGGCGGGCAAAATCAAGATAGATATCCTTATGCTCGCGGCCGCTTTTCCCTTTGAGATAGGTGATAGGATCGTGGAGCATCTTGTTGATGATAGAAGCGGTCAGGACATGAACAGCCTGTTCCTGTTCCGGGGTCAGGGAACCCATATTGGAGAGGGTCTTCCGGCACTCTTTGAGCCTGATCTGCTCTGCCTTTTCACGTAAGGATACTATTATGGGTGTAATATCCAGCGCCTGGAGCCAATGCCTAAATTTAATGACCTCTTCTTCGACAATCCTTTCAGCCCGCAGGGCTTCCTTTTGCCTTTCGGCCTTATTCAGCTCTATGATTCCCTTCAAGTCGTCTATATCATAGAGATAAACATTATCTATCTCATTGGTGCGCGGGTCAATATCCCTGGGAACGGCAATATCAATAAGGAACAACGGCCGGTTCTTACGGGCCCGCATGACGCTCTTTACATTATCATAATTAATTACCAGCCCCGGCGCGCCGGTGGAGCTTATTATGATGTCCACATTTGACAGTTGGTCATATACCTCATCCAGGGAAATGGCCCGGCCCTTAAACTTTTGCGCCAGCTCTATAGCCCGCTCTAGGGTCCGGTTGGCCACCACGATCTCTGCCACGCCATTGGAAATAAGGTGCTCAGAGGCCAGTTCGGCCATCTCGCCGGCTCCGATCAACATGGCCCGTTTCCCTTTCAAATCCGCAAATATCTTCCGGGCCAGTTCGACCGCCGCAAAGCTTATCGAAACGGCATGGCTGCAAATGCCGGTCTCGGTGCGCACACGCTTAGCCACAGAAAAGGTCTTGTGCAGGAGGCGGTTAAGTATGACGCCGGAGGTCTTCTGGTCTGTGGCCTGGCGGTAGGCGTCTTTGATCTGGCCGAGTATCTGTGGTTCGCCTAAAACCATGGAATCCAAGCTGGCCGCCACACGGAACAAATGCTTGGCGGCCTCTTCTTCATGATAAATGTACAGGCAGCGTTCGAAGTCGCCGAGGGAGATGCCGTTTGACTCGGTAAAGACCTTTTTTATCTCCATTTCCGCATTCGCCGGATCAGGGGTGGTCATCAGGACTTCTACACGGTTGCATGTGGAAAGAAATATGAATTCCCTGATGAATGGCATCCTGCGTATCAGGGTAAAAGGCAGTTCCCGGTCGCCGCCGAAAGTCAGGCGTTCCCTGATCTCAACCGGCGCTGTCTCATGATTGAGACCGATCAGAACTATACTCAGATTAAACGCCCCATCCGGCATAAGTATGTAATCCTTTTAGCAGCAGCGAAACCCCGAGGAATGTAAAAAGCAATGCCCCCAGGCCGATGATGGCCATGATGGCCGCCCGTCTCCCCCGCCAGCCTACGGTCAGTCGTTCATGAAGAAGGGCCGCATAAAAAAGCCAGGTGACGAGAGACCAGGTTTCCTTGGGATCCCACTGCCAATGCGCACCCCAGGCCTGCTCGGCCCAGAGCGAGCCGGTTAGTATGCCCACGGTCAGAAGCGGAAACCCGATGGTCAGGCAGCGGTAATTTATGGCATCCAGAACCTCCAAAGAGGGTAGGCGCTGATAAAAGGCCCCGAGCTTCTTTTTCTTGATCTGGCGTTCCTGAATCA
>Ga0068714_10006555_pt1 | contig 11770 bp, 6 predicted proteins | sample MTBNYHSulfiMetaG_FD_62988 | JGI IMG/M metagenome (GOLD analysis project Ga0068714, IMG submission 62988) | Enrichment culture microbial communities from rom New York Harbor, USA that are MTBE-degrading - MTBE-NYH (New York Harbor Sulfidogenic)... | ecosystem: Environmental > Aquatic > Marine >... | reverse complement strand
CAGTCAGTCTACCAGGGCGAACGCATCGGCGGGCTGGGCACCACCGGGAACTCCACCGGGCCACACCTGCACTTCGAAATGCGCAGCGAACTTTACGGCAAGGTCAACCCCTGGAACTTCTTGGTTTACTAGGCCGCCCCAGCTTCCAAGAGCCGCCCTTGACGGCCCCTGCGTGGGGTGATACGATGCGCGAGAGCGACATTCCCAAATATCCCCAATGAACGAGCACATGAATCCCAAAAGCGAGCCTACCCGCTCCCCCACACAAGATGAAGGGGGGAGCGCCCTGGCGCGCCTGTGGGAACGCCTCGGCCAGACGGGATTGGCCGAACTGGTGCTGCGTTTCGGCGCCCACGCCCTGGTGGTCGGCATGGCGCTGCTGGTGATCGTGGGGATGCGAGGCCTAGTGCTGAGGGAGCCGGAATACAGCCAGGAGCAGTTACAGGCCACGGCGGAGGCCCTGGCCGCCCCGACTTTGAACGTTCCCACTCGCGCCCCTGGCGATTACGCCGTGGATGCCGACCTGCCCAGCTACACCGCCCCGCAGGCCGATTACAGTAGCGGCATCCCTCGCCTGGCAAGACTGGACACCACCATCCCCAATCGGGCGCGGGTGGAGGTGAGCACCTACGTCGTGCAGCAAGGCGACAACCTCTTTGATATCGCCGAGAAGTTCGGATTGCGGCCGGAGACGATCTTATGGGGCAATTATGATGTGCTGCAAGACAACCCTCGCTTGCTCCAAACTGGACAGGTGCTCAACATCCTGCCGGTGGACGGCACCTATTACCAATACAACGAAGGCGAGAAATTGAGCACAGTGGCGGAATTCTTCGGGGTGACGGCCGAGGAAATCGTCAATTGGCCGGGCAACCACCTAGACTCCTACGAAATCGATATCGAGAACCCGGACATCCCCGATGGTACCTGGCTGATCGTTCCCGGCGGCGAGCGGGAGCTGAGGGATTGGGGCCCGCCTGCGATCACACGCGAGAACCCCGCCGCAGCCGCCTACTACGGCCCCGGGCACTGTGGTGATATCTATGAGGGAGCTGTGGGCACGGGCACCTTCATCTTCCCCACCGTGCAGCACCGGCTTTCGGGCTACGATTATTCCAACATCCACCCGGCGCTGGATTTCGCCGGAAATGAGGGCGACCCGATCTACGCCACCGATAGCGGGGTGGTGGTATACGCCGGGGAGAGCAATTACGGCTACGGCATCCTGGTGGTGATCGACCACGGAAACGGCTGGCAATCGGCTTACGCCCACCTTAGCAGCATCGCCGTGTTCTGTGGCCAGAACGTGAGCCAGGGAGAGGTGGTGGCGGCGTTGGGCAACACCGGTAACTCCACCGGGCCGCACCTGCACTTCGAATTGCGCAGCGAGCAATGGGGCAAGGTCAATCCCTGGAATTTCCTGCAATAACGACATGAGCACAAGGTCCGATCGAAATAAAAAAGCCCTGGCGATCTGAATGCCAGGGCTTTGCGCTGTGGACGAAGTATCAGCTACCGCTCAAGAGGCGGGCAATCTGAGAAGCGTGAATGGAATCGTGGGCAGCCATGTGGATCATGTGATCGTAGATCGAGATGGTGCCGATCTCGGTGTGCCAGCCGGTGCGATGCCATTCCCGGAGGTTGAGCTTATCGAGGATCTCCAGGTGGCGCTGGCGAGAATCGAGGAAGGCTTTCAAGGCCTCACCCAGCCGGGCGGCAGCGTAATTGCGCCGTTTGGCAAGGCCCTCTTCATCGTAGGCTTCGATCGTGGGGACGTCTTCCTGCAGAATATTGAGATTGCGCTCGATGGCGATCTCCTCGGCATCGCGCAAGTGGCAGAGCACCTCCACCACCGACCAGCCCCCCTGCTCTTTAGCCGCCAGGGCTTGCTCTTGCGTGACGCCATCAAGCAGCGCCGGGATGATCTCGGTGGTCGCACTGAGGGCATCCATCAAATCCCCGATGGTATCGTACATAAAGACTACCTCCTGGGCAATGCCTTCCAAGGTCGGAATCGCCCCCAATTTTACCGCATGGTTCGCACCTGCGCACCCGCCTAAGGGCACAAATGGCTACAAACTTGCGAGTGGGACAAACTTTGGGAGTCTGCTATAATCGCCCCAAATCGAGACCCTTCACGCAAGGAGGCGGTCGTGGAAAAAGGACGAAGTCGTTCTTTCTGGGGAGTCGCACTGATCTTGATCGGGGCGTTCTTGCTGGCTATCAATCTCAATCTGCTGCCCCAGCTTACCGGCAACCTGGCTGCCGTTTTCTTCGCTGTACTGTGCCTGCTCTTTTTGGGTGCATATTTGACCAGCGGCGTCAAGAATTGGGGATGGCTGTTCCCAGCGATCAACTGCGGCACGATCGCGGCGGCCATCTGGCTGGCGGAGGTTGGGGCTGCCGGGGAGATCATCGCCTCCCTCATCCTGCTGGGAAACGCCCTGCCCTTCTGGATCGGCTACCTGATAAGCCGTGAGAATTGGGGGCTGCTGATCCCCGCCTGGGCGCTGACGGTCATCGGGGCGGTGCCGTGGCTGGCGACAGCGGTGAGCGGCGAGGTGGTCGGCGCAGTGGTGCTGTTCGGTATCGGGATACCCTTCCTGGTGGTGTACTTGAACAACCGGCAGGACTGGTGGGCGTTGATCCCGGCCGGGGTGCTGATTTTGATCGGGGCAGTGGTACTGCTGGAAGCCCAGGATATCGCCGGAGACCTGTTCGGCGGATTGTTCATGCTCGGCCTGGGGGCCGTGTTCCTGCTAGTGTACTGGACAGAGCGTGAGCGCTGGTGGGCGCTGATCCCGGCCGGGGTGCTGGCCAGCATCGGGCTGACGGCGGCACTGGCAAGCCTCAGTCTTCCGGATGTGGTCGCCGAGCGGCTGCTGGGGGGCGCCTTCTTCGGCGGCCTAGCACTGACCTTTGGGGCGCTATGGCTGCTCAGGAGAAGCTACCCCACCGGATGGTCAAAGTACCCGGCTATCGGGCTGGCGATCATGACGGGATTCGTGGCCGTCTTCGGCGCGCGAACAGACCTGGCCTGGTCATTGCTGCTGGTGGGGGCCGGGGCATGGCTGCTGTGGTGGTCGTGGCGAGGGAGGGGCCGATAGCAGCAGGGATGCTTGTCATCACAGTGTGAGGGTGCTATAATTCCCTAACCTGGGCGCGTAGCTCAGCTGGTTAGAGCGCACGGTTCACATCCGTGAGGTCGATGGTTCGAGTCCATTCGCGCCCACCATCGCGGAATCAAAAACCGCAGCTTGCAAGCTGCGGTTTGCTTTTAATCCACACTGTCACTCAGCTATCATGGATGGGGAGAACTCCACAACCGTAGCCAGTTGCCGGAAGACCCTTCACCCAACTCTACAATTGCCAGCCGTGATCCATCCGGCGACCAGGCCACATCGACAATGAACCCACTCAGGTTATTAATAACCTGGAACTCACGCCAGTCAGCAGTGCTCCAAATAGTCAACGTGAGGCCATCGCAAGCAGCCAGGTATTCTCCCCCTGGAGACCAGGCCAAACAGTAGATATCCTCAGCCGAACCCTGCAACCATTGCTCTTCCGAGCCGTCTTCAGCATCCCAGATAAACACATCGCCATCACCTGTCGCTATCCTTGAACTATCAGGAGACCAGGCTAGATTGACGACCCAATCCATATCTGCGGAGAGCACCTGCTGGATTTCGCCGCTTTCCGCATTCCAAAGCTGCACATCGCCCCCCTGTCCTGAGATAGCGAGTAGGGAGCCATCCGGTGACCAAGCGACTCTGTATTTGCCCTCCGGCGCTTGCAGCGCCATCGCCTCCACAGGGGTGCCCTCCATATCCCAGATTCGCAGTTGGGAATCAGAATCCATAGTAGCCAACCACCGGCCGTCAGGAGACCAGGAGAGGTGGTAAAATTGATCGCGGGGCATTTCTAACAATCCCACCTCCTCCCAAGTAAGGGTATCCCATAGATGCACTCGGCCAGCGTAGCTCACAGAGGCCAGTATTTCCCCATCTGGGGCCCAGGCGATATCCCTGACAAAATTCATGTCCTCCATACTCATTGAGAGCAACTGCTCGCCAGTTTCAGCATCTAGAATCTGTACCTGTGCATTGCTACACCCGAGTGCCAAGCGATCACCGCTTGGAGACCAGGCGACATCCCCGCACCGGTTGGCACCGCGGCTCTGCACCCACAACTCTCGAAAGTCCTCCTGTTTGGGCAAATTACTCGACGCGCTGGGCTGCGTACCGCCAACAAAAGAGCCAAAAGGGTCCATCGCCCCTGGTTGTGCAGCCGCTTCACCTTGGGGAATCTGTGTCCCCAAGTCGCCTCCCAAGCCTCCACAGGCCGTGAGGAGCATAAGCAGCGCACAGGCGATCGCAATGATCATCTGCCTTCTGGATTTCATGGCTCACCTCCCCAGTAACAATGTGTCGCAAGAGCGGACATCTGCAACCCCCAACCCACAAATCGCTCCCCGCACACAATCCAAGCTCATAGGCCCACCGATTGAGCAGGTTCATTATATTCTGTTCGACAGGCGATCAGTCCGACACATCCCCAACACTCATCACGGTTTAATCTCGGCGTGCTACAATCGGTGACTGACCCGATACAGACACCGCCCCCATCCACTGCGATCTGGAGACAGTAAAGCCGAATCGCAGGGAGGAAATCATGCTGCAGTTCATCGGCCGCCGCCTCCTGTTCATCTTGCTGGTTTGTCTATTTATCATCTTCAGCGTGCACCTGGGGATGCGAATGGTGCACAACTCAGAAGCCCCAGAACCCAATTACAACCTGGTGGATAACGGCAGAGCTGCCTGGCAGGAGACGCGCAACTACTTGAGCGAGGCGCTGCACGGCGAATTCGGCTACGTGCAAGAGGATTACGGTTACGTGGCCGTCAAGGATATCCTGGCGGACGCTTACATCAACAGCATGGGGCTGTTATTGATCGCTCTGGCCATCGCAGCGGTGATCGGGCTGGTGCTGGGAAGCATGGCAGCGGTGTACAAACACGGCGCGCTGACCGCGCCGATCCTGACGACCACCATTCTGGGCGTGGCAGCGCCCTCGTTCTTCATTGCTCTATTGCTCCAGCAGGCCGAGATCCTATACGTCCGTGAATTCGGCAGGAGGCTGGTGAGTGTAGCTGGCTTTGCATGGGATTGGGAACACATGCTACTGCCTCTGCTGGTGCTGGTCGCTCGCCCCATCGCCTACCTGACGCGCGCTTCCTTCCTCTCGCTGGGGCAGATCATGGAAGAGGATTTCATCCGCACGGCGTACTCTAAGGGGCTGACGCGCTTCCGAACGGTGGTGTTTCACGGCCTGCGCAACCTAGCCGTGCCGGTGCTGACAGCGGTCGGCGTCTCCCTGCGCTTTTCGCTGAGTGCCCTGCCGGTGGTGGAGATGTTCTTCGCCTGGCCTGGGATGGGGGCGCGCTTCTTACAGGCAATCAACGAACGGCAGACCAGCCTAGTGGTGTCCCTGGCTTTAGTGCTGGGGCTCACCATGCTGATGGTCAACCTGCTGCTCGACGTGATCTACCGCATCGTCGACCCGCGCTTGAGGGCCGAGGCATGAGCAAGCTCAAGGACCTCGTCGAAAGACTGCTCAACCCTAGATCGCGGCTGGGCAACGTGCCCGGTTTGGCCAGTGCGGCGGCGAGCGGGGAGACGCCGGGAGGGGCGCGCGGCAGCCTTAGGCCGCGCGACATATTGACCAACATCCCCCTGATGCTGGGTACATTGATCGTATTGGGTCTGTTTGCCCTGGCCGTATTCGGGCCAGCCTGGGCGCCGATCAACCCCTACATCGCCGGACAGCACATCCTCCCCCACCTGGACCGCGAGACCGGGGAGTTCATCCGTCCTCCCCTGGAGCCTTCCGACGAGTTCCCGCTCGGCACCGACCAATTCGGCACCGATATCCTGAGCATGCTGATGCACGGAGCACGCAACACCCTGGTAGCCTGCGCCTTCATCACCATGGTGCGGGTCATCCTGGGACTGGCCTTGGGAGCCATTGCAGGCTGGAATGAGGGCAAGAACTCGGATCGCTTCATCATGGGCTTGATCGGAATGATAACCTCGCTGCCCCTGCTCATCAGCACCATGATCCTGATCTTCGCCCTGGATATCCGCAAGGGCCTGCCGACTTTCATCATCGCGCTCTCCGCCCTTGGCTGGACCGAGATCGCCCAATACATCCGCAGCGAGTTCCTGGTGCTACGCAAGATGCCCTACATCGAGGGCGCCCGGGCTTCTGGCCTGAACGGGTTGGAGATTGCCGTGCGCCACGTGATACCCAACGTACTGCCGCAAGTCCTGATCATTACGTTCTTGGAAATGGGCGCCGTGCTGATGCTGTTGGGCGAATTAGGCTTCGTGGATGTCTACATCGGGGGCGGCAGCCACATCGAGATGGGCGGCGATCCACTTAGCGGGGGCGAGATCTTCACCCTCATGGATGTCCCCGAGTGGGGAGCGATGATCGCCAACGGCATCGAATGGTTCCGCTCCAAGCCTCACATCATCTACCCCCCTGCCACGGCAGTCTTCATTTCCGTGCTGGGCTTCACCGCCCTGGGCGAAGGGTTGCGCGAGCTGATGAAAAAGCACAGCCTGAACACCGCCTTCCTACTGCGCAAGGAGATGCTGGCGGTGATCGGTGGGCTGACGCTGGCGACGATCTTCATCATGAACAACACTGGGGCTGCACCGTGGTTCGCCAAGGTGGCCCAGCGCTTCGATGGGGAGCGCGCCTACCAGCATGCGGCGGCTCTGGCAGACATGGAGGGGCGCGGCCTTGGGCAAGCAGGCGGCGAACAGGCCGCCGCCTACATTGCCGACCAATTCGCGGAATATGGCCTGGCGCCAGGGTGGAGGGACGACAACTACTACTACACTTATGAGACCGAGATCGTCCGGCCGGTGGAGCAGCCGGAGCTGACGATCTACTCGCCAGACGGCCAATCGGTGTCCGAATTCACCTACCAGCTCGATTTCGCCTACATGATCGATGGGCACGGCGGCAGCGGCGAGGTGCAGGCGCCAGTCACCCTGGTGAGCTTCGACACCGTGCAGCGGCGCTACGATTGGGAGGATTTCGCCGGGCTAGACCTGCGCGGGCGCATCATCCTGTTGGTGGAAGGCAACGCGCCCACCGATTTCGCCGATGAGGCGCTGATCCGCGGCGCCCTGGGTATATTGTGGGTGACCCAGCAGCAAGCCGGCGAACTGCGCTCGCAGCTCCAGTTGGCCGACCCTGAGCAGAGTTATCTGGCGAAACCGCAACTGCCGATCTTCCGCATCCTGCCGGAGGTGGCCGAGGCCCTGCTGGCACAAGAGGGCAGTAATTTGAGCGAACTGCTGGCGCAGGAAAGGGAAGCCGACCAGCAAGGCCCAGGCTGGTTCGCCTATGATTTCGCCAGCCAGGCTCACATGTCCCTGACGCTTGGCGAGCCAGAGGCGGTGGCGGTGCCCAGCGTGCTGGCTTACAAGGTCGGCAGCGACTTGGACGTGGGCGGAGAGCTGGTGGTGGTATACGTGAGCTACGATGGCCTAGGGATCGACCCAGACGGGACGGTCTACGCCGGTGCCAATTACCAGGCGGCCGGGATCGGCATCTTGCTGGAAGTCGCCAGACTATGGCAGGAGCAAGCCGTGGATACCCGCCGGACGACGCTTTTTGCCGTGTGGGGCGGCGCCTCACTGGATGAATCGGGCTTCCAGGATTGGGTGCAGAACAATAACAACTTCCGCCACCTGCTCGGGCCGGGTTTTAGCACCGTCCGCATTGCCCCGCAGGTCCTGATAAGCCTGAACAACCTCGACGCCCGCAACCGTTCCCTGCTGGTGCACCCCAACGGCTCCACCCAATTGTTCGACCTGTTGCGGGAGACCGGCAGCGAGACTGGGGTCAGCATCATGCTGGCGGATACCGACACGAAATTCGAAAACCTGGTCGCCACCAGCCGGATCAGGGTATGGACGGAGTTCGCCTGGCAGGGCAGCAGACTGCTGCCGCGTGATGATGACATCGAACTAATTGATACGGACGCACTGCAAGCCCTGGGCGAGACCATCGCCCTGACCCTCACCAGGATCGTGCGCGAGACCCAGTATTAGAATGCAGTGAAGATGATGCAATCCACTCCCAAAAACGCTGAGGTGCGAGCCGTTCCAGTTCAATCCAAGGAGCGCATCGAGACCGTCGACATCCTGCGCGGATTCGCCGTGTTGGGCATTTTCGTCTTCAACCTCTTCTCGATGAGCGGTGCGCCCGGCGGCGTCTTCAATCTGGGTTGGAATAGTTCGATTGACCGCGTCGCGCTGATCCTGCTCAATTTCCTGGTGCAGGCCAAGTTCTACTCGCTATTCTCCTTCCTTTTCGGTTGGGGGATGGCGGTGCAAATGCGCCGCGCCAAGGCCAAGGGTGCCAAATTCATCGGGCTTTACCTGAGGCGACTGCTGGTGCTGCTGCTCTTCGGGGCAGTGCACGGCATGCTGCTGTGGCGCGGCGATATCCTGACCACCTACGCCCTGCTGGGCTTCGTGCTGATCCTGTTCCGCAAGCGCTCGGAGAAATTCCTGTTGGTCTCTAGCGGGCTGGCGTTACTCTTCTCCATCGTCCTGCGTCTGCCGGTGGAAGCTATCGAGAGCTTCCGCACCTGGTATGCAGACATCACCGCCTTCATGCGCTGGGAGACCTATTCCCCCGGCTTATACGCCACCGGGACCTACGCGGAGATCACCAAGATACGCGTGCAGGAATACATGACCAGCAACTCCTGGACGCTGTACTTCTTCGGCAACGTGTTCGCCATGTTCCTGCTGGGCCTGTACACCGGCAAGCGCCGCATTTTCGAGAACATCGAGCGCCACCTGGGCCTGCTGCGCTGGGTGGCAGGTATCGGGCTGGTGTTCGGAGTGGTTTTCAACGGCCTGTTCGTGCTCACCATCCACTGGGCTAATACCGGCTGGCCGAGCTGGCTGCCGCCCCAGTACTATACGCTTATGCAGGTGGGTACGCGCACGCTCGGCGCTCCGGCACTGATGCTGTTCTACGTCTCCGGCCTCACCCTGCTGATCCGCCGGGAAAGCTGGCACCAGCGGTTGGCGCCGCTGGCCAACGTCGGGCGCATGGCGCTGAGCAACTACATCTTCCAGACCATCGTGGGCACATTGCTGTTCTATCACTACGGCCTGGGATTGTACGGCGAGTTCGGGCCAGCCTTCGTGATGGGGTTGGCGATCCTGATCTATCTGGGGCAAATCCGCCTAAGCGAATGGTGGCTGGATCGCTACCAGTTTGGACCGCTGGAATGGCTGTGGCGCACGCTGACCTACGGCCGCCGCCAGCCTATCTATCAAGGCGAGCGCTACGAGGACATGAAGCCTTTGCGCTGGCTGGAATGGCTGAACCGCTTAGGCCCCAAATGGAGACGAGCGCTATCCATCGCCGCGCTGTTGGCCGTGCTCGGGGGTCTGGGCTACCTAGTCCTGCGCGGCGACCTGGGAGGCCAACAGGCAGCCGAGCAAACCCGGACCGCAGCAGGCGACTCCGCGGCGCTGACCCCCGATGCAGAGGGAGGTGCCGCCGCCCCTGAACTCGAGCCCACCCCGATTGCCACGCCGGTGGTGCAGCCGGTAACCTACCAGCCGGGGCCAATCGCTGCCTCCGGTGACATGGCAGCCCTCGCCAACACCTTCGATGCGGAAAGGGCCCTGGCCCAGATCGAGACATTGACCGGGTCTCCCTTCTTCGGGCGCTACGCCGGGTCGGCGCAGGGCTGGGCGGCAAGCGACTACATCGCTACCCAATTCGCCGCCTATGGCTTGCAGCCAGCGGGCGTGGACGGCAGCTACTTCCAGCCCTTCCCCCTCGAGTACGTGCAATTGGCCGAGACCCCCACCTTCGCCATCGAATACGCCGACGGCAGTTTATCGGAGGACTACGGATTCCACGAGGACTACGCCGCCTTCGTGCGCTGGTATATGGGAGAAGGCAACGCCGAGGGTCAAGTGGTGTGGGTGAACGATTGCAACGACGAGGATTTCAAGGGCGCCGATGTGGTCGATAAGATCGCGCTGTGCCGCTACGGCGCTGTGCAGGAGGCCAGCCGCAACGCCCTGGAGCACGGAGCGGCCGGCTTGCTGCTGCTCGTCGATCCGGAAACACACCCGATAGACCGCGGCACCACTTACCACCTGCCTTGGGTGCCCGATCCGCTCCCCACCTACGTGATCTCCCCGCAGGTCGCAGATGATCTGCTCCGTGATAGCGGGAAGACCCTCGAGGACCTGAGCATCACCTTCACCCCCTTCGCCCTGGAAACGCGCGTGCACATGGAGGTCGATACAATTGCTGATGAGGCCTGTCTGCCGCAGGGCTGCCTGGGGCGCAACGTGCTGGCCGTGCTGCCCGGACGCGACCCGGAATACGCCGACGAAGTGGTGATCGTGAGCGGCCATTACGACCACCTGGGCCAGGCACCCAATGGCACCGTATGGCCGGGGGCCAACGACGACGCTTCCGGTATCGCCGTGCTGCTCGAGATCGCCCGCTCCTGGCAGGAACAGGGCTACGTGCCGCGCCGCACGGTGCTCTTCGTGGCTTGGGATGCCGAGGAGGTCGGCCTGCTGGGGTCAAGCTATTACGTCGAGTACCCGCAATACCCCCTGGAGCAGACCGTGGCGCTGATCCAGCTCGATATGGTGGGCGAGGGCGGCGAGGGTGAGGTGCTTTACGTCAGCGAGGGGGGAGGCCTGGAGACGCTGTTCACCACGGCGGCGACCGGGTGGGAGGTCGATGCCGAGACCATGCCCTCGGGCGGCAGCGACCACGTGCCGTTCGAGCAGGCCGGTGTGGCGGCCCATGTTCTCAGTTGGTCCGGCCCGGGAGTTGAGATCCCCGATTACCACCGCCCCACGGATACGACCGCCACAATCGATATCGATAAGCTGGCCGCCGTCGGGCGAGTGGTGGGTAGCGCCCTGCTGGGTTTGGTGGAGGTCGAGCCGCAGGTGGAGGAAATCTTGGCGGCGCGCGCCGAGGCCATCCTCAGTGGAGATCAAGACGCTTTCCTGGCTACAACCTTGCCCACCCTGGCGAGCAGCGAGCAGTTTTGGTTCGAGGAGCTAGCCAGCCTGACCCCCACCGAATTCGAGTACGAGCTGCTGAGCCTGGCGGTGGAGGGCGACCGCGCCCACGCCGCCCTGCAGCTATCCGGCAGCTACCCCGACCCGCTCACCCAAACAGATACAGAGGATGGAGAGGGCGAGCCTGTGAACCGGGCTATCACCGGCGCGATGTACGTCTACTTCCAGCGCACGGAGGACGGCTGGCTGTGGGCCGGCCCCGACTTGTTCGAATACCAGGCGCCGGTGGAGGAGGGCGCGCCCGCCGAAGATACGGTTGAACTGTTCAACTTCCAGGTCAGCGCGCCGGCCGATGTGCTGGAGGAAGCCACGCAAGTCGCTGCCCTGGCTGCGCAGGAATACGCCCAGAGCGCCCGCCTGCTGGGGCTGCCCGACGACCCTGAGGCCGACTGGATGTTCTTCGCCAACACCAGCACGCTGCAAGTCAACACGGCGCTCACCCTGTCGATCAATACACCGCTGTGGGTCTCGTCCGGGACGGTCAAGCTGGTCTACTCGCAGGATTTGCTCGAGCAAGGTGCGCTCACGGAGGCCTTGAGCAAACTGTTGCTGGCCGAGGCCGGTGTGACCGATGGAGCCGCCCCCTGGCTGTGGAACGGGTTAGCCCC
>Ga0068714_10006552_pt1 | contig 11771 bp, 10 predicted proteins | sample MTBNYHSulfiMetaG_FD_62988 | JGI IMG/M metagenome (GOLD analysis project Ga0068714, IMG submission 62988) | Enrichment culture microbial communities from rom New York Harbor, USA that are MTBE-degrading - MTBE-NYH (New York Harbor Sulfidogenic)... | ecosystem: Environmental > Aquatic > Marine >... | reverse complement strand
CATCAGGGCCAAGGACACGACGCCGCGGATCATGGCCCGTGTCCTCATCAGCCTTCTGCCGGCCTGCCTCGCCGCTGTCTACTACTTCCGGTTGCGTGCCCTTGCTCTCTTTTCCGTCTGCGTCATCGCCAGCCTGGCCACGGAAGCGGTCTTCCTGTGGGCGAGGAAGAAGCCTCTGTCACCTGTTCTCGACGGCTCGGCGATCATCACCGGACTGCTCTTGGCCATGACGCTTCCTCCCTCCTTCCCCTTGGGTTCCGCGATCATCGGGGCCGTTGTTTCCATCGGCATCGGCAAGCAGGTCTTCGGCGGATTGGGCCACAATATTTTCAACCCGGCCCTCGTCGGACGGGCTTTCCTTTCCGCCGCTTTTCCCGTGGCCATGACGACCTGGCTGCCGCCGGTTACGCTCAAGGTTGACCTGGCCACGTTCGCCACCCCCCTTGCAAACCTAAAGTTCCAGGATGCCGTCGCCCAAGGCACACTGGCACCTCTTAAAGCGCTCTTTTGGGGGAATATCGGCGGCTGCCTCGGCGAGACCTCGGCCGTCGCCCTCCTCATCGGGGGAATCTATCTCCTCGTCAAACGAACGATCGATTGGCGCATCCCGCTGGGAAGCGCTCTTTCCCTGGGCGTTTTCAGCGGCGCCTTCTGGCTGGCTGACCCCGGTCGGTACGCCTCCCCGGTCTTCCACATGCTGGCCGGCGGCTTCCTTCTCGGTGCGCTCTTCATGGCCACCGATATGGTGACCTCTCCCGTCACCCGCAGAGCGACCTGGATCTATGCTCTCGGGATTGGGATCTTCACTGGAATCATCCGTCTTTTCAGCGGCTATCCGGAAGGAGTCATGTACAGCATTCTGTTCATGAATACGTTTGTCCCGTTGCTCAACAGCTACCTGCGTCCGCGCATCCTGGGAGAAAGGCATAAGAAATGAACCTGTCTTCCCGGATGGTCATCGTCCTTACCGCCGTCGGACTTCTATCGGGAGGCTTCCTGGCCAGCGTCGGGATCCTGACCAAGGATCGAATCGCCTTGAATAAAAAAATGGAAATCGAACGGGCCATCGTCTCTGTTGTCCCCGGGTCGGTTGCGAGCGTGACGCTTTATGAGGAGAAAGATTTCATCGTCTACGGGGGTAAGAACGAAGCCGGTGACCTTCAAGGCTTCGCCATTTATACGTCCGGCGTCGGCTTCCAGGACAAGATCGTCCTGATGATCGGCGCCGATGCCTCACTCTCCCGGCTCAACGCCCTCGCCGTCCTCGACCAGAAAGAAACGCCCGGGCTGGGGGCGAAGATCGTCGACCGGACATCCTTCCTTGTCTATTGGGAAAACAAGGACTTCAGTCAACCCTTCAGCCTGCGCAAGCCACCCGCCCCGTCGCCGGATAGTCTCACCGCCTCCGAGGTCAACACCATCACCGGGGCGACCATCTCCTCGGAGGCCGTGCTCAACATCGTCAACGCGGCCCGGGAGAAGGTTAAGGCTTTGAGAGAAGAGGGGAAACTCGCGCCCGGAGGGACGCATGCCGAGTAGGACCGCCAGCCAGGATTTCCTCAAAGGCCTGTGGCAGGAAAACCCGATTTTCCGCCAGATGCTGGGGATGTGCCCGACCCTGGCGGTATCCAACGCCGTCATCAACGGGGTCGCCATGGGACTGGCCACCGCCTTCGTCCTCATCTTCAGCTCTTTTCTGATATCGCTCATCAAGAAGCTCATCCCCAACCAAGTGCGGATCGCCTGTTATGTTGTCATCATCGCGACATTCGTGACCATCGCCGACCGCTTTCTGGCAGCCTTCTTCCCCCCCATCTCCAAAAGTCTGGGTCCGTTTGTTCCACTCATCGTCGTCAACTGCATCATCCTGGGCCGGGCTGAAGCATTTGCCTCCAAGAACTCGCCGGGTCGCTCGGTCATCGACGCCCTCGGTATGAGCGCAGGGTTTATCCTGGCCCTGCTCATCCTCAGTTCGATCCGGGAAGTTCTAGGGAGCGGGACCTTTCTTGGCTACAAAATCATGGGGGCGTGGTTCGAGCCTTGGGTGATCATGGTCCTTCCCCCCGGCGCCTTTATCACTCTGGGGATCTTGATGGCCATCAGCCTGCAGTTGGAAAGGAAAAAAAGGGAGAAATAAGAGTGGAGCTCGTCACCCTTTTCATCGGCGCGATCCTGATCAACAACTTCGTCCTCCACTACTTTCTCGGGATCTGTCCTTTCCTCGGAGTATCGAAAAAGATCGACGCGGCCCTCTCCATGGGGTTGGCGGTGACCTTCGTCATGAGCCTCACGGCCGTCGTATCCTGGGCGATCAATCATTTGATTTTGATCCCTTATGGACTCGACTATCTCCAGATCGTCTCCTTCATCCTGGTTATCGCTTCGCTTGTACAGCTCGTCGAGATGTTCATCCGGAAGACCAGTCCTCCCCTCTACCAGGCGATGGGCATCTATCTCCCGCTGATCACGACCAACTGCGCCATCATGGGACTGGCTCTTCTCACGGCCCTGAAAAATTATGACTTTGCCGAAGCCGTGGTCTTCGGCGTGGGCTCGGGTCTCGGTTTCACCCTGGCCATCGTCCTCATGGCCGCCATCCGTGAGCAGCTCGAGGTGGCCGATGTGCCAAAACCGCTTCAGGGTGCGGCCATCGCCCTGATCATAGCCGGGATCATGGCCCTGGCCTTCTTCGGTTTCTCGGGGATGATCAAGTGATGAGCGTGCTCGTTCCGATTCTGACCATGACGATCCTTGGCCTTCTTTTTTCCTTGGGCCTTGTTTTCGCCTACAAAAAACTCATCGTCGAGGTCGACCCCCGGGTGGAAAAGATCAACGAGTCCTTGCCCCAGGCCAACTGCGGCGCCTGTGGATACGCCGGCTGTCAAGCGCTGGCGGAGGCTATCGCCGCCGGAAAAGCCGCCGCCGACAGCTGTCCGGTCGGAGGCGGAGAAACCGTAGAAAAGATCTCCTCTATACTCGGAATCAAGGCCGGGGAGACGGTCAAGAAGGTCGCCCGCCTCCACTGCCGCGGGACCACGGAGGCGGCGCCGCGCCGGAGCGAATATCTCGGCCTCAAAACCTGTTACGCTTCTCATCTCATGGGGGGCGATAAGCTCTGCACCTACGGCTGTCTGAGCCTTGATGATTGTGTTCGGGCCTGCCCGTTCGATGCCATGGAGATGTCCGCCGATGGGTTGCCGCTCGTCATCGAAGAGAAGTGCACCGCCTGCGGGAAGTGCGTCGATGCCTGCCCGCGCAACCTTCTCGAGCTCCACCCTCTCTCCCAGAACATCCTCGTCTACTGCCGTTCCAGGGACCGCGGCGCGGTCGCCAGGAAGGCCTGTAAGAACGCCTGCATCGCCTGCGGCATCTGCTCCCGGGCCTGCCCGGAGGCCATCGTCATCGAGGACAACCTGGCCGTTATTACGGATTACAGGAAGATCCCGCCGGAAAAAATCCCGGCGATCGAGAAATGCCCGACGCTGTCCATCGGCCGGCTGAAGAAAGACCATGAAGGATAACGCCACGGTCATCCGCGTGCAGGACGGGCTCGCCTGGGTCAAGGTTACCCCGAAGGTGGCTTGCTGCGAATGCTCGGCCCGGGCGCTCTGTTCCGCCAAGCAAGACGAAGAGGGGAAGCTGGCCGTCCGCAATCCGGTCGACGCCCATCCCGGAGATGAAGTGGAAATCGATGTCCCTGAAACCGACTACAGCCGCACGCTGAGCGCAATTTTTGGGTTTCTGCTTATCGCTTCCTTGGCCGGCCTGGCCTTTGGTTATCTCCTTGCCCCGGTCAGAAGCCTGGCGCCCGGCATCAACGGTCTCATCGGGCTTATGGCCGGCCTCGGGCTCGGCGGCCTGGCCGTCCGTCACCGCTACCGCTCTGGGAAGCATGGTGCCAGCTGGCCGGTGATCATCGCGGTTCTCAAAAAGGGAGGATTCCATGGATAGACGAGATTTCCTGAGATGGCTGCTCGCTTCACCGCTGGCCGCTCCTCTTTTGTCAACCCCGCGAACGGAGGGAGCAAACTCCGCCCTCTACCTGATCGCTGATAATCCCCAGGATTATCTTCCCGCGATCGTCACCGAGCTGAAAAAGAGAGGCCTGGTCCGGGAAACCCGATTCTCGCTCCGTGGACCGCATCCCTTTGGAGGAGAGCTGCGGGCGGCGCTAGCCCGAATGGGCTGGGAATATGCAAGCGGGACGCCATCGCCCATTCTCACCCTGACTTTTCAGCCCCTTCGCCAGCCCGTCTCTCCTTCTTTCACCGTCATCAGGAACGGCCGGGTCTGGGATCTCCGTACCGGGAAGCTCGGGAAATTGTGGCAGAACATTAACGGCCGCAGCTCGCTCTCGGCCTGCCTGACCGTCGCCGCGTTCCCGGAGCCGGCGCCCTTCTTTTCCCCCGGGAGAAGCGCGGCCGTTTTTGTCGACGGGAAAAAACGCGAGACCCTGTCTCTGAAGGTCCATCAGGAACGGCGGTACAAGACCCTCCGCGGCGAGGTTCTGATCCGGGTCGAAGGCGGCAAGGCCGAAGTTCTGGCGTCATCCTGCCGCCACAAGATCTGTCAATCGTCCGCCCCGGCCTCCCTGACCGGCGAACGAATCGTTTGCGCGCCGAATCATTTCCTCCTGGCCATCGATGGTCCCCGTTTTGTTGATACCGTCACCGGCTAGGAAGAGTCTCTTCCTTGTCCTCTTCCTCGTCTCTTTGATGACGGGATGCCAGACCCGTTCCCGGTGGCATGAATATACCATCCTATTTTTTGATACGGTTTGCGATATCCAGGTCTTCTGCCCGGCCTCTCAAGTGGAGGAAACGCATGAGGTTATGGGCCGTGTCTTCTCCGCAATCGAAGCCCATTTCTCGCCGGACCGAAGCGACCTGTCTTCAGCGCCGGTCCTCGAGCTTTACGGCATCGCCCGCCGTCTTCATGCCGATTCCGGCGGCTATTTCGATATCAGCGTCGGCCCGCTGACCCGGCTCTGGGGATTTCCGACAAAAGCCTATCGCCTCCCCGTTCCCGAAGAGATCAAGGCCGCCCTTCTTCTCGTCGACCAGGATGCTATCCGAGAGCAGTCCGGTTCACTCGTCCTCGGGCCCGGGATGCGCCTGGATTGGGGAGGGCTGGCCAAGGGTTGGGGAGTCGATCTCGCCGCCTCAGCGCTTCGAGAGCAGGGAATCGCCCGAGGGTTTATCAATGCCGGGGGAGACCTTTTCTGCTGGGGAAAAAATCCCGCTGGCTCCCTCTGGAGGGTCGGCGTCAAGCACCCACGCGCGCAGGGCTATCTGGGCGTCCTTTCCGTCAGCGGCGTGGGTGTCGCCACATCGGGCGATTACCAGAGATATTTTGAGAAAGACGGTATTCGCTATCATCACATCTTCAACCCGCGGACCGGCTACCCCGCCCGCGGCAAACGAAGCGTGACGGTCATCGGCCCGGAAACGGCCCTCTGCGATGGGCTCTCAACAGCCCTGTTCTCGAGCCCCGCTCCTGAAAAGATCCTGAACCGATATCCGGACTATTCCGCTGTCATCGTCGATGAAACGGGAAAACTTCGTCTTCTGGGAAAATCCTTCCCGTTCGAAATCCTCTAATCCCACCTAGATTTTCATGGGCATTATTACATAGGTGTATTTGATCGCCTCTTCGAGATCTGGTTTCATGATCGCTGCGCTGTTCTCGTCCTTGAGCTCCAGACGAATCCTCTCGGAATTGACCGAAAGCAAGAAATCCAGAAGATATTGGGAATTGAAACCGATTTCGAGGTCCGCTCCTTTGTAGTCGATTTCCAGGTCGTCCCTGGCCTCGCCGATTTCCGGATTGGACGAGAACAATTTGAGATTCCCCTTGCCGATCGAGAATTTGATCCCGCGCGACCTTTCCGTTGACAGCAAAGAAACCCGCCGGATCGCCTGGGTGAACTCGTCTTTCGACACCTGGAGGAGATGAGGATTATCTTTGGGTATGACCGCCTCAAAATTCGGGAACTTGCTCTCTATAATCCTCGAAATGAGCATCCTGTTCCCGACCCTGAAGAACAAGTTATTCTCGTCGGCATCAAACTCGACTCCCTCAGTGGTCATCTTCCTGAGCTCACCAAGCGACTTCTTGGCGACGATGACTCGGATCTCTTCCGCTATTTCAAGGTTCTCAACAAATGCCGATGAGTAGGAAAGGCGATGCCCGTCTGTACTGACCAGTTCCATCGCATTTTTCTTCAGGATCAGAAGAGCCCCGTTCAAATAATATCTTTGCTCCTGGGCAATGGCGAAATAGACGCGGTCGATCATCTCCCTGAAGACGTCTCCCGACAGATTGATATTTTTTTCAAACTTCCCTTCCGGCACCTGAGGAAAATCCTCTTTCGGAAGGCAAAGCACTTTGAATTGGCTCCTTCCCGAGCTGATCTCCATCATTAAATCGTCATTTTCCTCAAAGACAATCGTCTTTTCCTCAGGAAGCGATTTGACGATCTCAAATATTTTCTTTCCTGAGACCGTCACCGATCCCGGCTCTTCAACATTTGCCGTAAAATGGGTCTTCAGGCCGACCTCAAGGTCTGTCCCGGTCATTTCGACCCTATCCGCGGTCGCCTGGACAAGAATGTTTGCCAGGATCGGCATCGTATTTCTTTTTTCGACGATCCCCTGCAAAAGCTGGAGTTCATCGAGGACGATTTCCTTAGCCACTGAGAATTTCATTTTTCCACCTTTCTCGCCATTCTCTTATATTTTCTTATCTATTTATATGAATACTTTATTTAAGAAGAATAAGAAAAGCAATTGGAAATGTGTAAATCATCGCTAACTCATTGACCGGCTTACTGGATGAGGCCGATCAAATTGTTGATTTCTTTGTTGAATTCGGGATTCTTGCGTCGAAGTTTCTGGATTTTCCGCACACTATGCAGAACCGTCGTATGGTGTTTTCCACCAAACTTTTTTCCGATCTCGGGAAGACTGGACTTGGCCATCTCTTTGCAGAGGTACATGGCGATTTGCCGGGGGAAGGCGACCTTGGGAGAGTTATTCTTGGACTTGAGCTGGGAGAGCTTGATTTTGAACTTGTGGGCGACGAGTTTTTGGATTTTTTCCACAGATATAACCGAGGCCATAGAATCGAGAAGGCTTTTCAAAGCTTCCTTGGCAATCTCGAGATCGACCTTAACTCCTTTCAGGGAAGAATAGGCGATGACGCGGCGAAGATAGCCCTCGAGTTCACGGATGTTGGAGTGGACCTTATCGGCGATGAAGAGAGCCACGCTCTCGGGGAGATCGACGCCTTCAACTTCGGCCTTTTTCTTGAGTATGGCGATGCGGGTTTCGATGTCGGGAGGTTTAAGGTCGGCGATCAAGCCCCACTCAAAGCGGGAACTGAAACGTTCCTCGAGCTGTGGAATTTCCTTGGGGGGACAATCGCTCGAGATAACGATTTGTTTCTGATTCTCATAGAGGTGGTTGAAGGTATGGAAAAATTCCTCTTTGGTCCGTTCCCGGCCTGAAAGGTAGTGGATGTCATCCATCAAGAGGAGGTCGATGCTCCGATACTTCTGACGGAAATCGAGAATCTTGCCGTACTGGATGTGATTGATCAACTCGTTCATGAATTTTTCTGTGGTGACGAAAAGGATTTTCATGCGCTGATGCTTGGCCAAGGCGAAATGGCCGATGGCATTCATAAGGTGGGTTTTACCCAGGCCGGCGCCTCCATAGATATAGAGAGGATTATAGGATTTGGCCGGATTCTTGGAGACGGCCAGGGCGGCCGCGTGGGCAAACTGGTTGCAGGCCCCGACAACGAATGTTTCAAAGCTGTAGTTCGGGTTGAGGTTGGGGCTCAGGAGCGGTCCGTGCTGGGCCCGCCTTTCCTCGGGGGATCTACGGATGAACGGGCTGGGCGTTTCATCGAAGATATACTTGATATCGAAGGCCTTGCCGAAAAGGCCCTCGGAAGCCTCGGAGATCATCGAGGAATAGTGAAAAGAGAGCCAATCGCGGAAGTAGGAGTTGGGCACCTTGATGTAGAGAATATCCTTCTCCTGGCCGATGTAAAGAGTCGGGTCGAACCAGGTCTCGAAACTGTTCTGGTCGACCTTCTTTTTGACCGTTTGAAGGATTTGCAGCCAAGCGTTCGGTTTTTCTTTATCTTGCATAGCGGCGCTTCTAATTTCCACAGAAAAATCCACAACTGTGGAAAACCTTCCAGGTTTATTGATTGGGCTTCCGCGAAGGCGAGGGGAATGATAGCACTCTGAAAAAGCGATTTCAAGGGGATAATGAAAAGAGCCAACATTTTCATTTTTTTTCCTGCTATCGGCTGCAGGAAGCCGCCCTCGGCCCCCGCACCCCGGGGAACCAGTCCCGTCGGTTCCCCCCGTCGGCTCAGCCGCCGGGTCCCCCTTCCGCTACGAGGGCTTCAGGGCGGCTTCCTGCAGTCTTCTGGTAGGGCCAAAACCTAGATTGTCCTACTTGATAATAACGAGTCAACCTTGGCTCTTTGGGGTGGGCGTGGGGAAAAGAGGCTAGAAGTCGAAGCCGATCCAGAACTTGACCTCAAACGAGCCGAAACCCCGGACGTTCAGGGGGTCGGAAAAATCCGCCCAGCCGAGCTTCTTGGCCCATTCGATATGCATGGGCAGCCCTATAAGAAAAAGGTGGATACCCCAGCCGAAGGAACCGATGGCGTCCAGGGCTTCGGGTGGCAGGGGGGGATCGGAATAGTGATAGAATTTTGCCGGGTAACCGTTGAGCCGGGAGCGGGTGATATCAAAGAAGAGGACTCCGCGAACAGGTCCGATCAGGCCGATGATCGTAGAAGCGATATTGATCAAGGGCAGACGCAGCTCGGCGTTGACAAACCAGCCCTCGGTGCTGGCCAGGTTGTAGAAGTAGGAGGAGCGGACCTGGTTGTTCCCCCCGTAATAAAAAATATAGGGGTTTCGACCCCGGCTGAGCCAGCCCTCAAAACGGAAGGCGAGGAGGGCGTCTCCCCCAAGGTTGAGGTACTTGCGGAGGTCGGCCTGCCCCGTGGTATTGCTGAAGAAGTCCTCAGCCACCGGGAGAGATTGAGATAAGGACAGGCGAAATGTATGGCCGGCGCGGGGGCCGTAATAAGGGCTGAAACGGGTCGTCTCGCCGATCAGGGATAGGGACAGGGAAAAAACGTTTCCGTTCCAGAAATATTGGTAGCCGGAATTGCCGTACCGGTTGATCTGATAAGGATTGAGGAAGCTTTCCTCATAGCGATAAAAGCCCGTGTTCCCCTCCAGGCGGAGGTAGCGGTCGAGCGGATAATAGAAGCTGATGTTGGCGCCCGTGATCTTGCGGTAGGAGATGGCGTCTTGATAGGTCAAACGGGAGGAAAGGCCGGGGTCGAAATAGGCATAGGAGGGATAAAAGAACGTCGTGTATTCATAAATGTTGGGCATGAACTGAAGGCGGTGCTTTTGGTTGAGATAGGAAAAAAAGTAGGAACGGAATCCCCGCGCTTGATAGATCATGACCCGGAAATTGTGATCGCCCAGGAGGTCGCCGAAGGCGAGGGCGGCGCCGCCGTAGATCGAGCCGTCCGTTGAGGCGATGAGGTCGAGCGGCGGCCGCTGGGCCACGTAAAGGTTTTTTATGCCCTTGTAGGGCTCGATTTTCTTGTTGTCGATATCCAGGGTGAGCCGCGGACGGAAGGAGGGGATGCTCTCAGGGCTTTCCAGCTCGGCAAAGGAGATCCGGTCCTCGACGACACCCTGAAGCCGTCCCGAAAAGATTTGATAGGACCCCTTGTTGAAGGAGGCGAAGAAGATTTTCTGCGGGTCGGCCGGATGAGGAGAAGGAAAGAAATTCCCGGTCCAGACGTCCGTGTAGCGCCGGACCTCTCCGCTGTCAAGGTCGACGGAGTAGACATTAAAAGCATCCCGGACATCGCTGACGAAAAAGACACGGCGCGAGTCGCTCGAGAATGACGGGCAGGTGGTGTTGCCCGGCCCGAACGTCAGCTGGGTTTTGAGCGAAAGGTCGGCCAGGGGCGAGAGAAAAAGCTTGTCGGTTTTATCCATCCGGATCGTGTAGGCAACAGACCGGCCGTCGGGAGAGATAACCGGCGCCTTCTCGAAGAAATCGTCCTGGGTCAGGTTATCGATCTCCCCGCTGGCGAGGTCGAGGCGGAAGATATCGTGGGTCCCCCGGCTGAAAGCGGTGAACAGGACCGCTCGGCCGTCCGGGAAAAAGCGGGGTGCAGAAGGCCGGTCACAGCCGATCTCGTACTTCCGCCGGATTTTACCCTTCAGCGGATCGACGAGATAGAGCGAATACCTGCGGCCGTCCCGGGCAATGAAGGCGATGGTATCTCCATCCTGGGACCAGGCGATGTCGCTCCCCAAAGACGGATCATACTCGTAGGTGATGTACTCGTAGGCAGTGGTGAACCCGGGGGTGATGTTCTTGATGACCGACCCGTCTTTTGTCGAGATGAGAACGAGGTCGACCTCGTAATCGGGGACGTTGAAGGTCAGAGCGGCGACCAGGTCTCCGGAGGGCGATACGGCGTGAGAGAAGGTGAAATAATAAGGATTGCGGGGAAATTTCGGCCCGAGAGCGATGCTGTAATCCTCGGGATTCTCCCGGAGGAGGAATTTCCGGTTTTTTTCCCGGAGGTATTTCCGGAAATCATGGTTGAGCTCGTAGGGCTTGACGTTGAAAGCCCGCTTGAGCGGAGTGAGCCTCCCGATGAGCGGAGAGTTCCGGAGTGCCTGCCAGAGGTCCTTGATTCCGTTCTGGCCGTATCGGGAGTCGATATAATCATAGAGGGCGTGACCGAAATCGTAAGCGGGATCGCGGGGCATGGGGAAGCGGGCTTCGAGGTCTCCCGAGTCCGTCAGCTCCGGCATTCTGTCATTGAGCGCGGCATCTCGGACGATCATCGTCGACCAGGAGGACCAGTCCTGGGTGACGTACTCGGAGAGGCCCTCGAACATCCACAGGGGCGGAGCGTTCAAGGCATAGAGAGATGCGCCCTGGCTGCCCCAGAGGATATCGAACTGGAAGACATGGGCGAGCTCGTGCTCGACGAGGCGCTGGAGCTCATCGATAGGCATGTCCCCGTGGATCCCGATCCGGTGGAGAAGGGGTTCGCTGACTCCGAGGACGCCTTCCGAGATATCGAACAGGTTGGAAAGCTCGAAATCGGTATAGGTCGTGTAATAGATAAGCGGGACGGGGTCGGAGAGCTGATGTTTGAGGATCTCGCTCAATTTCAGGTAGGCGCTCTCGGCCAGCTCGGCGACGGACTTGAGGAGGCGAGGCTCCGCTGTATAAAAGTATATGTGGAAGTGTTCTGTCGGATAACGCTGCCAGCGGAAAGTCTCGTAGATCACTTTGTTCTTGCCGTAATAGGGATAGAACAGGAACCGCTGGGCATAGCCATTTGGAACTAAGCAAAGGCCGAGGAGGAGCGCCGAGGCGAAGCGCAGGCGGGGCGTCACGAGGACTCCTTCATTTCAGCAGCAGGTACCTTTCCTGGATTCTTTCCTCGTTCGTGATCAGCCGGAAGAGCTTGGTCTTTATCCTCAGGGCCAAGTCATGGAAAGCGAAATCGGTCCTCTGGTCGGGGTTGGTGTAGGTTTTGGTTTCCTTGAAATCCCTGTCCAGCAGGATCTTCCCGTTGTCTCCCTGGATAAGAAAGAGATGCAGGGAGAGGGAAAAAAGGGTTCGCTCGGCAACCTTCCTTTGGGGAGTAAAGGGGTCCTCTCCAGGGACCTCCCCCAGAATGGACTT
>Ga0068714_10006551_pt1 | contig 11773 bp, 8 predicted proteins | sample MTBNYHSulfiMetaG_FD_62988 | JGI IMG/M metagenome (GOLD analysis project Ga0068714, IMG submission 62988) | Enrichment culture microbial communities from rom New York Harbor, USA that are MTBE-degrading - MTBE-NYH (New York Harbor Sulfidogenic)... | ecosystem: Environmental > Aquatic > Marine >... | reverse complement strand
AGATGGTTGTCCGCAGCCTTGCGGGGGCGCCGCTCACCTTCGATCGCTTCACGGTCAAGGGCGAACCCTCCCCCGATCTCGTGGACGGCGCGGTGCTGGAATTCCGGAAACGCCGGCCGGATGTGGTGGTAGCGGTCGGAGGAGGAAGCACGATCGACTGCGCAAAGGCGATAGCCGCCATGCTGCCGCTCCGTGAGCCGGTAACCCCTTACCTCGAAGGGGTCGGCGACAGGAATCATCCCGGAAAAACTCTCCCCCTGATCGCTGCACCCACCACGTCGGGAACGGGCAGCGAGGCTACCAAGAATGCCGTGCTGAGCAGGATCGGAGCGGAAGGATTCAAAAAGTCTCTCCGTCACGACAATTTCACGCCTGCCTGCGCGCTCCTCGATCCTGCACTCACCCTGAGCTGCGATCCTCCATTGACCGCTGCATGCGGCATGGATGCCTTCACCCAGCTCCTCGAGTCCTATGTGTCTCCGCATTCATCTCCTCTCACCGATGCCCTGGCTCTCAGCGGAATCGAGCATGTTTCTCAAGCTCTCCTGCCTGCATCCACCGGCCGGGGGAACGACATCCGTTTGCGGTCCTCCCTCATGTACGGAGCCTTTCTTTCCGGAGTAACCCTTGCCAATGCCGGCCTGGGGGTAATACACGGCCTTGCGGGACCGGTGGGCGCCCGCATCCCCATGCCCCACGGCATGGTTTGCGCCGCCCTCCTGTGCGAGGTTTGCCGGATGAACATCAGGCGCATAAAGGAGCAAAAGGGTCCGCAAGACGCCGCGCTTGCCAGGTACGCCCGGGTGGGCCGGATCCTGTGGGCCGCACCTGAAGGCGGCGTTCTTGAGGGCTGCGACATGCTTCTTGAAAAGCTCGAGGAGTGGACAGTGAAGCTCCAGGTCCCGAGGCTCGGGGATTATGGACTCGATCAAGCCGATCTTGACGCCCTCGTTACGCTGGCCGGTCAGAAAACCAACCCTGTGCAGCTCGCCCCGAACGATGTGAAGGCTATCCTGCAGGCAAGGCTATAAGAGGAGGAGAAGCGCGTTTTCCGGATTGCCATGGTCCGGTCAAGTGGTATATGTTGGCGGGAGATAAATCCGAACTGTGTAGCCACCTCCCACTGGTTGCGGGGATGAAGGGGAGGGAGTGATTTTTTGCTGAAAATCCGGGAGGATGGATCATTGGGGAGCCTTTACATCATCCGGAGGGGCAGACCTGCCCCATTCGAGCTTCCATCAGGATGGAGGCTCCTCTCCTTTGCCGCTTTTCCCGAACACCCGCATGTGAATGACCCGAAAGCACTTGCCCGGCGATCCCTTCGGGAACCGATCGGGTCTCCAACCCTTGAGAAAACCCTTTCTCCCGGCCGGCGTGTGGCGATTCTGGTGGAGGATATCACCCGCGCTTCCCCGAAGGGGCTCATTCTCCGCGCTCTCACTGAAGAACTCAGGGAAATCGGCATACCTGAAAGCAAAATTTTCATCGTCATAGCCCTCGGAACTCACCGGCCTCTTGAAAAGGCGGAATTGGAAGAAACCTTTGGCAGAGACCTCCTGAGCCGGTACACGTTCGTGAATCATGACTGCCGTGCCCCCGACCTTGTTCCTGCAGGGGAACTCAGAACCGGCCGCCGCGTCAAAATCAACCGGACGGTCATGGAGGCTGATTTCAGGATAGGGATAGGGTCCATATTCCCCCATCCCATGAACGGCTTCGGCGGAGGGAGCAAGATTCTCTTCCCCGGCGTTTCGGATTTTGAATCCATTCTCGAACATCATCTGCTCTTCACCTTTGATCCCGGGACCGCGCTCGGGAAGGTGGAAGGAAACCTCTTCCATGAACAGGTGTGCGCAGTGGCTCGATCGGCGGGACTGGATTTCGTCATCAACAGCGTCATGGATCAGAATGATAAAGTTTCCCACATTGTCTGCGGTGACCCCGTAGAGGCTCACAGGGCAGGAATCGAGAGGTGCAGGTCCCTCACCACCTGGAGATTCGGCGAGAAGGCCGACGTGTCCCTCATCTCATCCTTCCCATACGCGGAGGGTCCACAGATCGTGAAACCCCTCGCCCCTGCTTCCATGGTCACCCGGGATGGGGGATACATCATTCTGGCCGCCGACTGCTCGGGCAATCTGCCGGATGCCTTTATCCGGGCTTTCACCACCTTTCACTCAACCTTCCACGGCCGCCTCATGGAAGGGGTGCTTCACCACTTCAACAACAGGCAACTGATCATGAAAGGTGGAGCCATCGACTTCAACATGGCCCTGGGCATGACTCTGGCGGCCCAGGACCGCTTCAGGATTATCCTGGCAACCAAGGACATTCCGGCTGACAAGACCGAAATGATGGGTTTCATTCACGCCCCCACTTTGGAGGAGGCCTTCGAGCACGTCTCGCGCTCAATCACCGGACCGGAAGTTCACGTGATTCCTTCGGGGGGACTTATTCTGCCGGCGCTCGGACACGACTTCGATGAATGACCCTTTTGTCAAGGCCTATCATGATTTCAGGGATTCCGTTGATCTGAACAAGCGTGGTTTCCTGCCGGACCCGAACAACCTTGCCCTGTACATGCTGATGGGCGTTCCGAGAGTGCCAGCTGACGAAGACCCCTCGGAAGACGCTCCCTATGTTGCCATCGAACAGAGGATCGCCATCCTGAAAGCTGTTTTCGTGGAGGTCAATCGTGATGACAACGACGCTTTTCTGGATGAGGGCCTGCGGATATACGACCGGGCGGGCATGGTGGCGAAGTCGCTTCTCTCTCTGACCGGGGAAAAGACGGGCAGGTAATCTGTCACTTTCCGATCGATGATGGTTGAGATTGTGCAAGGGGGGCCCGGAAGCAGGCGCCACATGCTTCTTCCAGACGGCGGGCAGGGTTTTTGAGCTGGTTGCCGCCATGGCTTGAAAATAAGCAAACAATGAAATCTGCCTCGGCAGATTTCATCAGGCCGAATGGTTTTTCATGGATGTCTACCTCGAACAGCTTCCCCAGCAATTGGTGAACGGCCTTACCCTGGGAGGGCTCTACGCGCTCATCGCCGTCGGCTACGCCATGGTATACGGCGTCCTCACCATGCTCAACTTCGCCCACGGTGAAATATACATGATCGGCGGTTTCGCCGGGTGGTGGACCCTCAACCTTCTGACCAGGAACAATGAGCCTCTTATCAACACGGCGGTGCTCATTGTTTTCATGATAGTGATCGCCATGATGGTCACGGCATGTCTCGGAACGGTGGTGGAGCGTCTTGCCTATCGCCCCTTGCGCAAGTCGCCCCGGATTAATCTTCTCTTGAGCGCGCTGGGAGTGTCAATGTTCCTTCAGAACGCCGTGCCGGCCTCTCAGGGAGCCAAGCCCCGTTTCTTTTTCTCCTCGGTCCTGATCCCTGAAAGCATAAGGCTGTTCCACGTCGGAAGCATGGTGATCTCCTTCATGAGGATCGTCGTCGTTGCCACCGCTTTCCTTCTAATGGCTCTTCTCGTGGTGATGATAAAAAAAACAAGGATGGGCAAAGCCATGAGGGCGACTGCCCAGGACAGAGAGGCGGCCGACTTGATGGGCATCGACACGGACAGGATCATCGTGTTCGTATTTCTCATCGGCTCCGCCCTCGGCGGTGCCGCAGGAACCCTCGCAGGCCTGCTTTTCACCCAGGTGGACTACTACTTCGGGCTTCAAGCCGGGCTCAAGGGATTCACCGCTGCCGTCCTGGGAGGCATCGGAAACGTGTTCGGCGCCATGCTGGGAGGTATAATTCTCGGCCTCCTCGAATCCCTTGCCGTCAATTTTTTCCCCGCCACCTATAAGGATGTGGCGGCCTTCGTCGTCCTCATCCTGGTTGTCATTTTCAGGCCTTGGGGGCTGATGGGAAAGCGAGTCCCGGAAAAGGTCTGATGGAAAGCCATGCAATCGGGGCGGAACCGGGCCGTAATCAGAGACTTCTCCTTTACGGAGTTGCCGCGGCGGTTCTCGTCCTGGCCCCCCACCTGATGCCGGCCGGATATTGGCTCAGGATTTACACCATGACCGGCCTCTACGTGATGCTGGCCCTGGGCCTGAACGTGGTGGCCGGTTTCGCCGGACTTATGGACTTGGGCTATGCAGCCTTTTTCGGAATCGGCGGATATCTCTTTGCCATCCTCTCATCGGCCCAGTTCGACATTCATCTTCCCTTTCCATTCGCCCTTCCGCTCGCCGCCTTCGCCACCATGGCCGTGGGGTTCGCCCTGGGTTCAACGAGCGTGCGCCTCAAAAGCGACCACCTGGCTATCGTCACCCTTGCCTTCGCCCAGGTCTTCAGGCTTCTCCTCGTGAACCTCGACCGCCCCATAAACATCACCGGCGGAGTGGACGGCATCTACAATCTCGACCCCATACGCCTTCTCGGCTTCAAACTTGTCTCGCCGGTATCTTATGCTTATCTGATCTGGATTTGCGCCGCCCTCGTCATCGTGGGATGCTTTCGCTTGAAGCGATCCCGCTACGGGCGGGGGTGGGAGGCTATAAGAGAGGATGAACTGGCTGCCGAAGTCGTGGGCGTCAACACGGCCGTGATGAAACTCAAAGCCTTTTCCGCAGGCGCTTTCATCGCCGGGGCCACGGGTGCGCTTTTTGCCTCCTTTCAGGGTTCGGTTTCTCCGAACAACTTCGATTTCCCCCAGCTCGTGACAGTTTACTGCATGGTGATCCTGGGCGGCCTGGGAAATGTGGCGGGGGTCGTCGCCGGTGCGATACTCCTTTCGATTCTTCCCGAATTTCTTCGAGAGTACGGCGCCTTTCGCATGATGTCCTACGGTCTCATTCTGGTTGTGCTGATGGCCCTGAGACCCCAGGGAATCATGGGATCTCTCGGCTTCCTCTTCAGGGCGGAGAAAAGACCGGACAATGATGAAGCAGGCCCGCTCCGGACTTCGACCGAACTGTGTTACCGCAAAAAGGAGAGCGGCTCAGGAAAACGCGGCGAGACTCGCGGCCCCGGCAATCAGGTCGTCCTCGAAGTCAATGAGGTCACGCAAAATTTCGGAGGAATCGTGGCGGTAGACCATCTGAGCTTCCACGTTCGGGAAAGGGAGATCCTGAGCATCATCGGTCCGAACGGAGCCGGCAAAACGACCCTTTTCAACCTGATCGCCGGGATTTATCCGCCCCCGTTCGGAACTATTTTTTACGACGGGAAAAGGATATCCGGGCTCAAACCCCATCGGATCGTCAGAGCCGGCATTGCCAGGACCTTCCAGAGCCTGAAACTCTTCAACGCCATGACCGTTCTGGACAACATCAAGGTGGCCCTGTTTTGCAGGACCAAGGCAGATCCCCTGTCAATCATGCTCCACTTGCCCCTTTTCAAAAGGGAAGAAAACGAGACGCAACAAAAGGCCGAGGAAGCGCTGACCCTTATAGGAACAGGACTGACCGGCTGCCGGTTCGCCCTGGAGGCTGCGTCTCTCGCCCATGCCGACCGCCGGCGGATTGAAATTGCCCGGGCTCTCGCGACAGGGGCCAGGCTTCTCCTGCTCGACGAACCCTCGGCGGGAATGAACCCGCAGGAGGCGGAAGAGATAACGCAGTTCATAAGGCAGCTCAGGGACGCCTACGGATACACGATTGTGGTGATAGAGCACAAGCTCGATGTGGTGAAGTCCATCTCGGATCGGGTGATTGTCCTCGACTGCGGACGCAAGATCGCTGAAGGTTCTTATGATGAGGTTGCCGAAGACCCCCGGGTCGTCGAAGTCTATCTGGGCCGCAAAAGGCATTAGCCCTCCCGGGGCTCGCTTTTTTGCTCGTGGACCGGCAGTTCAAGCTCATCGCTGAAGTCAACCGCACAGGAACATAAATCTTCGTAGTCACTCCGAACGCCAACATGGCCCTGTCCATAGCCGACCGGGTATATGTGCTTCAGACAGGATCCATTGTCCTGCCGACAGGACGCACAACCTGCTCGACAACCCCATGCTGCAGAAAGCCTGCCTCGGCGGCAGTAACTTTTAACTCTTGAAATATACAAGCTCGGTAAGGCTGCCTTATTCAGGACCCTTTGGATAGGGATTTGAGACAGTAAACGAAATAATCTTGAGCACGTCGGAATTTGTGTATCTTTGGGCAAATCTGGAACCAGCAAATTGCCTTCCTTATATCAGAATTCTGCTGCTAATCGAAACCCGAAAAATTTCTACCAGGCGATGATCTCTACTTCTGGATTTGATACTACCCTATGAACCACTATCTGGTGATTTCTATTCCCAGGACCTGGGCATCAGAAGAACCATAATGCTGAAGATTTCCAGCCTACCCAGAAGCATGCTGGCCGTAAGCGCCCACTTTCCAAGGGCCGGTATGGAACTGTAATTACCGAACGACCCCACTCCCCCAAAACCCGGCCCGACATTTCCAATGTTTGCCGCCGAACCGGAAAAAGCAGTCAGTGGATCCACTCCGAGAAAACCGAGCACGAGAGTGGTCAGGAAGGTAATCCCCAGATAAAGGGCAATAAAAAGGACAGTTGCTTCCACGACATCATCTGGAAGTGAAGCGTTGTTCAGCTTCACGGTGATGACGGCGCTGGGGTGTTGGATACTCTTGATTCTTCGCACGACGGCCTTCCAGAAGATAACGATCCGATCAGTTTTGATTCCCCCCGACGTTGAACCAGCGCAGGCGCACTGAAGAGTGAAGGAGATAAGAAGCAACTGGGCGAAGGGAGGCCAAATAGAAGAATCCGCTGTGGCAAACCCCGTGGATGTTCCGAGGGAGATGACTTGGAAAGATGCGTACCTGATTGCTTCTCCCCAATCGTGATAGATGCAGCCATGGACTTTCACTGCGACTAGACCGACACCGATAAGAAGCGCTACAAGGTAAAATTTTAGAATGGGCGAATTCCACACCTCCTCCAATTTTCCTGAAACGGCTGCAAACAGAACACCGAAATGTATCCCAGAGAGAATCATAAAAACCATGATCACGATTTCAACCGAGAGGCTGTCGAAGTGGGCCACGCTCGTGTTTTTTGTGGAAAAGCCACCCGTAGCAATCGTCCCAAAAGCGTGGGTCACTGCGTCAAACAAGTTGAGCCCGCAGATGAGAAGAATGGCTGTTTCCAGTACTGTCAAGCCTACATAAATGCTTACAAGGATGTGGATGGTTCGTCGAGTCCTAAAAAGGAAGTTTTCTGCTGCGAGCGGTGACATTTCAGTGCGGTAAAGAATCATTCCGGCCTTTCCCATCGATGGCAGCACCGAGAGAACGAAAATAATTATTCCTGTTCCCCCGATCCAGTGTGTCGCTGAGCGCCAGAACAGCAGTCCGCGGGGGAGGGCCTCCACGTTGGTTAGTATAGATGCGCCTGTCGTGGTGAACCCTGAAACGCTTTCGAACCAGGAATTAGTCAGGTTGAATTCCCCTCCCCAGAGGACATAAGGCAAAAGCCCAACCGCGCATGAAAGAAGCCAGCCGAACACCACGATGATAAAGCCTTCCTTGTTGGTTATTGACGTAGTGGAGGGGACAAAAATGATGGGAAATACACCAAAGAGAGCCGCCACAAGGGCAGCATAAAGGAGAGGCAGGAGAGCACTGTCCCCATCATTGAGTGAGATCACGGCGGCCGTGAAAAGAAATGTGGCGTCTACTAGAAGAACAAGTCCAGTATATCGAAGAACAACAGACAGTCTCATTGTCTTATCTCATCAGCCTGGCGATCATGTCCTGAATCGATGATACAAGATCAGCAAGCTCGTCCTTTGTCTCCACCTCGATATTCTCGGCTTTTCCGGTCTCGACGAATTTGTGAATGCCTTTCGTGATCCTGATGATCGGGCTAACCACGTAAAGATTGACAAAGTAGTTGAAGCCCATGGTGAAGACTAGAGCACAGAGGATGGCGACGATTCCAGGCATAGTGGCCCTGTGCGATTTCGCTTTGAGCTCTGATGCGGTTTGATACATATTCTTGTCGTTAAGTACCATTAATTCGCTCACCGCAGCTTTCGTGCTCAAAAAAGCGCGATGGGTCTCTTCAAAGTACCAGTTCAGATCCGCTTCCCGCTTGGTACCAACAATCGGTTGGCTCCACATTGTCTTGTAGGTCTCGTATCTAGTTTCGATAGCTTTGACGTAACTCTGCTCACCGGGGATAGTGAGATTGTTCTTAGCGATGTCAAAGCCCATGCGAAAGAGATCTTCCCCTTCTTGGATAATCGATCTGCCCTCCTTCCATTTGCCCAAGAGCAAGAGAAGAACAGCACTATTCTGCATTTCGAGAGCTTCGATCATCATCTTGGATGCATTGATGCTCTTGTAGTTATCATCCAGCATTTTCTGCACCGAACTGCCCACGGATCTCAGCTCATAAATGGACCAGACGCCCGCAAGAAAGAGCATCATGGTCAAAATAGCAAACCCAGACAGTATTTTCATTCGAAGACCCATAGGCCGGCCTCCTTGAGTCATATCTGCACACGGCAGTCAAGCGCAGTTCATGGAAAGTAATGAAGAAGCATCAGTTGGCATCTTTAAGTGTCAGCAAAACAAAGAATCTGCAAATTTATCGGTGAATTATCCCATTTTGTAGTGAAAGACAAGATTTTATTAGGCCAGACGGAAGAGGTTTACGAGGGGTAGCGCTTATCCTTCTTTATCGCTTATCACTCGCAGTCAGAATTGTGTGGGTTACTACAATTTGACTTTTCACCCCTTCTCGGCTAGAAAGAGGCCGCATGAAATCTTCGCATGAAGGTTTCACAGAGGGAGCGGATTCTTGAAGATCATCATTGTGGGCGCCGGCGAGGTGGGGTACCACATCGCTCAAAAGCTTTCCGAAGAGAACCAGGACGTCTTTCTCGTCGACAAAGATAGCGAAAAAATCAGGCGAATCACGGAAAATCTGGATGTCCAAGCCTTTTTGGGTTCGGGAACGAGCCCTGAAATGCTGAAGACCGCAGGCGTCAAAGAAGCGGACATGATGGTGGCCGCCACGGATAGTGATGAGGTCAACCTCATCGCCTGCTTGCTTGCACGAAACCTCAACCCGCACATCCTGAAGGTGGCCCGGATTCGCAACCGCGAGTACCTCAAAGAAAAAGAGCTCTTCAGCCAGGACCTCCTTGGGGTAGATCAGATCATCAACCCCGAATCCGTGATGGTCGAAACCATTCGGAATCTCATGATGGTGCCAGGCGCTTCGGACGTGCTACAGTTCGCCGAGGGGAGGGTCAAGCTGATCGGCATCACGGTCAGATCCGACTCCCCTTTTGCCGGTCGCCAGCTTCTCTCCTTCAAGAACATGGAGGGAAAAGTGCTTGTCGGCGCGATCGTCCGCGGCGAGCAGGTGTTCATCCCTCACGGCGAGGACACCATCAGGTCCGGCGACCTCATCTACCTGGTCGTTCGAGCCGACGAGCTGCCCTACCGACTCGGTATTTTCAACTTCGAAAAACAGGAAGGGAGAAGGGTTATCATTGTGGGGGCCGGAGAAACCGGCAGCGCCCTTGCTTCCTCCCTCGACCGGGGAAAACTGAATGTGAAGATCATCGACCGGGACGGCCACAAGTGTGCCGCCCTGGCCGAGAAACTCGAAAAGGTGATCGTCATCCATGGCGACGGGACGGACAAGAACCTACTGGAGGAAGAAAACATCGGTGATGTGGACTTCATGGTGGCTGTAACGGGCGATGAAGAGAGCAATGTGCTCATTTCACTTCTGGCAAAAGGGTTGGGAGCCAAGAAGACCATCACCCGCATCAACAAGTTGAGCTACATTCCCCTTGTCTCAGCCATCGGCATCGAAACGGTCGTCAGTTCGAGGCTTTCGGCCATCCGGGCGATACTGCAGTACATTCGGCGGGGCAGGATCATTTCCGTGGCACCACTGAAAGGAGAGCACGCGGAGGCGATAGAAGCGGAAGCCCTCGAGACATCAGAGATTGTGAACGTCCCCTTAGCCAAGGTGAAATTCCCTAAAGGGGCTCTGGTCGGTGCGATCGTACGGGGAGATGAGATTATCATCCCCAAGGGGGACGATGTCATTAAGCCCAAGGATCATCTCATCATTCTCACGGTACAGAAGGCTCTGCCAAAACTGGAAAAGCTCCTCACGGTTAAGCTGGATTATTTCTGATGCATTTTGGACGATTACTTCTTCTCAGCGGGGCTTCTGGTCTTCCGAAATTCATTTGAAACCTGCGGTGCCGAAGGAAGGCTAATTTCATGTTTTTGGAGGGTAATCGTTTGTTTTTGGAGAGGGAAAAAGCGATTCTCGCCAACTTCCCCCGAGGTGCATATAGATTTGGGCTATACGTAACAAATGCTGTTTCTCCGAAAAGCCTAACGGATGCTAATGGATTTGGAAAGGTAATCAGCACCCGGCCGGATTGGCTGCCCCGGACAGCAGAGGCTTACTTATCGCAGCGGCCAAAGAGCAATGTATGACGGTCACTGCAGAAAATGTTCGCCTCGCTTCCACAGAACCCCTCCCGGTCTCATCTGGGATGTATCGTTGCTCTACGTGTTGGGCGTATTGCTGTCTGCGCGGATAGTTGAGCGCCAGTATTTTTCTGTTTCTTCTCTGTGATAGATCTCGCAGGCCTTGCTGCCGGGTTTGTCGATGTGCACCCGGCGTATCGGTCGCGGAAACTACGTGTTGGTGCTCAGTTCCTCTTCGAGGCAGGCAAGGAACCCTGCCAGGTTTTCCTCAAACTGTTCCAGACATCCCACGGCGCGCCCCTTGACTCTGACACTGTGCCAGGCACCAAGAGCACCGCAAGCCGGTTCCCATTATGGATCAATCATCAAAAATAGATATTGACAACACAATTTGATTCGTGGTAGGACCTTCCTATATTACTAACACCCGCCCTACAAATCAGTCAGAGTTGAAAAATGATTGAAGATTCGACATTTAGCTTCAAGCCCTTGTCGCCAAAAAGAAACTCTGAAGAAATCGCCCATCAAATCGAAGAATCCATTATTTCAAAACGATACAAGCCTCATGACAGATTGCCTACCGAAAGAGAACTGGCAACGCAATTCAATGCCGGACGGGGTGCCGTTCGGGAAGCTCTCAGAATTCTTGAAGGATCAGGATTCATTTTTGTCAAACCCGGTGGAGATGGTGGAATTTTTGTAAAGGAATTGGATTCATCAATAATGACTAAAACTATCCTAAAAATGGTTAGGATTGGCCAAATCAGTATTCAAGATCTGACTGAGATTAGAATCCTTCTTGAATCCAAGGTTATTGAATCCATAATCGGCACTATTGGTGAAAAGGAAATTCAGGCCTTAGAATCGAATGTACTGGTTTGTGAAACCTTGATAGACCAAAAAATACCACCGATAGACAAAATTCAAGACTTCCATCGTCTTTTGGCATCTTTTAGCAAGAATATCCTTCTGGCGCACCTCGTGAATGCCATAGTCGATTTAAGCGACTCCTTTGTTAAGAATAAATTGCCGGGAATGCCGCTTTCCCCCTCACACTTAGAGCATCACAGAGCTATAATAAAAGCCCTCAAGCGAAAAGATACAAAAGCAGCAAGAATTGCCATCATTGCCCATTTGGGTTCTGTGGACAAGTATCTTAAAGAACACCACAAGAGTGGCTCCTCTCAAGAATTTGTGACCAACCAATGGGTTAGATGTAATGGACCTGTAAGAATTCGAACAAAATCATGAAATCTGGGTAACACTTTTCTCCGTGGTTTTGGGGTTGAGAATTTGCTCAATGAGCTCCCATATCCTGTTGTTTTCTTCCAGCGT
>Ga0068714_10006547_pt1 | contig 11781 bp, 10 predicted proteins | sample MTBNYHSulfiMetaG_FD_62988 | JGI IMG/M metagenome (GOLD analysis project Ga0068714, IMG submission 62988) | Enrichment culture microbial communities from rom New York Harbor, USA that are MTBE-degrading - MTBE-NYH (New York Harbor Sulfidogenic)... | ecosystem: Environmental > Aquatic > Marine >... | reverse complement strand
TATCTGGCGGAAAGTGCCGCGGTCGATTCCCCCGATCTTCTCCCCCTACTCCCGGTACACCTGCCTTTCTACCATGATCAGATTGATTTCATTGCGAAAAAATGCAAATTCCTATACGGTGAACTTAATGGTTGGGAAAAACGCAGCCGTAGCTACCCCGATGTTGGCGTTGGCGGCTGCCATGCGGCGTTCAGCCGAGGCGATATCCGGACGGCGCTCCAGCAGATCGGATGGCAAGTCGGGAGGAACGATGAGCGGCGCCAGGTCCAGCGGTCGTTCTTCTACGCGGAAAAGCGAGGCATTCTTCCCGGTGAGCACGGCAAGCGCGTGCTCGAACTTTGCGCGCTGCAGTGCGTTATCTGGCAATTGGGCTTCCGTGGTTTTAAGCACGGTCTCGGCTTGCGCTACGTCCAGATCTGAGACCATGCCGCCAGCGCGACGATTACGGACCAGCCCAAGAGACTTGCGGTAGACCTCGATGCTCGAAAGGAGCAGGGCCTTGTCCGCATCGAGGGCGCGCACCGAGAAATAATCGGCCGCCACTTCCGCCTGAATGGCAAGCCTTACCGATTCAACATCATCCGCGCTCGCTTCCTTTTGAGCCGTTGCGGATTCGACCGCGCGCCGCACGCGGCCCCAGAGATCGATCTCATAGCTTAAATCAAACGGCACGGTGAAACTGTCATAGGTGTCACCTGGCTTTCCTCCAGCGGGCCGGTTTTCGGAGTCGCGCTGCCGCAACGGGAAGAAGGAGCCTCCCAGGCGGGGAAAGAGGCCGGAGCGTGCGACATCGGCAACAGCTCGGGCTTGCTCGAACCTGGCGGCAGCCGCCTTGAGGTCCTGGTTGGCCGCTGCTGCGTCGGCTTCCAGTTGATCGAGCTCCAGGTCGCCAAAGATTTCCCACCAGTTGCCTCTTGGCAGATGAGCCTGGGGCACAGCAATCTTCCACTCACCAGAGGGACCGGTGTAAGCCTCGGGAATGCTTGTGACTTCGGGACGCTGGTAGGTGGGACCGACGGCGCAGCCGGAAAGCACCGCCAGCCACATAAGGGCGATGATCCACCAGGTTTTCGGTAAAAACGTGCCAAGTAAGCTCCTCGATCCCGTCATCTCGGTGTGCCCCGGATCGGACTCCGGGAGAGGCGCCGGGGTCAGGGAAAGCTTGAAAAACCTGGATTTCGGCTTTTGTATGAAAGTCACATCACCGTTCGGGCTGAGGTATCGAAGCCCGGTGGCGCCCGCGTTCGCCCTTCGATACCTCAGGGCGAACGGCAAGGGGGCGCTTTCATACTTCGTTGTGAGCCCTTGGGGCAAGACCGTTCGCCGGAATGACGGAGCGTGGCTCAAGGGGAGAGTCATGGCAGGAAACCGGGCGGGGTCGTGGATCATCTTCATTGGCCTTTCCCCGTTTGGGTCGATTCGGTGATGGACACCGTGGCTCCACTTGCGAGAGAGTCAGAGGGGTTTACGATGACACGATCCTGCGGGCTCACGCCGGCGAGCACCTCGATGGTCTGTCCGAAATCGCGGCCGAGTTTCACACTACGCAGCTCGACCTTGCCATCTGGCTGCACAATGCCGACTTGCGGCCCCCCGGCGCGGAAAAGTACCGTGTTTGCCGGAAGCGTCAGAGCTGCCTCGATTTTCGCCTCGGTGAAACGCACCTGGGCATAGCCGCCTGCAATGATCTCCTCCTTCCGGTTGTCCACCTCGAGCTCCACCAAAAGCGTTCGCGAATCCGACGCTATCACACCCGCGGTGCGGATCACTTTCGCCGTGAAAACACGGCCGGGCAGTTCCGGAAGGGTCATTCCCGCGGACTGGCCGGATCGGATACCGCGGGCCATCCCCTGGGGGACCTGCACGTACACCCGCAACTTTTGTGTCTGTGCCAGGTGAAAGAGCTCGTTTCCGCCGCCCGCTACGATGAGATCGCCCGAATCGATGTTGCGAACCGTGATGGTACCGGCAAAAGGAGCCGTAACGCGGGCAAACGACTTGAGCTGCTCCAGTCGGCGCACCTCCGCGCGGGCCGAATCGGCAAGGGCCGTCTTGAGCTTGAGATCGGCCCGTTTTTCGGCGGCTTCCTGTTCGCTTACGCTCGCGGTCTTCAAAAGCCCCGCCCAGCGTGCCGCCGTGATTTTCGATAGCCCGAGCGAGGCCTCGGCCTGCGCAAGCTGGGCGCGAGAGCGCTCCAGCTCTTGGTTGAGCTCCGGCGTGTCGATCTCAGCCAGAAGCTGGCCTGCCTCGACCGGGGTGCCTATGTCCACGAGCCTCCGCTTCAAATAGCCGTTGGCACGCGCATAAATGGGCGCTTCGACCAGGGGCTTGATTTCAGCAGGCAGCGCCAGGCCCGCTGCGGACTGACCCGGCTTCGGCGACACGACTGTCACGGTCGGAATGGAGAGCTCCACCGTCTCGGCCCCCAATTCGGCATGCTGGCGAGCGCGCGGTATGAGGCCTGCGATTACGCCGGTGACAATCAGCACCACTACGACGGCTGCTGTGAACAGGAACTTGACCGGCGAGCGCGGGGGCTCCGTTGCAGGTCCCGGAGTTTTCGACAATTCCATGGGATTCTCTTGCCTTGAATTCATCGCAACACCTTGTCAATCGTTGGTTTCGGTTAAATCAGCTACAGGCCGACACGGACACACACAGACGGAGATTAGGAGCTCGCGTGGGTCTGTGTCGGTTTGTGGCCAAAACGGAATATGCTGTTTCCTATACCACTGAATCACAGCTCTTCCGGCTGCGGAGGTTTTGGCACACTCCGGTGCAACAGGCTGAACACCACGGGCACGAAAAAGAGTGTCGCCACCGTGGCGAGTATCAGGCCGCCGATCACCGTGATGCCAAGCGGAGCGTTTTGCTCGCCGCCCTCGCCAAGAGCGAGCGACATGGGGAGCATACCGATGATCATGGCAAGGGCCGTCATGAGCACCGGCCTCAGGCGGCCGACTCCGGCTTCCCAGGCCGAGGTGAGCGGATCAAGGCCCTGCAGGAGATTGTTCCGCGCGAAGGTCACCACCAGGACGGAGTTTGCCGTCGCGACCCCCAAGCTCATGATCGCACCCATAAGCGCGGGAACACTGAGCGTTGTGAGGGTGAGATAGAGTGCCCACACCACGCCCGCCAGTGCGCCCGGGAGCGCAGTGATGATGATGAACGGGTCGAGCCAGCTTTGGAAATTTACGACCAGGAGCAGGTAGATGAGCACTATCGCCAGCACCAGCCCGATCCCGAGTCCCGTATAACTCTTGTGCATCGTGTCCGCCTGGCCGCGCAACATTATGAAGCCGCCCTTGGGAAGCTCCTTTTTCGCTTCTTCTATGATGGGAGTGATATCTTTAAGCACCCCGCCCAGGTCTCGACCGCTCACCCCGCCAAAGACATCAATCACCGGCATCACGTTGTAGTGGGAGAAGATGGGCGAGCCGCTCGCCCGCTCAAAAGTGGCGAGGTTGGCAAGAATCTGAGAATTGTTTTTGCCCGGCTGGTTCGCGCTCACCGGGATCGAGTTGATCGCCTGGATCGAATCCATGGGATGCTCCGGCACCCTCATGTTCACCAGGTATTGAATGCCGTTTTTCGGGTTGAGCCAGTAATTGGGCTGCACCTGGCCGCTGCCGGAAAGGCTCAGAAGCACCGAGCTCGCCACATCGCGCTCGGTAAGGCCGATCTGTGACGCCTTGGTGCGATCGATGGCGAAATGGAGCTCGGGCTGGTCGGAGGGCTGTTGCACACGCACGTCTACGGCGCCCGGGACCCGGCGGATTTTCTCGACGAGACTCGCCGCGATCGCCCGACTTTTGTCACGGTCCCGGCCCACGATCTGGATATCGAAGGGAGCCGGCAGCCCGAAGTTGATGGTCTGGTTTACGATATCGGCGGGCAGGAAATAGAAGGTGGCTCCCGGAAAGTCGCGATTGAGCCGGGATCTGAGACGGCGCACGTAATCGGCGGTGGGCCGGTGGCCGTGGTTGAGTGAAACGAGAATGTCCGCATCGGCGGTTCCCGTGAGACCGTTGTCGATGTAGGTGAGCGGGACGCCTCCGAAGGGGATGCCGATATTATCGAGAATGCCGCCGAGGTCTCGGGTCGGGACCTCCTCTCTAATCACGGCCTCGATCCGATCCACGAGCCGGGCGGTCTCCTCGATGCGTGTGCCGCTGTGTGCACGAACGTGCAGGCGGAACTGGCCTGCATCCACCGTCGGGAAAAAGTCCTGGCCAAGCTGAGGAATGAGGAGCCAGGTGCCGACGCAAAACGCCGGGAAGAGGGTCACAAAGAGTGCGCGATGCGCCAGTACCGTGCCCAGAAACCCGCGGTAGCCCTCCCGGAACCTGGCGAAGCCGCCCTCGAGAAGACCCGGCCGCACCACAGCTCCCGTACCCGTCAAGTGACCGCCATCCTCGACGTTTCGGTAGAACCACATGACCAGTGTCGGGATGAGCGTTCGTGACAGCGCATAGCTTGCCAGCATCGCGAAGACGACCGCTTCGGCCAGGGGCACGAAGAGATAACGCGCAACTCCCGTCAAGAAAAACATCGGCACGAACACAATGCAGATGCAAAGCGTGGAAACAAACGCAGGCAGGGCAATTTCCCGCGCGCCGTCGAGGATCGCCTGGATGTTGTTCTTGCCCAGTGCCATGTGGCAGTGAATATTCTCGATTGTAACCGTGGCATCGTCTACCAGTATACCGACGGCCAAAGCCAAACCTCCGAGGGTCATGAGATTAATGGTTTCGCCCAGCGCACTGAGCAGGGCAAGGGAGCTCAGGACCGAAAGTGGAATGGAAAGGGCAATAATGAATGTGCTCCGCCATGAGCCGAGGAAGACCAGAATCATCAACGCCGTCAGTGCCGCCGCGATCACTCCTTCCTTCACCACGCCATTTACGGCCGCGCGCACAAAAAGCGATTGGTCGGCGAATTCCTTCGCCTCCAGCTCCGGCGGGAGGCCGCTTAAAATCTGCGTCATGGCCTTCTTCACACCGTCCACGACACCCAGGGTCGATGCAGCGCCGCTTTTTAGGATGGTGAGAAGCACACCGCGCACGCCGTCCAGCCGAACGATGTTTTGCTGCGGTTGATAGCCGTCATGCACCTGCGCTACATCTCCTACGCGGATTACGGCGCCGTTTACGGTCTTGACGGGCAGATCGTTCAGCGCCGCAAGGACTGTCGGGTTGCTGTTCAAAGACACGTTGTACTCAGTCTCGCCGATTTTCGCAGTGCCGCTAGGCAGGACAAAGTTCTGGGCATTGAAAGCGTTGACGACATCCGTCGGGGCCAGGTTCTTCGCCTTCAGGGCCGCAAGCTCGATATCCACGGCGACGACTCGCGCCTTGCCGCCATACGGGTACGGCACGGAGGCGCCCCGCACGGTCGAAAGGCCGACCTTTACGCGGTTCATCGCCATGTCTTGAAGCTCCTGCTCCGAAAATTTCATGCTTGCCAGGCTGTATTGGAGGATCGGCACTGTCGAGGCATTGTAGCGGATAATAAACGGCGGCGTAATGCCGGGCGGCATGAAGCGCAAGGCCGTTTGTCCGCTGGCCGCGAGCTGCCCCACCGCATCCGAGACCGAGGCGCCGGGCTGCAGGTAAACCTTGATCACGCCTGCACCGTTATATGCGGTGGATTCGGTGTGCTCGATGTCGTTTACCAGGGTGCTGATCATGCGCTCATGGTTGTAAATGATGCGCTCTTCCACCTCTTGTGCGCTCAGACCGTTGTACACCCAGACCACGCTCACAACCGGGATGTTGATCTCCGGGAAAATGTCGGTCGGTGTGCGCAGCAGCACGAAAGGGGTCAGCAGCAAAAGTACCAGCGCCGCTACCACAAAGGTGTAGGGCCTGCGTAATGCGAGTTGAACAATCCACATGTTTCACTTCCTTTTGAAAAGCTCCCTGAAGTGCAAAAGCCGAAATTGCCGCTCCCGCTAGAACCATTCACCAACATCCAGCTTTAAAATGACTCGCCGTTAAGCTACCTCTTCTTCCCGACAGCCATCTTTCAAATGTAGGCGATCATGGCGGACCCGCCAAAGGCGGTGACCCCCATCCTCAAAAATGAAAAGAGCAGCAGAGCCAACGGCGGCCTCAGCTGGAAACGGTGTACTTCAATACCCCGGACAACGGATTCCATCCCTAAAATGCCTCCGGTACTTGACTCTCAGCTTTTCCGGTTTTCAATCACGGCCACTTGCAACTGCTCCATGCGGTAGCACCATTTCCATCGCGCAACTTCAGCGTTTCGCTTCCCTTCTTTATCTCGGCGGCAACCATGGACGGTTTCCCTTCGACTCTAACCCTTGAACCTTTGACCTCGATCCTGTCTCCAGATTCGATCCTGGTGCTTTGCTTTTCAACATATGACTCCAGCCCGACATGGACGGGTATGGTTTCCTTGTCCGTCTTCAAAACCAGGTAAACCGCCGATCCCGTCCTTCTTGCCGAAGGCTCCTTTCCCACGCTGACCACTTCGCCTTTGATCGTCTCCACGGTTCGAGGATCAAACAGCCGACTGTATGAAGCTCCGCGACCGCCTTTCCCCTGAAGCCCCATTCCTTGCTGAGCATAAGAAACGGCGGCGGGCAAGAGAGCCAAAAAACTTAATACGACAACCAACGCACTGATGTTCTTCATTGAACACTCCTTGATGTCTATGTTTGGTTTCATCCCGATATCTGCCACCGGCGCTATTCCGCTCGGAGAGCCTGGATAGGCTCAAGGCCGGCGGCCCGTGATGCGGGGTACATTCCGAAGAAGACCCCCAGAACCACCGAAAAAACGAAGGCCGCTGCCGTCGATGGCCACGATATAAGAGTTTCCCAGTAACCAAGAGCAGACAGTCCATAAGCAGAGCCCACACCGATGATGATTCCCGCAGCCCCGCCAGTGCCTGCTAGCAGAACCGATTCGATGAGAAACTGCACCCGAATATCACCGCACCGCGCGCCAAGAGCCCGCCGAAGCCCGATCTCGCCGCGGCGCTCCCGGATGGAGATGAGCATCACTGCCAAAATTCCCACTCCCCCCACCAGAAGCGAGATGCCGGCAACGCTCCCGATGAGAAATGTCATGGACTGGGATGCTTCCCGCTCGGCAGCGAGCAGCGTCTGCTGATTCTGGATGGTGAAGTCGTCGGGTTTTTCCCGCAATCGGTGGCGCTCGCGCAGCAGATTGCGAATCTGCGATTCGGCCGCATCCATCAGTTCACTAGTTTTTGCCTGGATGTAAATGGTCTGCACGTACGTCACATTCATCAGGCGGCGCATGGCCGTGCCGAGCGGAACGAGAATCAAATCGTCCTGGTCGACCCCGTTCTGATCGATTCCCTTGGGGTGCGTGACTCCGATCACCTCAAAGGGAACCCGTCCGATGCGAATGCTTTCGCCGACAGGATTCTTATCTTCGAACAAATTCCTGGCTACCGTCGGACCGAGCACAGCCAACCGTTTGAGCGCCCGGTCTTCGACGTCGGTAAAAAAGAGGCCCCGGGCTGGTTGCATGTTGCGAATGGCAAACCCTTCCGGGGCAATTCCCACCACGCTGGTATTCGCGGTTTGTTCTTCCCGGCGGACGGTCATTTTTTTGCTGACCGAGGGCGCCACCAAAGCTACCGCCGGGCATTCTCCGGCAATGGCTTCGGCATCTCGCGGGATGAGAGTGGTCACCGTTGTCATCTGCCGTTGTCGGCCGGCAATGATCTGGGTCTGGCCGCTGTTGACCACAATGAGATTGGCCCCCATATCACGAATTCGGTCCAAAATGTGTTTCTGGGCGCCCTGACCTGCGGCAACCATCAGCACCACCGATGCCACCCCCACCACCACTCCGATCACGCTCAAAAAAGTGCGGAGCTTGTTAGCCGCAAGGATCTCGACAGACAGTCCGATGTTCTTGCTAAGCTTCATAAACCTCGAATTTCCGTTTTTCGCAGGCGTTGCAGCACCAACCAACTGTTCCTGCCGGTGTATCGAAGCACCGACCATCCGTTCGCCCTGAGGTATCGAAGGGCGAACGGTTGGTCGGTACCTCAAGGGCTGTACGAACAGGAACGACCCTCATTTCAAATGATCCGGCAAAGGATTGCGCGTCCCCCAAGCCAGCCGTTGAACTTCCTTCAAATCCCCTCGAATCATGGCTTCCTTCTTCTTGCGGCTCCATCCTTTGATCTGCTGTTCCGCGGCAAGCGCTTCCACACGAGTCGGGAAATCCTGCTTGAAAACAAGGTCTACCGGCAGCCGCGTTGACGTGTATCCTGGAATTTCACCGGCTTGGTGCTCTGCGATCCGCTTTTCCAGGTTGTCGGTATGGCCGGTATAGTAAGAGCCGTCAGAACAAAGAAGGATGTAAACCCAAAATGCCATGTAAAACTCCTCGGTACTATTTGCCAGGTTAGACCGGCTCGGGGCAGGCCCTTCGATACCTCAGGGCGAATGGTTCATCTGCTTGCACACAGTTCATCTGGATTCACTTTGCTTATTGGCAATAGTACCTTCTGTGACACCGACCTATTGAAGCGCCTCGACGGGTTTCAGCCGGGCGGCTCGTCTGGCCGGCTGGATGCCGAAAAAGAGTCCCACCATAAGAGAGAAGACCACGGCTAGAGCAAAAGGCTCCCAGGAAATGATGACCGGGGCTTTCGCATACATCCCGACGACCAGGCTTGCCCCCCAGCCGATCAGGCAGCCGAGCGCCATGCCGAGCAAAGTGATGGCGAGCGATTCAGCCAGAAACTGAATGAAAATATCCCCTTGAGTGGCTCCGAGCGCCCTTCGCAGGCCGATCTCCCTGGTGCGTTCGCTGACTGAAATAAGCAAGATGTTCATGAGCACAATGCCTCCTACTACCAGGCTTATCCCGGTCAGGGCCACAAGGAGGAGGGACAGGGTGCCGGAGATGCCCCGCGCTGTCTTGGCGATATCGGCGGCTGTGACGATGGCAAAATCATCCTCTTCCGGTGGCGTGATGTGGTGACGCTCGTGCAGCAGCAACCTGATCCGCTCCCCGATTTGTACGAGCTGCCCGGTATCGCTTACTTTCACCCGTACATAGCTGATATGATCCTGATTGAACAGTCGCCGCATGGCGGTGGTGAGCGGAACCAGCACCCGGTTGTCGAAATCGGTCCCCATGGGGCTGGTTCCCTTGCTTTCCAGCACTCCCTTGACCAGAAACCGTACCTCGCCGATTTGGAGATATGAACCGATCGGATCGGTGTCGCCGAACAGGGTCTCCTTTACCGTCTTTCCCAAGACACAAACCCGCGCCATAGTGGCCATGTCTTCAGCACTGATCGGTTCTCCGCTGCGGTTGTACCAGTCCCATGCATCATGCCAGTCGGGCTCGACACCGTGAATCACCGGCTGGGCCTGCGATCCTCCCGCCTTGACGGGCATGGCGCGCTTCATCAGTCCAGGCGAAACGATTTCAACATCCTGTTTGACGAGCTCCCGGATGGCTTGAGCATCCTCAATCCTCAAGGTGGTGACGCCCTCCTGCGGGGGCGAATGACCTTTCCCGCCGCCCGCGGTCACCATAATGACCCGCACACCAAAGTTGTTCACTCGCTCCATCACCTTTTTCTCAGTTCCTTTGCCCATGGCCATGATGACCGTCAGAGCGGCGATGCCGACAATGGTCCCGGCCATCATGAAAAAGGTGCGCATTTTGTTGCCGCCGAGGGACTGAAAACCCTCATTGACGATGCGTGTAAGCCTCATCGAGCTGCCTCCTCACTTTTCAGCGCTTCCAGTTCTTCCACCGCACTGCGCGGTTCGGCCACTTTCCGATCGGCCGAGATGCTGCCGTCTTTTAGTTGAATGATGCGGTCGGCATGTTCTGCAGTCGCCTCATCGTGGGTCACCATGATGATGGTATGCCCCTGTCGATTAAGCTCCTTGAAGATGGCCAGCACCTCGAGGCCGCTTTTCCTGTCCAGGTTGCCGGTGGGCTCATCGGCCAGAATAATGGAGGGATGGGTGACCAGCGCCCGGGCGATAGCCACTCGCTGCTGCTGGCCGCCGGAGAGCTCATGCGGGCGGAACTGAACGCGGTCGGCCAAACCCACTGATTCGAGCATCTTGGTCGCCCTTTGCTCGGCATCTTCGGGATATTCATCGGCGTATATCAACGGCAGCATCACGTTCTTGAGAGCGCTGGAGCGGGCCAGCAAATGAAACTGCTGGAACACGAACCCGATGCGGCGATTGCGCAACCGAGAAAGGTCCTTGTCTTCGAGGTCCTTCACTTCGATGCCGTCAAGCCGGTAAACTCCGCTTGTGGGCTTGTCCAGGCACCCCAGAATGTTCATCAGAGTTGATTTTCCTGTTCCGGATGCACCCATGATGGAAACGTATTCTCCTTCGGCGATCGCAAAGGAGACCTCCTTGAGCACTCGGGTGGCAACGGCGCCATTGGAAAAAGTCTTTTCCAGGTCGATGATTTCAATCATAGCAGTGACTCCATTTTCTCTTTAAACTGGGAGGCCTTATGTCAAGAAACGGACGGTTGCTCGATGGTTTGGGGCTCACTGAGAAAAACGGTCTGCCCTTCCTCGAGACCGCCCGCTACCTCAATCCACTGCCCGTCTTTCCAGCCGGTTTTGACCTCGCGCGGCTCGGCCCGGCCGTTTGCCAAAACGTAGACCAGAGTTTTTCCCCGCACCCTCTTTATGGCTTCCGCCGGCACAGCCAGGACGTCCGTTCTGGCTTCCAGCAGGATAGTGACGCTTGCCGTCATCTCCGTCCTGAGCAGCCCTTCATAGGGGGTTGTGATGTCGATGACCACATCATAGTAGACCACATTTTCCTGCAAAATCGCCTTGGGATAGATAGCGGTCACCTTCCCTTCGAATTCGCGGGCGGGAAAGCTGTCCACGCTAAAGACCGCTTTTTGCCCCTGCCGGACCTTGCCGATATCCACCTCATCCACGAACGCGTCCACCTGCAGCCGGCTCAAATCAATGATGTTGACAAAAACCGGGGCATTCAGGCCGGCCGCCACCGTTTCCCCCTCCTGAGTTGAGACCGAAGCGATGACGCCTGAAATGGGCGCCGTAAGGGTGGCATACGAGAGCTTCGCCTGAGCTTCTTTGAGAGCCGCCCTGGCCGCTTCCAGCTGCCGTTGGGCAAGGGTGAGCTCCGCCAAGGCAACGTCCCTCTCCTTCAAAGCGTCATCGACCGCCTGCTGGCTGGTGAAATCATCGACAATCAGTTTTTTCTGTCGCTGATACTGCACTCGGGCGAGCTTCAGACGGGCCTGCACTTCCGTAATTTTTGCTTCGGACACACTCACTTCCGCCTGGTTTTTGGCGACTACGGCTTGCAGGTCTTGTTTTTCCAGCTCGGCAATCACCTGCCCCTTCTTGACAGGATCTCCGATGTTGGCATGCAGGTGCACCACTTTTCCGGAAATGCGCGCTCCCACCTTCACTTCGGCTCCCACCTGAGGTTTGACGGCCCCTGTGGCAAGCACCGCCGAACTGAAGTCCCGCCGAATCACCCTGGCCGTCGCCGGTTCAGCGGGCCCGGATGCTTTCCGGTTCGAGGCCGCCCACCAGAGAGTCGCCACAGATATCGCAATAAGAAGCATCACGGAGTACAGCACGCGCTTCTTTTTCTTCGTCAAAATGAGCTCCTTTCTCACATCGAGCATCTAGTCTCTAGCCCGCGGCCAGCAGACTTCTTCCCACCGATCTCTCAAATTGAGCGCGCGCCGTATACCAGCCAAGCCGCGCCTGCACCAGCCGGTTTTGGGCGGT
>Ga0068714_10006546_pt1 | contig 11783 bp, 8 predicted proteins | sample MTBNYHSulfiMetaG_FD_62988 | JGI IMG/M metagenome (GOLD analysis project Ga0068714, IMG submission 62988) | Enrichment culture microbial communities from rom New York Harbor, USA that are MTBE-degrading - MTBE-NYH (New York Harbor Sulfidogenic)... | ecosystem: Environmental > Aquatic > Marine >... | reverse complement strand
AATGTCACGTCGCACCGTCGTTTCGATCATGTTGATGGTCGGCTTGGTCTGGTCCGTCTGTTCCTGCTTCGGCGCCGAGCCTGACCAGAGCAAGAACGAGCTGCACGTGATGAGTTTCAACATCCGCTATGGGACCGACGACGATGGGCCGGACCGCTGGGAGAACCGCAGGCAGCAGGTCTGCGAGCTGATCGAGCGAAACAACTGCGACGTGATCGGCTTGCAGGAGGCGCTGCGGTTCCAGATCGACGCGATTCGCGAGGCCCTGCCCGTGTACGCTGAGATCGGCGTCGGCCGTGACGACGGCAAGACCAAAGGCGAATACTCCGCCATCCTCTATCGCACTGACCGCGTCTTAGTGGCCGAGGCCGGAACGTTCTGGCTGTCCGACACGCCCGAGGTTCCCGGCTCGATGACCTGGGGCAACAAGATCACGCGCATCTGCACCTGGGGCCGGTTCATCCACAAGCCCTCGGGCAAGGCCTTCTATCATTTCAACACCCACTTCGACCACCAGTCGCAGCCCTCGCGCGAGAAGAGCGCGGTGCTGCTGGCCCAGCGCATCCGCGACCGCAAGCACCCCGACCCGGTGGTCGTCACCGGCGACTTCAACGCGGGCGAATCCAATCCGGCGATCCGCTATCTCAAGGGCGACCTGGACCTGGACGGCAAGAGCCCCATCCCGTTCGTCGATTCGTTCCGGCTGTTGCATCCGGAGGCGACCGAGGTCGGTACGTTCCACAGCTTCAAAGGCGACCGCACGCGCGACAAGATCGATTACATCTTCGTCCAGCCGGGCGCCGAGATCCTCGAAGCCCGAATCCTGCACGACAACGTGGACGGCCGCTACCCCAGCGACCACTTCCCCATCACCGCCCGGCTGGCGCTGCCCAACTGAATCAGCCGCATGGGCTGAAGCCCATCTTACAATTGACCTTCAGGCAAGACGGGCAATCGCGTCCGAACAGGGGTCTGGACCTGGGGCGGGGTTTGGGCTATAGTGGGGCGGTTAAGTGCTTTTGGGTCTTTGTGTTGTGGAAGTCTATGGGATTACCTACCGTTGCCATCGTGGGCCGGCCGAACGTGGGCAAGAGCAGCCTGCTCAACGCGCTGGCCGGAGAGAGGATCAGCATCGTCGAACCGACCGCCGGCGTGACGCGGGACCGCGTTAGCACGTTCATCAGCCGGGACGAGAGATACTTCGAGCTGATCGACACCGGCGGCTACGGCATCGTCGATTCCGACCAGCTCAGCGACCACATCGAGCGGCAGATCTTCCAGGCCATCGGCTCGGCGACGCTCGTGATCTTCATGGTCGACATCCGCGACGGTCTGACGCCCCTCGATGAGAAGATCGCCCAGTTGCTCCGCAAGTACAACCTCGACGTCATCGGCGTGGCCAACAAGGCCGACAGCGCCAAGATGTTCCCGACGGCCGGGGAGTTCGTACGCTTAGGCTTCGGCGAGTTCCTGTGCGTCTCGGCGGAGAACAACCTCAACAAGGCGGTGCTGCTCGACCGGATCTTCACGCGGCTGGCGGACCGTGAGGACACCGGCGCCCCCCCGGAACCGGTGATGAAGATCGCCATGGTCGGCAAACGCAACGCGGGCAAAAGTTCCATGGTCAACGCCATCGCGGGCACCGAACGCGTCATCGTCAGCGAGATCCCGGGCACGACGCGCGACGCGGTCGATGTGCGGATCGAGAAGGACGGCAAGACCCTCGTCGTGATCGACACCGCCGGCGTCCGCAAAAAAGGCAAGATGGCCGACAATATCGAGTTTTACAGCAATGTCCGGGTCGCCCGTTCCATCCAGCGGGCGGACGTCGTCTGGTTCCTCATCGACGCGACCGTCCCCCTGTCGCAGGTGGACAAGAAGCTGGCCCGGCAGATCGCCGAAGAGCACAAGAGCTGCATCCTCGTCGTCAACAAGTGGGACCTGGCCAAGGACGTCGCGGCCACGAGCGACTACGAGGAATACCTGACCGCCAGGCTGCCCGTGCTGAAGTACGCGCCGATCGCGTTCACAACCGCCACCGCGAGCAAGAACGTCCAGGCCGTGCTGGACCTGTCGGCCGAACTGTTCAAGCAGGCCACCACGCGGATCGGCACCGGCCGGCTCAACAAGGCCTTCGAGATCATCCGGGACGAGCGGACCGGCGCCAAACGCGGCGGCACCACCTGGCCCCGCGTCTACTACGCCACGCAGATCGCGACGAATCCCATCACCATCCTCATGTTCGTCAACAACCCCAAGCTCTTCGACGAGAACTACATGCGCTATGTCGCCAACCGGCTCGGGGCCCTGCTGCCCATCGGCGAGGTGCCCATCCGTCTGTTCGCCCGCTCCCACCGCAACGAGGCCTCCAAACGGAAATCCCGCGCCGCTCGGCGTTGATCCGCCCGCCGTAGAATCGAATGGGGCAAGCTCTCACGAGCACACGAAGAACGTCTCTGCACACGCACGCGGAAAGTCCCCCTCCCGAAAATGTGGCGGACATCTTAATTCCCCTTTAATTCCGTCCTCAGTCCGTGCCTTCAGTTCCAACTCGCAAGTATTTTAGAAGATAGAGTGGGTCATCCCTTAGTCCCAGTCTAATCGTCGCCAAAGCTTCGAGCTGGCCACAGGTTTCATGGATGTTCTGGACCAAATTGGGGACGCAATCCAAATCGAAGGAGCCTACCTCGACGGTATCGCTCTGGCTCTGACCCTTATTTGGGACGCCAATCAAGATCGCAACTACCCGGTCCGAAAGCGACAGTTCTTGTGCTCGGGCAGGTGTCGGCAGAAAAACGCGAACGCCATGCTTGGCATTGAAATACATATTGGCCATCTCAGAGTAGTCGTACTTCTGCGTGCTCTTATTATATCCGGAGGAGAATAGTGCGCCACGCATGGCGAAATCATCCCTGACTGTCTTGTGGACCCTGGCCATCCCCACTTCGTAATGCGATCTGTGCGAAACCGCAAACTGACTGGACCGGATTAGAGTCTGCATATCCGGCACGCCGTAAATTGTATCAATGTCGGAATCTGTCAGGCCATCGCGGCATTTGCCATAGAATTCAACAATTCTCCGTGTGGGGACGTTGAAGTAGATGCTAATGTCGTCCTGCTGCGCGGAGAGACAAAAGAGACAGAATGCTCCAAGGTCCTCTGTGGATTGCATCAATTTGCAGAAAATCTCCGCCGCAAGGAGGCGCTTCTTTTCGAGTTGTGTCGCCTGCACGAATGCCTCCAGAAGTATGTCTGAAGTAGCCGCATGAGAATTCGCTCCTCCGCGAGACAGGGACTCCAACAGGGCAATCAAATCTGTGCCGGGGGGAATCCGTGTTCTCTTTGTCGGTGGGCCGTCTGAGTCTTCTTGCATTGTTGTCCTCTCGAGCAAACGTTACGGATCATGGGGAATTGAATGTGTCAGGTGTTTTCTGGGGCTTCGCCCGTCGGTCGCCTCGGTCTTCCACATCCGCCATAGGTTGCATTCATTTGCGCCTTTCTCCGTCCAGGCAGCGCGTGACGGATTCCAACGGATCTATCGCCAGCGGGTCCGCGTCATCTTCCTGGCGATATTATAGCAAGGGGCAGGGGCCGGGCTAAGGGAAACTGCGTGGCAGTCTCAAACGCGCCAGCGTTTGGGGGTGGTTCTGGGCATTGGCAGCCACTTGAGATCGACGCGACATCCCGGTCCCCCATCCCCAAGCCCTGCGGGATTGAGGCTGTCACCCAGGGCCTTCCGTATACAGGGCATTCAGAGGCGCGATTCTCGCAAGGGTTTGCACGGACGCCGGCAGCGAGTATACTGGTGTTAGATGAACGAGAAGCCCTGTTCTCTGGAGAACCGGCCATGACTATTCTACTAATACTACTTACCGCTGGCGTCGCGTTGTTTCTGGGCGGCACTCTCTATGCCCCGCTGATCGCCCGGCGGATGGGAGAGCAGAAGGCCCGGGTCACGCCGGCCGTTGCCATCAATGATGGACGCGATTACGTCCCCACGAAAACCCCCGTTGTCTTCGCGCACCATTTCGCGTCGATCGCCGGGGCCGGACCGATCATCGGACCGGTGCTGGCGATCCTCTACGGCTGGGGGCCCGCCCTGCTGTGGATCGTCCTGGGCGGCATCTTCCTCGGCGGCGTGCACGACTTCGTGGCAACCTATGTGACGATGCGTGAGGGCGGCAAGAATCTGACCGTGATCGCGCGGCGGTACATCGGTCCGGCGGCGTTCGTGATGATGCTCGTGATTCTGGTGGCGATTCTGGTGCTGGTGTGCGCGGCCTTCCTGGATCTGTCCGCCACCGCGCTGACGAGCAAAGTCGCGCTGTCCGATCTCGGCATGCAATCCGGACAGACTCTGTTTCGCGAGCGGTCGATCGTCAATCCGCGAACCGGCGTGGCCGAGCCGTATGCGTTAATCGGCGGGATCGCCTCGATGTCCGTGATCGTCATCACCGCCTTCTCGCCTCTGATGGGATTCCTGTACCTCAAGAAGAAATGGCCCGTAGGGGTGTGTTCGCTTCTGGCGCTGGTGATCTGTGCGATCTCGATCCTGATCGGCTTGAAATGGCCCGTCTCGGTTTCTCCCCTGACCTGGAAGCTGATGATCAGCGGCTACGTGCTGCTGGCGGCGGGCATGCCCGTCTGGTTCTTCCTGCAAAGCCGGGACTTCATCAACGTGCATATCCTGTACGCGGGCATGGTGTTTCTGTTGGTGGCCCTGGTCGCGGCGGGCCTTCGCGGGGGCGCCGCGGTCGCCGGAGCCGCCATCCCCTGGAACAACTGGTCCGAGGGGACCAGGGTCCTGGGCCCGGGTTGGCCCATCGTGTTCGTCACCATCGCCTGCGGCGCCGTCAGCGGCTTTCACAGTCTCTGTGCCGGCGGGACCACCTGCAAACAGCTCTCCAACGAACGGGCGGCTCGCAAGGTCGGCTACTGGGCGATGCTGCTGGAGAGTCTTCTGGCCGTGTGCGTGGTGTGCTGTCTGATCACGGGGTTGTCGCTCGGCACATACAAGAGCTACTGCTATCCGGCCGCAGGCGGCGGCAATGCGGTGCTGACCTTCGCCATGGCCGTCGGGCACACGGTTCACCTTGGCCTGGGGCTTCCCGTCGCGGCCGGCGCGCTGGGCGCCATGCTGCTGCTCGAGGGTTTCCTGGTCACGACTCTGGACACCGCGATCCGTCTGACCCGGTACATGATCGAGGAAGGCTGGGTCATGTTCTTCGGCCGATACGATGTGTTCGCCCGACCGGTGGAAACCGTGGCGGCCGCGACCGACGGGAGCGATGCCGCTCCGCAACGGATCGAGCCGGCGGGCGCCGGCGGCCTGGCGGTCAGCGAGCCGCCCGTGCGATACGCGCAGCCCACCGGCGAGGGCATTCCCACCAGAGGCGTCAAGCGCGCCGTCTTACGGTTCCTGCAACTTTACTGGGTCAATTCGGGCATCGCGGTCGGTCTGATGCTGTTGCTTGGTCTGACCAACGGCTATTCGGTGGTGTGGAACATCTTCGGTTCAGCGAATCAACTTCTGGCAGCGCTGGCCCTCTGGGTGGGCACGACCTGGCTGATGAGCAAGGGACGTCAGTACTGGTTCGCCATCGTCCCGGCGGTCTTCATGTTCGTCACCTCGATCACCATGCTGGTCTGGCTGCTGGTGAAGAAGTACATCCCCGGCTGGCAAGCCGGCCAGAGCGGCATGCTCGCCCTGCTCATCGCGGACGTCATCGTGCTGGCCATGACCGCCGGTATCCTGGGCTTGACGCTCAAGAACTGGCTGCTGAAAGGGACACTGGCCACCATCGCCCGCCCGGCCCATGAGATGTGACCCCGGGCAGCGATCCCGGGCAGACGACAGCCGTGCGGGGGCCGGGCACGGCGCTATCCGCCGGATGGCTCGATACTCTCGTCATCGGGAATCAGCTCCAGCACGAACCGCGCCGGGGGAGGCGACGTCCCTTCGATCTGCCCGTTGTGAACGTACTCCTGGGGGAAGTTGAACACGACAGGCCTCGCGATAACGTCCGTCGCCTGACGGTCCGAATCCAGCACGTACAGAAAGATGTGGAACGGCTGCCGCTCGTAGGCCTGCCAGGCCTCCGTGGTCGCCCGCACCAAAACCGTCGCCAGTTCCGCTTCATTCTCGAGGACGACCCGATACGTGCCCTGGGTGTTCGTGCTGAAGCAGTAGCCCAGCACCGCCTGAACGGGATGCTCGGCCAGCACCACCTCTTCCGGGGCCAGCGTCACGCTCACCCGGGTGGAGACCTCGCGGCTCTGTCCGGCCGTCAGTTCCACATAGGGGTTCTTTCGAACCGGCGAGACCCGAGCCTGGGCCCGCTCATTCGCCGAGAGACGGACCCGCGCCGCAATCACCCCATCGGGAACGTACGCGCTGACCGTCGCCGGCTCGACGGTGGCACGCAGCGGCACGCCGTTCTCGTCGATGCACTCGACGGGAAGAGGTCTCTCGACCAACGCGCGGACCTGAACGGTCAGCGTCCTCGGCTCGCAGCTCTCCACGGTCAGGCCCAGTTGCCGGATCTCATCGCTCTGCTTGAGGAAGTTCAATACGTCGAAGGTCCGCGGGCCGACTTGCGTCCATCCCTCTTCTTCGGGCGAGACGAAAAGATCGAGGGGCAGCTCCCCCTTCTTCCTCATCCGATCCACCTCGGTCACGCGCGAGGCGGGACCTTTCAGATCGATGGCATCGATCGTCACGGTAGGCAGCAGCGTCGATTCCGGCCCCTCGAAGCTCACCCAGAGCCCCGGATCGCTCGGCCGAGCCGCCGTCACGGTCACGTAGTTGGACAGGGACATCGACTCATCCTGGGCCAGATCCGACCACACCCAGATCAGCACGGTCAGGAAGACCACGATGGAGATCTTGCCAAGTTTGGGTTTCTTCGCCATGTCCGTATTCAAACCCTGCCTTGTCGCATTTCTGGTCTCGGTCCGCTCCGGCCCAGCGCGATCTTCGCGGCGGACCTCGTCCCATCCGGCTCTATCCGTGACGCTTGAGCAGGCGTCCGACGAGGGGCACGCTACCCGCCATGGTGCTGGTCAGGTAGGAGCGAATCTGGGCTTCGGTGACGTTGCGGGCCAGCCGGCCGTTGCGCGCCACGGAGATGGCCCCCGTCTCTTCGCTGACCACCAGACACGTGGCATCCGAGCCGGCGGTGATCCCCAGCGCCGCTCGGTGACGCGACCCCAGCTCGATCCCGTCCATGGAGCCCGCCTCGGCCAAGGGAAGTTGCACCCTGGCCGCGATGATCCGGTCGCCCCGGATGACGACCCCCATATCGTGCAGGGCCGTGCCGGGGTAGAAGATCGTCTTGAGCAGATCGGCCGTGACCCGCGCATCCAGCCGAACTCCAGTTTCGATGAACTCTCCCAGGGCCACCTGTCGTTCGAGCACGATGATCGCGCCGATGCGTGCGGCCGACATCTCGGTGACCGCGGTGATCAACGCCTCGACCGTTCGCGAGAGTTGATGGACAGACCCTGTCCAGATTCGAGGTTGCCCAATTTGGATCAGAACCCGGCGGATCTCGGGCTGAAAGGCCGCCACCGCCACGATCAGAACCGCGATCAGGAAGCCCTTATAGAGGTATTGAAGCCGGTCGAAAGGAAGACGCTCGACCACGAGGTTCAGGATCAGCACCCCGGCGACAAGAAGGAAGATGACACCGCGAAACAGCCGCTCCCCGCGCGTGCCCTCGAGAAAATCCACCACCCAATAGACCACCAGCCCGATCAGGACGAGCTCGACAACAACGACCCACCACTCATAGCGTGCGACCCGACTGAAATAGTCAACCAAGGTGTCCACTTAAATCCAATACCCTTCCGTGGGCCCGGTCACACTCAACGCAAGCGAAAACTACGGCAGTCTCTTGTCGGTGAGGTTGCTGGGCCGGTCCAGCATCAGCACCGTGTCGATGTCGGCGCGCATCATTTCGAAGTTGGTCTGGACGACCCGTTTGTGCCGCCGGTTGCCCTCGGCCGCCGTCTCGCCCGGATAGTTCCACCCGGAGGCGCAACCGCAGGGCAGAAGCACCAGAACGCACAGGACCAACGCAAGCGCCAGCGCACGCAGGTTAAAACGACCGGTCCCTTGCTCGGTTTTCTCGACAGCCACTACGCTTTTCATCGTTTCCCCTTCTTTTCAGTATCTACTGTATCCTGCGCGGCCGCATGTGATACCCTGCGCGCTGCCGGCTACGTGCCCCGTGAGCCGAGCGGCGCAAAACCTGCCCCGACAGAGACTTAATTATAGCACGCCCGTTCGAGCCTGTCAAGCGTCCCGAGAATTTTGCGGCGCCGCGTGACTTAACCGCTTCCCAGCAGAGAACTTGCGGCGATTCGCGTCGGAAACAACGGGTCTATGGGACCTTCCGCGCGCCGCGTTTACGCTCGCCCGCCAGCGACAGATCCTCCGCATCCGGCGTCGGAAAAGCCTTCAAACCGGCCCTGCACACGGTACAATACCCCGCGTGCAGGCTCTCGAACCGCGCCGGCACGCGGGCGCCGCCAGCAGAGCAGGACCCTTGGCAGTTGTGCAGGAGATCGACATGGGCAAGAAGTCATCCGTCCCCCGCCTCACCAGCCGGCAGCGCGTCGTCGCCGCGATCAACCACCAGCCCGCCGACCGCGTCCCCGTCGATCTCGGAGGCACCCCCTGCTCGGGCGCCCAGGTCAGCGTCGTCGCCAGACTGCGCCAGGCGCTCGGGCTCGACAAGCCCGGAACGCCCGTGAAGGTCGTCGAGTGTTATCAGATGCTTGGCGAGATCGGCGCCGACCTGCGGCAGGCGCTCGGCATCGACGTCGTCGAGCTGCCCAAGCCCAAGAACATGTTCGGTTTCGAGAACGCAGGCTGGAAGCGCTGGCGCACGTTCGACGGAACCGATGTGCTCGTGCCCGCCAAGTTCAATACCGAACCCGAGCCCAACGGCGACATCTTGATGTACCCGCAGGGCGACCACTCGGCAAAGCCCTCGGGCAGGATGCCCAAAGGCGGCTTCTACTTCGACTCGATCATCCGCCAACATCCCATCGACGACGCGAAGCTCGATCCGGCCGATAATCTCGAGGATTTCGGCCCTGTCAGCGACGAGGACTTGGCGTTCTACGAGAAACACGCCAAAGATCTGTACGACAACACCGATCTGGCCATCGCGGCAGGCTTCCCTGGCACCGCCTTCGGTGACATCGCGCTGGTGCCCGCGCCCTGGATGAAGGACCCCAAGGGCATTCGCGACATCGAGGAATGGTACATCAGCACCATAACCCGTCGGAACTACATCCAGGAGGTCTTCGCCCGCCAGGCCGAGATCGCGTTGGAGAACCTCAAGCGCATCCATCAGGCGGTCGGCGACCGGGTGCACGCGGTCTTCATGTGCGGCACCGACCTGGCATCGCAGAACAGCCTGTTCTGCTCGCCCGACGCCTACCGCGAGCTGTACCTGCCGCACGCGAAGAAGCTCAACGACTGGGTCCACACGCACACGAAGTGGAAGGCGCTCAAGCACTGTTGCGGCGGATGCGAGCCGCTGATCGATGGGCTCATCGACGCCGGCTACGACATCCTCAATCCCGTCCAGACCTCCGCCAGAGGGATGGACCCCGAGACGCTCGTCGAAAAGTACGGCGACCGCATCGTCTTCTGGGGTGGTGGAGTCGACACGCAACAGACCCTGCCCTTCGGCACGCCCGACGAGGTCCGCGCCCAGGTCGCCGAGCGGGTGAGAATCTTCAGCCGCAAACACGGCTTCGTCTTCAACACGATCCACAACATCCAGTGCAACACCCCCACCCAAAACCTCCTCGCCATGTTCCAAGCCCTCGGCCGGCGCTTGTAGTGTGCTCGTAAGGGCATACGTGCTCGGATGCCGGGTGGCAGACTCAATCCCGATGTCCGTCGGGATTGGGGATAACGGACGGGGTTTCGGCTCGCCGATGTAAAGACGCGTCGCCCTTCGTAGGGCAAGCGTCCTCGCTCGCCTTATCAGAGTCGTGCGGGAGCCTGCCCTGAGTCCCGATGGACATCGGGACCATACGCGACGCACACCCTGCGACGCGCCTGTGGTCGTTGGTATACACTGGAGAAGACCCCCCGGCTTCGGGTTTGGGTTGCCATTCAGTTCTCGTTGACCCGTCGAGGGCCCCCTGCTACAATATTGATAGGAGAATGACGCGGAATATGGCAGATAGGGCCGAGCCCGCAAAGGCGTACGTCCCAGTTCACACTCAGACACGTCGGAAGGGAAGCCCGTCTCCCCAGACCGCTTCAAGCAGGGGAATACGTACTTGTACGGATGGACGAAGCCCCACGCAGCGGGTATGCTGTTAGGGGAGTCCGCAAGGAAGCGGCCAGTACAGATCATGATTGCCGATGTGCTCTGTCCAGGGCGGACGGTCCGACACGCGCAACAGCGTGCACCAAGTAGACAAGCTGTGAGTTCATTTCTATTTCGGAGGCCAGGAGAGTGAAAAGACGTATGATTTCTGCTATCGTAACAGCCTGTCTGCTCGCGTGCTCATCGGCCCAAGCGGCAGTGGTCCTCGATCAATTCCAGGAGTCGGGGGATTGGCCGGCCTCTGCGTTGGAGAAGGCGGCCCAGACGTTCACGGCAGGCCTATCAGGTGTCCTCGACCGCGTGGAAGTAGGGGCATTTGAGGGAATCATTCCTCCTGGGGTGGCATGGTACTATCCGTGCACCGTAGAAGTCAGGGACACAACAGGGGGCCAGCCCGGCAGCACGGTTCTTGGAAGTGTCCTGTCATCGGCGGCCTTCGACGATGGCTGGAACACAATCGACTTCCTTTCCCAGAACGTTGTTCTGACGGTCGGCCAGATGTATGCCATCGTCCTAATTCCGGATGGGAAAGAGTATGCTCCCTACGTGCGGGAGGGTGGAGCTGTGTATGAGCACGGCGATTTCTGGCAATCCACGAGTGGCGTGTGGGAGTTGGGAGGTCGCTTCGGACCGACGGACCTGCAGTTTCGCACCTGGGTCCAGGCGGACGGCGTGATCCCCGCCCCCGGCGCGATCCTGCTGGGGACCCTCGGCGTTGGTGTCGTCGGCTGGCTGCGGCGACGCAGAGCGCTGTAGGCCATCCACGGAGAACTACTGGAACGATTTTGGAGGAGCTGCATCATGAGAAGCGCATCTGGGTTTCTACGAATGGCCGCGGTGCTGTCGGTCTGCGCAGTCGTGGGCTCGTCTGCACGCGCTGCCGACATAGGCCTGTTTGAGTGGGCGTTCAACATGGACGGCACGGTCTCGAACATCACGCTGGGTGATCCGTTGCCGGCCGGGGCCAATACCGCTGGATTCGATTCCACGACCGGCCTGGGAACGATCGCCGTCGCCGTCACGGGGGCGGGCCCCCACTACGCGGCCCTGTTCCTCGACCACGAGATCGATGAGGCGATCAACACCTTCTTCAACGAGTATGGCACGGGCGTCGGCGTTCCGGCGGCGGGCCAGTCGTGGGAGATCGACGAGCCCGGCTACGTGTTCGGCGACATCTACACCCACTTCGAGGCCGGTATGCTGGACAATTCCACCGCGCTTCCCGCCGCCAGTCCGGATGATGTGTCCATGGCTTTGGCCTGGGCTTTCTCGCTGGGCGCCGGCCAGACGGCCGGTATCAGCTATGTCGTCGGGCCGTCGGTCCCCGCCGGTGGCTTCTATCTCTGTCATACCGATCCGGACAGCGGAGCGGACCTCTACTTCTCCAGCGCGCTGGCCATTCGTGACGACCCCGTGGTCCCGGTG
>Ga0068714_10006545_pt1 | contig 11786 bp, 7 predicted proteins | sample MTBNYHSulfiMetaG_FD_62988 | JGI IMG/M metagenome (GOLD analysis project Ga0068714, IMG submission 62988) | Enrichment culture microbial communities from rom New York Harbor, USA that are MTBE-degrading - MTBE-NYH (New York Harbor Sulfidogenic)... | ecosystem: Environmental > Aquatic > Marine >... | reverse complement strand
CCGTACAGATTGGTGGGCATGACCGAGCGGAACCTGGTGCCGTATTGCCGGTTGTAGGACTCGCATAGTTTGATGCCCGCGATCTTCGCGATGGCATACGGTTCATTCGTCGGTTCGAGGGGCCCCGTCAGCAGACAGGACTCCTGCATGGGCTGAGAGGCGAACTTCGGGTAGATGCAGGAACTGCCGAGGAAGAGCAGCCTTTCGACGCCGGCGCGCCAAGCCTCGTGGATGACGTTGGTCTCGATCATCAGGTTCTGGTAGATAAACTCGGCCGGATAGGCGTTGTTGGCCCAGATCCCGCCGACGCGCGCTGCTGCCAGCACCACCTGATCGATCCGTTCGGAGGTGAAAAAGGCCCGCACCGCCTGCTGGTCAAGCAAATCCAGATCTGCATGGGTCCGGGTGACGATATTCGTGTAGTCTTCGGAGCGGAGCCTGCGCAGGATCGCCGATCCGACCATCCCCCGATGCCCTGCCACAAAGATACGTGCCGATTTCACCATCTTTCGATCCTCGCCACAGCCCCCTGGGGACGATGCCCCAAAGCCGCTCAGCGCTCTGGGAACATCTCAGTTCGCAAGTCCCGTAACCCTCTCATCCTTCCGATTTTGGAGTCTTGGGTTTGCCGGCGCCGTAGTATTCTTTGTACCAGTCGATGAAGCGGGAGACGCCTTCCTCGATCGAGGTCTGCGGTTTGAAGCCCACGGTTTTGAAGAGGTCGTCGATCTCCGCATAGGTAGCCGGCACGTCTCCGGGTTGAAGCGGGAGGAAGGTTTTCTCGGCCCTCTTGCCGAGCTTGGCCTCGATCGCCGCAATGAAATCCATCAGCGCAACCGGTTGGTTGTTGCCGATGTTGTAAAGCCGATAGGGTGCGGGGCTCGAACCCGGGTCCGGAGCAGTCCCCGACCAGAGCGGGTCCGCAGCTGGGATCGTTTCGATCAGCCTCACCACGCCTTCTATGATGTCGTCGATGTAGGTGAAGTCCCGCTTCATATGCCCGTGGTTGAAGACTTGGATCGGTTTTCCTTCGAGGATGGCGCGGGTAAAGAGGAAGAGCGCCATGTCGGGGCGCCCCCAGGGCCCGTAGACCGTGAAGAATCGAAGGCCGATGGCGGGGATGTTGTAGAGATAGCTGTAGGTATGCGCCATCAGCTCGTTCGCCTTCTTGCTCGCAGCGTACAGGCTGATGGGATGGTCCACGTTGTCATGGACCGAGAACGGCATGCGGGTGTTGAGCCCGTAGACGGAGCTGCTCGATGCGAAGAGCAGCTGCGGCACAGCGCTCCGGCGGCACCCTTCGAGGACGTTCAGGAATCCCAGAATATTGCTTTCAATGTAAGCGTGCGGGTTTTCGAGGCTGTAGCGAACGCCCGCCTGAGCGGCCAGGTTGATCACCCGCTCGAAGGCCTGGGCCTTGAAAAGGCGCTCCATTCCCTTGCGGTCGGCCAGGTCGAGCTTCTTGAAGCTGAAGCCCTCCCAGGACTTCAGGAGCTTCAATCGCTCTTCCTTCAGTTTCGGATCGTAATAGACGTTCAGATTATCCAGCCCCATGACATCATGGCCCATCTCGAGCAGGCGTTTGCTCAAGTGGAAACCGATGAAGCCGGCCGCCCCCGTCACCAGAATTTGCATGATGGATTTCCTTTCTGCGTCCGCATTGGGGCAACGCCTGTCCAGTAAGAGGAACTCAGGATGCAGGCCTGTTCCTGACCGCATCCTTTATGCGTTTGACGTGCCCCCTCCCAAGCCCCTTCACCTCGCATCCAAGTTCGAAATAACGGCGGATGGCGACGTCATCGAGGATGCCGAAGCAGTCGATGACCGCCGCAGGGCGGCCGATCATCTCGACCACGCGATCGGGGTCCAGATGCAGATAGGCCTTGTGGCGGACGGCAAAAATGACGGCGTCGGCCCCGTCCAGCACCCCCTGCAGGTCCTCGTGCACACGGGTCTCGGTCAAACGCTCCTGGTTCCGGAAAAAGCGCGACCAGGACTGCCCCGGCGCCGGGTAAGTCTCCTGCTTCTCCAACTCCCACCAGTGCTTGACATAAGGGTCATGTACGCTCAACTCGGCGCCCATCTCCGTCAACTTGCGCACCACCATCTCGGAGCCGCTGTAGCGGGTGTCGCCCACGTCCTCTCGATAGGATGCCCCGAGCAGCGCGATCTTGGAGGCGGCTACGATGCGCCCCATGTTCCTCAGCGCGTCGCGGGTGATCCGGGCCACATGGAGTGCACGGGTGTCGTTGATGTCTATCGCGAGCGGAGTGAGCTTGAAGATGTCGTCCTCGAACCCCATCAGGGTGTGGTAAGCCCACACACCGAGGCCGCCGTCCTTCGGCAGACAGTACCCGCCGATCCCGGGGCCGGGAAAGATGATGTTGGAATGGGTCGGACGCACCTTGATCGCCTGGATCACCTTGGTCAGGTCGACGCCGTTGCGCTCGGCAAAGAGGCTCCACTCGTTCAGGAAGGCGAGAGTCGTGGCTCGATAGGCGTTCTCGACGATCTTGCAGGTCTCGCTCTCGATCGGGCGGTCGAGGACCGTCAACGGGAAACGATCGACGTTGATGACGCGCCGGAGGAACTGTTCGACCCCTTGCCGGGCCGCTTCGTTGATGCCGCTGCACACCCGCCAGAAATCCCGGATCGAAGCGACATATTCCCTTCCGGGCATGACCCGCTCGAACGAATGGGCGAGAAGCGGCTCCTGATCCCTCAAGCCGCGCCTCTCGAAGGCCTTCTTGATGATGGGATAGGCGATGTATTCCGTGGTCCCCGGCGGCACGGTCGTCTCGATCAGAACCAGGCACTCGGGCGTGATCTGCTGCCCGATCACCCTCAGGCTGTCCTCCAGGGCGGCGATCTCGGCATACCCCTGACGCACCTCGCCGAGGGCCTCCTTGCGGTAATCGCACTGCACATCGACCACCACGATGTCGGCAAGGCTCAGCGCCTCATAGCTGAAGGTCGCGGTCAACGTCTTCTTTTCTTTGACGCATCGCTCGATCAGCGGCGCGACCTCCGGGTCTTCGGCCTCGACCGGCGCCACCCCCCGGTTGAGGTAAGGGATCTTCCAGTAGCTCCTGGGCGATGGACGCTGCATCCCGATCACGAAAAAACACGGCTCCCCGGTTTCGGGATCCACCGAGTCCGCTACCACGCCGGCCATGACCGCCCCGACGAAGCCAACCCCCATCACCACGACGATCTGCCGGCCTTTCTCACGTTCAAGGGCGGCGCACTCCCGCAGGCGCGAAGCCTCGCGCTCATACTCTTCCGGGCCGGGCAGCGGGAACCTCTCTCCTGCCGGACACACAGAAAAGGCGATTTCTTCCATGGGCTTCGTCACGTTTCTCTCCAGTCCGGGACCGGCAGAGGGCCCGTCTTTACAGCCGGTCGCCGCTCTTAAAAAGGTGTTGAAAGGCCAGTAAACCGATAGTGGACAGGTTTGAAAGTTAATGTTCAGTTTTCGTACAGCTGACGCCGACAGCCTGATTCATAGACGGCCGGATCAACGATGTCAAGGGGATTCCGGCCTTACGCCTTCTTTTCCATCTTGGCCCAGCTGTCGCGCAGGGTAACCGTCCGGTTGAACACCAGCCTGTCGGGCCGGGAATCCTGAGCGTCGAGGCAGAAATACCCTTGCCGCTCGAACTGGTAACGCCCTTCCTTGGCGGCCGCGGCGAGGCTCGGTTCCACCAGGCACGAGGGAAGCACCGTGAGGGAGCGGGAGTTGAGACGGTCCATGAAACCGCCCTCCTCCTTCGCCTCCTCCGGGTCCGGAGCGGTAAAAAGGTGTTCGTAGAGCCGGACCTCTGCCGGTACGGCGTGGCGGGCCGAAATCCAATGGATGGTGCCTTTCACCTTCCGCCCGTCGGGTGCCGCGCCCCCCCGGGTTTGGGGGTCATAGGTGCAGCGGATTTCCCGGATCTCGCCCTTTTCGTCCTTCACGCAGTCCGTGCAGGTAATAAAATAGCCGTAGCGCAGGCGCACCTCCCGCCCGGGAGCGAGCCGGAAATACTTGCGCGGAGGCTCCTCGCGGAAGTCGTCCCGTTCGATGTACAGCTCCCGCGAAAAAGGCACCAGCCGGGTCCCCGCTGCAGGGTCCTCCGGGTTGTTGACGGCCTCGAGCTCCTCGACCCGATCCTCCGGATAGTTTTCGATCACCACCTTGAGCGGGTCCAGAACTCCCATGACGCGGGCTGCCCTGAGGTTGAGATCTTCCCGGAGGCAATGCTCGAGCAGGGCGATATCCACCGTGCTGTCGCGCTTGGCAACCCCGATCCGCTCGCAGAAGGCGCGGATGGACTCCGGTGTGTAGCCGCGTCGGCGCAGCCCCGAGATCGTCGGCATGCGGGGATCGCTCCAACCGTCCACCACCCCTTCCTGCACCAGTTTGAGAAGCTTCCGCTTGCTCATCACCGTATAGGTCAGATTCAGCCGGGCGAACTCGATCTGCTGCGGGTGGTAAGCCTCCAATTGCTCCAGGAACCAGTCGTAGAGCGGGCGGTGATCCTCGAACTCCAGCGTGCAGATCGAGTGCGTGATCCGCTCGATCGAATCACAGAGGCAGTGGGCGAAATCGTACATGGGATAGATGCACCAACTATTCCCGGTCCGATGGTGAGGCGCATGGAGGATGCGGTAAATGACCGGGTCGCGCAGGTTGATGTTGGGTGATGCCATGTCGATCTTGGCCCGGAGCACATGGCTTCCATCCGGAAAGTCCCCCGCACGCATGCGCGTGAACAAGTCCAGGTTCTCCTCGGCCGTCCGCTCCCGGTAAGGGCTGTCCGTGCCCGGCTCGGTCAAGGTCCCGCGGGTGCCGCGGATCTCCTCCGCGCTCCGGCTGTCCACGTAAGCTTTTCCTTTTCGGATGAGCGCCACCGCGTAGTCGAACAGGGCCTCGAAATAGTCCGACGCATAGAATTTCCGGTCGCCCCAGTCGAAGCCCAGCCACCGCACATCCTCCTGGATCGATGCCACGTACTCGGTCTCTTCCTTGGTCGGGTTGGTGTCATCGAAGCGCAGGTTGCACAGGCCGCCGTACTCGGCGGCAATCCCGAAATTGAGGCAGATGGACTTGGCGTGTCCGATGTGCAGATACCCGTTCGGCTCGGGCGGAAAGCGCGTATGGACACGGCCCTCGAATCGGCCGTTCCTGTTGTGCTCGTTGATCATGCGGCGAATGAAGTCCTGCCCCTGAGCAGTCGGCTCCGTGGTCATGGTTTGAAAACTCCTCTTCTTTCAATCGGATTCAAATTTTTTAATCTCGCCGTTTGCAGGCCGGCTGTCAATACACTTTTCCTCTCGGCCATGCATCACTGTTCGATTGCAGAGCGAAGCGATCCATAAACCCCGCCCCAGTCGAAACGCTCGCGCGCATGCCGGCGCGATGCGTCCCGCATGCGCTCCCAAGCACCGGCGTCCTTCAGGAGGTGGTCGGCATCCCTGCGCATTTTCGCCGCATCGCTCGAAATCGAGAGATGCCGCCTATCGATCACCTCGAGGCCTTCAGCACCCACCGGAGTCGTCAGTACCGGAATGCCGCGGTACATCGCATTGATGATCTTGACTTTCATCCCACCGCCGAAGCGCACGGGAGCGACGAAGAGCCTGCAACGCCGATGGTACGGCTCCAGATCCGGCACGAATCCGGGCATCAGGACCCCCGGCCGGCCGCGGGCCGCTTCACGCAGGCGCCTCCCTCCGCCTCGCCCGAGGATATAAAAGCGCAGTTGGGGATGTCTCTCCTTCAGCCCGTCCCACACCTCTCTCAAAAAAAAGACCAGGCCGTCCAGATTGGGCTCCCAATCGAGGGAGCCCACGTGCAGGAGGGCTGGTTCCGTGTCCCGGAAAGCGATGTCGGGCAGGTCCAGCAGCGTTTCATCCCCCAAGTGGGATGTGTCCACCCATTTCGCCGGATTCGCCCCGAGTCGGCGCAGGAAAACCTGGTCGTTCGGGGCGGCCAGGATCCGATCGGCTCTCCGGCAGGCGAGGGCCTCGTAGCGCCGCATGCGGCCTGCTTCCAGCAGCACCGCCGCCCTGCGGACCGGGTTTTTCTCCCTCGCGGCATAGCGTTTCCAGATGATATATTCGGCATTGTGGGCATGCAGAACGATTTTCCCCCGGAACGCCTCAGGCAGGGCAGGCAGGACAAGAAGCGAATCCAGGTATAGGACGTCGACAGAGTCCGACGCCTTCTCGACCTCCGCCCTGAAAACGGAAGCATCGTTGCGGTAAACGGCAAGCGGCAGTCCTCTCAACCAACTGCGGAAGAGATTCAGCGCGCTCCGCGGGCGGTGGATGAGCGTAGCGGAAAAGTGAACAGGGTTTACGAGGCGCAGAAAAGCCTCCCTGTGCGGCAGATCCTCCGGTGCACAGAGCACTGCGATGGAAAGATCGTAGTTCCCGGCAAGATATTCGGCTACCTTCCAGCGTTTGATCGCCCCGCCGCTCAACGGCGGGTAGGGCAGCCGGTGGGACAAGAAAAGGATCCGCAGCCTTCCGCGTCGCGCCATCCCTTCTCCCCGGAAATCGCGGCTCGTGTCCGTCACGCCTGCCGTGTTAACAAGAATGTCCTGCATACGTCGTGGGGACCTCTTTCCAAAACGAAACCGCTCCCTCATCGAATCCACATCCGAGCCCGATCGGGCGGGCGGACAAGGTGTTCCACTCAGACCTCCTCCCCGGTTGAAACCATCCGCCGGAACGCGGCGTTTTCCTTCAGAAGCGCCTCAACAGGGCCCACCGTTTCGATCCTTCCGCGTTGGATGAAAAGGGCCCGGTCGCAGTGCTGCAGGGCACTCAGGCGATGGGCGACCACAAGCATCGTCATCCGCCCGTGAAACGCATGCAGCGCGTCGGTCACAACCTTTTCGGTGAACCCGTCCAGCGCCGATGTAGCCTCATCGAAGACCAGCACTTCCGGATCACGATAGAGGGCACGGGCGATGGCCACCCTCTGCTTCTCACCTCCGGAGATCTTGACCCCCCGTTCCCCCAGGCGCGTGTCAAGCCCCTGAGGCAGCCTTTTTACAAACCCGTCGAGCTGTGCAGCAGCAAGACAGTCCGCTACACGCCCCGCGTCGATGGCATCGTCGGGCACGCCGAAGGCGATATTCCGTCGCAGGGTGTCATCCATGAGGTAAATCTGCTGCGGGACATAGCCGAGCAGACGATGCCATTCCGGGAGGCAGCCCCGGACATCCCGGCCGTCGATCGTAATTCGCCCGCGGGAGGGCTCGAGCAGACCGAGGATGAGGTCGAGGAGCGTGCTCTTCCCCGAGCCGGTCACACCGGCGATCCCGATCGCCTCACCCTTTTGCACCGACAAATCGATGTCCTCGAGGACCGGCTGCTCATGCCCCTTGTAAAAGAATGAAACGCCTTCGAGCCTGAGTTCACGCTCGAACCGAAGGGCAGGGACGTTCGCCGCGCCTTTCTCGGGGTAGACCGGAGGTTCGTCGAGCATCCGGAGATCCCGATATAAGAGATCCACTTCGGCTCCTGAATACCGCATGTTGGTAATGTTGAGGGAAAGACGGTTGAAGGACGGAATCGCACGGAACCCGGCATACGCAAAGAGCCCCAGAAGCGGCAGAATGCCACCGCCGATCTGGTCCAGCCGATCGGCGGAAAGCAGCACCATCACCAGCGGAATGCAGATAAAAACGGTCTCGACGATGGCGCGCGGCAAGTGGTTGAGGGTGCTGTGCCAGCGTCTGATTCGGGCTATTCTGCTCTGTTTGTCTGCAAATTGTCCTTCCCAGTAGAATTCTCTTCCCATTACCTTGATTTCTTTGATACCGCCAAGACTCTGATCGATAATTGAAAGAGATTCCTGACGAAGCTTTTGATGCCGTGAACCAATCTTAAAAAATATCTTATGTGTCAGTGCGAGCATCACGCCCAAAATAGCGGCAAGCATTCCTATCGAAAGCAACGTCATCACAGGTGAAACCATTATGAGAACAACGGCTATGCCAATCAGAATAAGTATCTCTGAAACCAATGCGACAGCAGACTCGAGTGTCATACGCACTGCGAGATCGACGCTTTGAGAGATCCTATCGACAAGTTCGGCATGGTTTCGTTCGAGATAGAGCGTATAAGGTGCATACAGATACTTTTTCATCAGCCTGACGCTTATTTTTTCAACCGCAGAAGATGTCATGGACGAACGAATATAAATGGAAGCAATCAAAAAGAAATTCTTCCCGATGTAATAGGCGGCGACCAAAAAAGTGAAGGAAAGAATGATGATCTTGCCGCTTTCCCATCCCAGATAGCGATACGCAGGCCCCAGGACAGGGAGGTCGAGAATCATGAAAGGCTGTTCGATCACCCGGATCAGCGTGAAGACGCCGGCAGCCCCGACACTTTCAACGATGCCTTCCAGGAATGCGAGCGGCACCAGCCACAACCATTGTCGGCGGCTTCGCGGATCGAGCAGATGATAGGCCTTTTTGATGCCGTCAATCACGGGCATACCTGTTCAGCACGGACCTGAGGTTCACATCGAGGCGTCGGCCGAAGGCCTCCCGGGAAAACAATTGCTGGGCGCGCACGCAGCCGGCGGCCCCCATCCTGTCAGCCAAGCCTGGCTCAGCGACGAGCAAGGCGAGAGCTCGAGCGAAGGCCTCGGGCTCGTTTTCCCTCAGAAAGCCTGTCACTCCATCGATGACCGTTTCCAGAGGGCCGCCCCGGTTCACCGCCACCACCGGACGGCTTGCGGCCATGCCCTCGACGATGCCGATCCCGAAGTGTTCGTCCTGACTCGTGTAAACGAGGCAGTGGCATCCTTTGAGCAAACCGGCACGCTGTTCATCGGTCACGGATTTCAAGAAGACCACGCGATCCAGCAGGCCGAGCCTTTGAGCGAGTCCGCGAAGGTCTTCCAGAACGTCGCGGTTTTCGGGCAGGCTTTCGTCATAGCCGCCTGCCATAACGAGCCACATATGGGAAAAGGTTTCAGGGCCTATCTCCTGCCTCAGGCAGTCGAGACTTTCGATGGCGAGGCCTAGGTTTTTCCGCGGGTCGAAACGATTGAGCGACAAGATGAACAGGTCATCCGGTTCGAGTTGCATCAAACCCTCCAGGCGGGGGGGGCTGCCGGATGCGAATCGTTCGACAGGGACGCCGGGATACACCACCGATGGCTCCGGGTATTTCAAACCTTGAAAGGTATCACGAAAGACTTTCGCTGTAAATTCGCTATTGACGAGGATCTGATCCGCATGAAGCCTCATGGCCCGTTTCTCCAGCCGGTCGAAGAATATCCGGTACCATGTGTAAGCGCCCTGCCTGACAGGAGTGAGTAAAAGATCGGGGTAGTGGCAGTAAAACACCACCGGTTTGCCTGTGATCCATTGAAGGAACGGTAGCACGTGGGGAACGAGATCGCAAAGGAAGATATCCGGTTTGAACTCGCCCACCCGTGTGGAAAAGGACAAAAGCAGCATGCGGACAATTGAAAAGACGGCGCGGAAACGATTGCGGACGGCGCCGGGCACTGGACGGCCGCGGACCGCGATAGAAAAACCGCCCGTAGACGTCTCAGCAAAAGATCGACCTGGATCGTATCGAGCCGTAAAAATGCGAACCTCGTGCCCCAGGGCGCTCAGTTCCACGGCCGCATCGACCATCAGCCGCTCAGCGCCGCCGATGCCCAGTTCCGGGTGCAAGATAGCGATCTTGAGCCTTCTCGAGGCTGATCCACCCTTGCCCGTGCCCTCCGCCCCCACGCCATGCGAGCTGCGCTCCATACACCACCCCCAATGCTTTAAATCCGCCCGGAAGGGGCGTCGGTCAGTCTGCCTGGACAGGTGCAAGCCCTAAACTCTATCATTGCCATTCCGCCGCAGCTGTAGTAGTTTGCCCGTGTCTTCAACGTTGCGGTTCTCTTTTACGAAGGATGCCGCCTGGCCTATCTGGACAGAATCGAAGCCCCGAACGACATCGGCATACGCATGGAAGATTTTGCTTGCCGGCTTTTGCGGGCTCCAGCCGTCGGAACCCACCCTGAAGAAGCCCCCGCGTCCTCGAAACGCATCCTTCAGGGAAGGAAGGATTCAAGCGCGCGTTTTCCCCATGGACTATTCGTATCGGGGCGGTCTTCAGTCCGTCCAAGACCCATAGATCCCGTTCGGTTCTGTACCCGTCCGAGGAAAACCTTTTTCCAGTAGACCTCATTTCGACCCGGATCGATTCCCATGAATTTACGGCTTTTTCTCCCGGGTTTCATCGCTTTTCTCATCAGCCTGGTCCTGATGCCCGTCATGATCCGCCTGGCAGCCAGCATCGGCTTCACGGACAACCCTTCCGAGCGGGACGCCCATCGGCGAATGCACAGCGCCCCGGTCGCAAGAGGCGGAGGGCTCGTGGTCAGCATCGGCTTCATCGTGCCCCTTTGCCTCTTCTTTCCTTTGGACGGACCTTACGGCGCGGTCTTGATCGGTGTCTGCATCCTGGCGATTTCGGGCACCCTCGACGATCGATTCGATCTGTCCCCGGCCCTTCAGCTCTTGGCCCCGCTCACCGCTGGGCTCGTCGTCTCTTTGACAGGTTCTCACATCCGTGCCGTGACGAACCCTTTCAACGGATATTTCAATCTGGAATCCGCCCTGTGGTTCGCGCACCTCTTGACTGTCTGCTGGATCGTGGCCATGGTCCTATCCGTTAAAATTCTGGACGGCATCGATGGATTGTCGGCTGGGATCGGGGCCATCGCATCCGCAACCATCGGGGCCGTCGCCCTCTTGGTTCCCGGCGACGAGCGGACCGCTTCCCTTGCCTTTCTGCTCGGAGGGGTGCTTCTCGGCTACCTCCCCTGGAACTGGCATCCGGCCCGGATCTACTATGGAGAGGCCGGGGCTATGCTGGTCGGATTCGTCCTGGCGGTGACCGCCATCCTCTCAACCGGAAAATGGGTGGTCACATTGATGGTCATGGCCATTCCACTGCTCGACATGGGACGGGTGATCGTTCTGCGCCTCATGAGAGGCCGTAAACCATGGATCGGCGGCCGCGATCATCTTCACCACCTCCTCTCCGATTCCGGTCTGGGCGTCCGCGGCACAACCGTCGTCCTTTGCCTATTGTCCGGCCTGATGGGCCTCGCTGCGTTCTTGATCCAGTAAATCGAAAAAGGGTTCGGTAAACCATGAAGCCGGAAGCAAGCCACTTCATTTGTCGACACCGCGATTGGATCCTGCCGATTATCCTGGTTTTTCTGCTGTGCACCGGCATCAGGCTCATCGACCTCATCCACTGGGACAGGCCGGACCTTTTCATAGACGGACAAAGGGTCATGGCCACGCACGATGCCTACGCGTGGCTGGCGGGGGCCGAAAGGGTCAACCAATACAGCTGCCACCCTATGGCCCTCCTGCTGCGATTCCTTCACGCCGCCACGGGATTGGGCGTCGCCAACCTTGCATTCTGGCTCCCCGTTTTCATGGCTCCCCTGGCGGCGCTCCCAATCGTCGTTCTCGGCCTCTGGTGGAGAGCCCCCCTGGGAACGGTCCTTGCGGGCACCCTCTGCACCGTCTCCAGCGGCTATCTGATCCGAAGCCGGCTCGGATTTTACGACACCGACCCTTTGGCCCTCTTTTTCGCAGTCGGCCTGGGGGTCGCTCTCGTTTGCTGGCTGGAGCCCGTTCTCCGCCTGCCCCGCAAAAGCGATGCAGCACCTTCGCCCCGGAGATTCTTCGGATTCGCCTTCCTGATCGGAATCTGGGGCAGACTTTATCTTTTCACGTATCCCAGCGGTGAACCCA
>Ga0068714_10006544_pt1 | contig 11788 bp, 7 predicted proteins | sample MTBNYHSulfiMetaG_FD_62988 | JGI IMG/M metagenome (GOLD analysis project Ga0068714, IMG submission 62988) | Enrichment culture microbial communities from rom New York Harbor, USA that are MTBE-degrading - MTBE-NYH (New York Harbor Sulfidogenic)... | ecosystem: Environmental > Aquatic > Marine >... | reverse complement strand
TTTCCATTCAATTATGGTGCCCGTCTCCATGTCGGCACCGAGGCTGGGCATGAAAAATTCAGCCATTGGTCTGCACCATCTTTCTGGCAATCGGGATTATTCTGTCGACTTGCGGCAAGGCAACATCTTCCAAGTGCTTGGCATATGGCAGCGGCACCTCGACCGTGCAAAGGCGCTCAACAGGTGCATCCAATTCGTAGAAAGCGCCTTCCATAATGCGCGCGCTGATTTCAGCCGAGATTCCACCGCTGCGCCACCCTTCATCCACAATCAGCGCCCTGTGAGTTTTGGCAATGGAAGTCAGAAAAGTCTCATCGTCCAAAGGGCGCAAGGTGCGCAAATCAATCACTTCCACCTCAATCCCCTCCTTTGTAAGGCAGTCGGCGGCCTCCAGCGCTTTGAAAAGGCTGGCGCCGTAGGTAACGATGGTCAGATCACGCCCCTGCCTGCGCACCTTGGCCTTGTCGATCTCCACCGGACCGGCATCCGTCGGCAGCTCTCCCTCCATGTTATAAAGGGTGTTGTTCTCAAAGATGAGCACCGGATCGGGGTCCTCGAGGGCGGTCCACAACATCCCGCGTGCGTCCTCGAGGGTAGCGGGCGTCAGCACCTTGAGGCCGGGAATATGAGCATACCAGCCTTCCAGACTATGCGAATGCTGGGCTGCCAGTTGTTTTCCGCCGCCTGTCGCCATGCGAATCACAAGGGGTACATTGAACAATCCCCCCGACATGTGCAGGTAAGTGGCAGCGTTGTTGAGAATCTGATCGGCAGCCAGCAAACTGAAGTTGACGGTCATGATCTCAACTATCGGTCGCATGCCGCCCAGAGCCGCCCCAATTCCGGCCCCGACGAAAGCTGATTCACACAATGGGGTGTCGCGAATGCGCTCCGGTCCGAATTCTTCCAACAGCCCTTTGCTGACCGCAAAGCACCCGCCGTAGCGGCCCACGTCTTCACCCATCAGGAACACACGCCGGTCTTTGAGCAATGCCTCTCGCATAGCTTCCCGAACCGCATCGCGATAAGTGGTTCGCCGCAGATTGCCGGAGCCGCCGTTCATACCTTCCTCCGTTCCGAGTAGACAAATCGCGTCAGATCTTCAACCGGTTCGCATGTGCAGGCTTCGGCAAAGGCTACAGCTTCCTTGATTTCCATCGAGACTTCCCGCTCCAGCTGTTCCAGATCGCCGTCGGTGAGCAGATCCTGTCTCTTCAGTTTTTCGATGAAAGTCGAGATGGGATCTCGTCTCTTCCATGTCTCAACTTCTTCTTTGGTACGGTAGAGCTCGGGATCGAACATAGAGTGGGCTCTAAACCTGTAGGTGCGGCATTCAAGAAAATAAGGGCCCTTTCCGCTTCGAATCGCAGCCGCCGCTTTTTTCGCCGCCGCTTCCACCTCCAGCACGTTCATGCCGTCCACCGCCCGTGCCTCTACATCATAGCCTGCGGCCTTTCGAATCAGGTCGGTTACGGATTCGGACAGCTCCAAAGCGGTTCCCATAGCATAGAGGTTGTTTTCACAGACAAAGAGGATCGGGAGCTGCCAAAGCGCAGCCAGATTCATCGATTCATGGAACTCCCCTTCGGCAACGGCGCCGTCACCGAAAAAGCAGCAGGTTACGATGTTCTTGTTTTGCATTTTATCCGCTAAGGCCAACCCCACAGCGATGGGCAGCCCGCCGCCAACGATCGCGTTGCCCCCGTAAAAGCGCGTTTTGTCGTCAAACAGGTGCATCGATCCGCCGCGGCCCCGGCAGCAACCTTCCTGTTTGCCGTACATTTCGGCTATGATGGCTCCGGCGGACATACCGCGCGCCAAAGCATGGCCGTGCTCCCGATAGGTGGCTACAATTGCATCTTCAGGAGTGAGCGCCTCCATGACTCCGACGGCCACTGCTTCTTCGCCGATGTAGAGGTGCAGGAATCCACGGATTTTTGTGGCGCTGTAGAGCTCGGCGGATTTTTCTTCCAAACGTCGAATGCGAAGCATCTGCCGGAGCAAATGCAACCCGTGGTCGCGCTCAATTTTCGCCCTTTTTTGCCTTGTAGCGGATTGCGCAGTCATTCGTTCATCTCCAAAGTTGACGTGTCGCCTTCGGGCAATCCCAATTCCCGAGCTTTGAGCAAGCGTCGCATGATTTTGCCGGCCCTGTTTTTGGGAAGATTTTCTTCAAAATCAATCTCTTTGGGCGCGACCGCCGATCCGAGTCTTTTGCGGGCAAAACCGATTAAGTCCAGGCGCAACTCGTTGCTCGGCTGCACGTTGGGCTTGAGGGAGACGAATGCTTTGACTAGCTCTCCAATCATCGGATGCGGCTTGCCGATCACACCCGCTTCAGCCACTGCAGGATGCTCCATGAGGGCACTTTCCACTTCGAAAGGACCCACCATGTGACCGGAGGTCTTGATGATGTCATCGGCTCGACCGAGAAACCAGTAGTACCCGTCTGCATCGCGCATGGCCAGGTCGCCGGTGAAATACCAGCCGCCGACAAAGCACTCTCGATACCGCTCATCATCATGCAGGTATGCTCGAAACATGGATGGCCAGCCGGGCTTGAGGGCCAGTTCGCCCTGCACTCCCGGCTCCTTGACCACTTCAACCGTCTCTTTATCGACGCGGCGTACAATAGCCGCCTCAACGCCCGGCACCGGCAATCCCATGGAGCCCGGACGGATTTCAAGGGCGGGGAAATTGGCGATCATGATGCCCCCGGTTTCCGTCTGCCACCAATTGTCATGAATCGGCAGCCCCAGGGCATGCTCGCCCCAAAGGACGGCCTCCGGGTTGAGCGGTTCGCCGACACTATGGATGACGCGCAAATGGCTCAAATCGTATTTCTTACGCGGCTCGATATCGAGGCGCATCAATCTGCGAATTGCGGTGGGCGCCGTGTACCAGACGCTCACTTTCTGTTCATGCAGGATGCGAAGCCAGCGTTCTGCGTCAAAATCGGCTTCATCGATGATATTGGTCACCCCGTGGACAAGGGGAGAAATGATGCCGTAGGAAGTGCCGGTTACCCAGCCGGGGTCCGCTGTGCACCAGAAAACGTCGCCCGGGTGGAAATCCAGCACATACTTTCCGGTCATATAATGATTCAAAACTGCATTGTGCACATGCACCGCTCCCTTGGGCATGCCGGTTGTGCCGCTGGTAAAGTGCAGGACCGCCACCTCCTCAGGGTCGGTCGAAGGAATGTCGAATTTCTCCGCCGCATCCGCCATGCGCCTGGGCAGGGACCAGAGGCCGTCGCGAACATCCGCTTCCACATCAGTGAGGAGAACGTGCTCCAGCTTCGGCAAACGCTCCATCAGGTCTTCTACTTTCTGCCGGTACTGCCGATCAGTGGTCACCAGGACCCTGGCGTCCCCTTTGCTCAGGCGCTGGTAGATGGGTTCCGGGCCAAAGGCCGAGAACAGCGGGCAAAACAGGCTGGTGTTTTTAATTGTACCGAGAGCCGCAACATAAAGCTCGGGGATTCGCCCCGCCAGCACAAAGACGGGGTCTCCTTTACCCAGGCCCAGGCTCTTGAGTACATTGGCAAACCGATTGGTCTGCGCCTTGAGATCCGCATAGGTGAAGTCGCGAACAGTGTCATCCTGACCCAGCCAACGAAGCGCCAGTCTATCACGGTGCGGGCCACTGGCATGCCGGTCGACGGCCTCGTAGGCAATGTTCAAACCGCTGCCGCCTGGCAGGCCATTCAGCTCACTCCGGATTGCAGCCCAAGAGAACTCCGCCCGGATTCGCTCATAATCCACCAGATTTGGCGACACACTCCATGAGCTTGGAGATTTTTTGATGGACTGCCAGGACAACCCCCTCTCCTTCCATTTACTCCCGTTCGTGAAACGTTGAAATGCTCAACGACCTCAATGCTAGAAGGCCAATGACTCGAGGCGTGCGCTCTGTCGTGTGCTCCCCGATAAAGGGATTAACAGGGATAAGAATGAGCGGAGGAAAAGAGCTTTAGATGGAGCTTCAGCAGCTGCATGAACAAGAATCTCAGGGAGTCCCTGCACAATTTTTCACCCTGCCTGTTTTGATAACTGGACTTGGAGCAAATGATGTGCCAGAAGTATTGCTGGAAGGCATACCCTTGAAATCCAAAGCGACATCATAGACCGATGGGTTGAAGCTGCTCGAGGGACGGAGAACAGACGGACTTTTTGTGTCAAGGTTTTTTACAGGTTGTAAAAAGGATATCCGATGTTATCGCTGAGGCTGGCGTTCAGCGGGCGGCCAATGATGAGCAATGGCACAACAGGTAGAAGAGCTCAGTTTGAGATGAGGTGGATGAAAGAGCTATGCTGAAAAATGTTGGCCTGGATGCTAACAAGACACGCGCATCGACCCTTCAGAGACCTGCCCTTCGACAGCTGCCGGGCACTCGGCCTGGAGGCAGGCTGATGCTGCTCGGTCTTTTCCTCCTGATATTTCAATTTGGCTGCGTATCATACCGCTATGTCTCATTTGCGGAAGTGCCTTTTCGCGACCGCCTCACAGTGGAAAGCGATGGAGAGGTTCGGGTAGCGGCAGCCGTGTTGAGCCGTGAGGAATCCCGCAAACTGTTCGGAGCAAATCTGTTCTCTCAGGGGGTTCAACCGGTTTGGCTGGAGATAGAAAACGGCTCTCCATCCACTCTGGTTTTCTTTATGCGCAGCGTCGATCCGCATTATTTTTCGCCGCGAGAAGCTGCTCATCAGGCACACTTTTCTGTGCTGAAGCCTTTCTATGAGCATGGCATTTTCTCACTGCCGATGTGGCCGTTGCTTCCCTTCGTTCCGCTCCGGGCGATCACGGCCGCGAATGCGAATGATGAGATGAACGAGCATTTCGATGGCGCCGGCATCGGTAACGAGTCGCTCTCACCCGGGGAACGGATCGAGGGATTCGTCTTCACCCGGGCCGAGGCCGGCACCAAAAGAATACCAGTTAGTCTGGTTGGGGCCGACAAGCGCCACAGCTTCACCTTATTTGTCAGAATACCCGGCACCGTGATCGATTATGAGCTTGTGACGTTTGAATCGATCTATCCGAAGGAAACCTACATCGATCACGACTGGCACAAGCTCACCGATCGCCTGCAGGCACTGCCCTGCTGCACAACCAACGCTTCGGGCTCCAGCCGGGGCGATCCGGTTAACCTTGTGATCGTGGGCGACTTCGAGAACATCCTCGAAGCCTTCATCCTCGCTGGTTGGGACGAAACGGAGCGACTTAGCTTCGCCAGTGCGCGACGAACAGCCCGGAGCTTCATTCGCGGCGAGAGCTACCGCACCTCTCCGGTCAGCAATCTATACCTTTTCGGCCGGCCGCAGGATTTTGCTCTACAGAAGGCCCGTGCAACCCTCAACTCTCGCAACCATCTACGCTTGTGGCGGACTCCCTGGCGCGTGGAGGGCAGATCGGTATGGATCGGACAGGCCAGCCGTGATATTGGAGTTCGCCTCACGTGGCGTACCTGGAACCTCACAACACATGAAATTGACCCCGACGTCGATGATGCCCGCGATAACGTACTTGGCGATTTAGTTGACACGGGCCGCGTTTCATCAGTAGGCTTTATCCAAGGTCCGCACGCTCGCACTTTGGATAATCCCGGTAAAAACCTCACCGGCGATTCTTATTTCACTGACGGCGAGTACCTTGTCGTAGTCGTTGAGAAAGAAACGACTCCCTTACACGTTTTGGATTGGCACAAACGACGCCCTTCAAAAAAGGACAAAAATAGCTCTTCTCGAAACTTGAACTTCAAGAAGAACGAACCAGCTGCATGATTGAAAGACCAGAAGAGCCCAATCTCAAGAGTGGACGACCCGATTTTGACAAGCCTGCTCCCTCCGCTCCGAAACCGATTTTCGCCGATTCGACGGCCACTCGAAATCCTTGGCTCGCCATGGTCGGAATCGGTTTGGGCGTATTGATGTCCACCATTGATTTCAGCATCGTAAACATAGCCCTGCCCACCCTGGTAAAGGAGCTCCATACGGATCTGGCTACGGTCCAGTGGGTGATCCTTAGCTACTCACTGGTGGTCACTTCTCTTATGCTCAGTGTGGCGCGCCTGGGCGACCTGTTCGGCAGAAAGACGATTTACAGTGCGGGGCTGCTGATCTTTTCACTGGGGTCTTTGCTCTGCGGCATGGCTGAAAACGTCGCCTGCCTCATTGCGTTCCGTGCTTTTCAAGCGCTGGGTGCGGTGATGATGCAGGCTCTAGGAGCGGCAATCGTTACCGAGATCTTTCCCTCCACTGCGCGAGGACGGGCACTTGGGGTTATCGGCGGTATAGTTTCATTCGGACTGGCCGTCGGACCGGCGTTGGGCGGGCTGCTGATCGGTATTGCCGGTTGGCAGTCAATCTTTCTCATCAATGTCCCCATAGGCGTGATCGCTGGCATCGCAGTCGCTATTTACGTCCCTGCTTCAAGGCAGTCTCAATATGCAAAGCATTTCGATCTGGCAGGCGCCTTGATCCTTCTCATTGCCCTCGCCTCCTACTCTTTTGCTATGACTTTAGGGCAGCGGGCGGGCTTTGCTAACCCTGCGGTTCTGATGATGCTGAGCCTGGCGGGAGCCGGTCTAGTGATATTCTTTCTGACGGAGCAGCGCATCAAGCAACCGATGGTCGATCCGCGCATGTTCGGTAACGTCTTGTTGAGCTTCAACTTGTTGATGAGCTTGCTGGTCTTTATCAGTATGGCGGGCATGGTGGTGCTGCCGTTTTTCCTCGAGAGCGCCATGGGCTGCTCAACCCGGTTGACGGGTCTTCTGATGATGAGCATTCCGCTAAGTATGGGATTAATAGCGCCGTGGGCGGGCTCTCTATCCGATCGTCACGGCCCGCGCGGGATAAGTTTGCTGGGCCTGCTCGTGATGATGGGCGGGTGTCTGGCTGTGACAACACTTCATGAAGACGTTTCTCTGACCGGATACATTCTGCGCATTGCCCCTTTGGGGATCGGACTGGGACTCTTTCAGTCTCCCAACAACAGCGCCGTTTTGGGTTCCGTCCCCGCTGAGAGGCTCGGAGTCGCTTCAGGCCTTCTCTCCCTTTCGCGAAATCTCGGCGTTGCTTCCGGCCTGCCGCTCTTAAGCGCCTTGTTTGCCACGCGTGTGATCGCCTCTCCGAATCTGCAGGAGAAATCGATGGGCATCTCCAAAGCTTCTCCTGCCGCCTTGTTGAATGGACTTTCTCTGACCTATCAGGCTGCAGCCGGCATTGTTCTGGCGGCAGTGATTTTAGCCGCACTAGCATTTTGGATCGACAAACGCCATCCTCCAAGGATCTGATTAGCGCGCGCCGACCTTGCGATATAAATGCGGCGCCCTCATGATGGGGCATCCAGCACTTTGCGGATCATCCTTGCCATATCTTGCCTCATTAGTGGCTTCATTACGAGCTCCCGAACCCCTATCGCTCTTGCTTTTTCTTCGGACATGGTATGGCTGAAGCCGGTACACAGAATAATCGGAATATCCGACCGGAGTCGTGTGAGCGCAACAGCCAGTTCAGCCCCGGTCATTCGGGGCATGGTCATATCGGTGATGACCAAATCGAAGGCAGCAGGATCTCTTCTAAACAATTCCAACGCCTCCATCCCGCTGGTTCGGGTAACGACCGAATACCCCAGTGTTTCCAGCATTTGCCTGCCTAAACTGGCCAGGCTCGGTTCGTCATCCACAAACAGAATTCGTTCCTTCCCGAGCGACAAAGGCACATCATTTAACTCTTTGCGCTCTGTCGGCGCTCGCTCGATCTGCGGCAGATACACGTGAAAGACGGTGCCCTCTCCCGGTTCGCTGTACACGTTGATTACGCCCCGATGGCTGTTGACAATGCCATGGACAACGGCCAGACCCAAGCCGGTGCCTTCGCTTTCAGCTTTGGTCGTAAAGTAGGGCTCAAAAATTCGCGCCGCCACCGCCGGGTGCATACCGTAACCGGTGTCGGCTACCGTCAGCCGGACATAGTTCCCGAAAGGCAAATCAGGCTGTCCCACCTGCCCCATTCCATGCTCCACCGTTACGCTCTTGAGACCGACCTGGAGCACGCCCCCCTGATCGCGCATGGCATGGTACGCGTTGGTACAAAGATTCATAATGACCTGGTGCATCTGGGTGGGATCGCCAAGGACAATTCCTTCTGTCGCCACGTCCTGGCGAATCTCGATGGTCGCCGGCAAGGTCGATCGAAGGAGACTCAACGCCTCCTTGACAATCAGGTGCAGTGCCAAAGGAATCGGCTCCTGCTCGGTTTGTCGGCTGAATACCTGAATATGTTGAATTAGATTTTTAGCGCGATGCCCCGCCGTTAGCACCTGATTAATCTTGTCGACGGCCTCGCTGTCCTCAGGCAGATCATAAAGAGCCAACTCGGAAAATCCGATCATTGCGGTCAGAATGTTGTTGAAATCATGGGCAATGCCTCCGGCAAGGGTGGCAACCGCTTCCATTTTTTGCGCCTGGCGAAGCCTCTCTTCGAGCCGCATCTGCTCGGATACGTCTTCGTAGGTTATCACCTGATCGCCCCCCGTCGGAAATACCGATCGAACTTGAGCTCGTTTGACCGTACCGTTTTTGCATCTTGTCTTCACAGCACTGTCGTGCATTATGTTGGAACCGGCTATTTCCCCGGATCTCTCAAACCGGGAGAGCATGTCCTGTCGACAAATCGGTTCAGGGTAAGCCTTTTCAATCCAATCTCGATAGGTCGAGATATCATCCATGGCGTAGCCGAAAATTTCCGTAAACCTCGGGTTCAGGTAGCGAAATTGTCCATTCTTGTCAACCAGGGCAACACCAATGGGCAGCTCATCCAACAGCAGCTGGAATTTGTTCTTTTCGGCATCCAGAGCTTGAAGCATCTCCTTATGCGGGGTAATGTCCACATGGCAGCCGGTCAGCCGCCGGGCCTCTCCGTCCGCCGATGGCGCCACTTCTCCGCTGGCCGTGATCCAGCGATATGAGCCGTCCTTATGGCGGAGACGAAACTCAACATGATAGTCTGCTCGACGACCTTTTATACAGGCATCCATTTCAGCCATGATTCGCGGTCGATCTTCGGAATGGAGGCGGGCTTCCCATTCCTCGTAGAGATTGGGTATTTCGAAATCCTGATAGCCGATCTGGCCTTTCCATTCGGGAGAGAGCCAGATTTCGCCCGTTTGCAGGTTGTAGTCCCAGAGGCCGATGTTGGATGATTTGAGCGCCAGATGGAGCCGGTTGTTGCTGATCTGCAACGCCTCCTCGGCTTTGCGCCGCGCCTCAATTTCTCTTTCCGCTTCCAACATCTTCTGTTCAAGTTTTCTAACGAGACGCTCACTGTAGACCTTGAGGATTTCGGTTTCCAACTCCGGCTCGGGCGCTGCAGCGCTTGTACCGCCATGGGTGGATTCCACCACGTCGCGAATGGCCTTCATGAGTACTTCAGGCTCGCAGGGCTTGACCAAGAAGCGATCAGCACCGATCTTTAGCGCAAAGGCCTCATCCTTTGGGCCTGTATAGGTTGCGGTGTAAATGATGAAAGGAATATGGCATAACGCCTTGTCTGTTTTGACGTTGCGGCACAACTGAAAACCGTCCATGATCGGCATGAGAATATCGCTGATGATCAAATCGAACGTCCCGGCTCTGAGTCTTTCCAATGCCTCGGCACCGTTTGTCACCGATTGCACCTCATAACCGTTGCCTCTAAGCAGAAGCTCCAGGAGATATCGGGCATCCTCTCTGTCGTCCACCACGAGTATTCTCATCTCAACTCTCCTGATCGCTTGAACTTTTCGGCAGGTACTGAGCGATCTCGGACACGAAGGTTTCCGGGTCGATGGGTTTTTCGATGTAGCCGGTGGCGCCGGCCGCCAGGACCCGCTCTCGATCTCCGACCATAGCATAAGAAGTTACCGCTATAATGGGCACGCCCCTTAGCTCGTCATGTTTTTTCAGCTCCGAAGCGACTGCATAGCCGTCCATTTCGGGCAACTGGATATCGAGCAGAATGCCCTGGGGCTTAATAAGCAACGCCTTTTCAATGCCCTCTTTGCCGTTTTCCGCACCGATCACCTCAAAACCGTTTTTTTCCAGCAGAAAGCGCATCAAGTAAAAGTTCTGCTCGTTGTCTTCAATGATCAGAAGGGTCCTTGTCATGGCAATCCTCCTGGTTGACGGGAAAGCGGACTGTAAAAGTGCTGCCCTTTCCCCATTGGCTCTCTACACCAATGGAGCCGCCCATCATTTCCATCAGCTTCTCGCAAATGGAAAGTCCGAGGCCGGATCCTTCGTGCTTTCTCGCAAGGCCGCTGTCAATTTGGTGGAAAGGTCGAAACAGCCCCGGCAGTTCTTCTTCCCGTATCCCAACGCCGGTATCGGTAACAGACAGAACGTAGCGATCATTTTCACTGCGGCAGGAGACACTCACATATCCCTTATCGGTAAATTTAACGGCGTTGTTTAATAAATTGAGTATGACCTGTTCCAGGCGGCGCTGATCCGTAACCGCCACTGCAACATCCGCTCCGATTTCCAGGCGCAGATCGATTCCCTTTTTTTCAGCCAGCGGCGAGACTATCCTGGCCGTTCTCTCAATGGATGATCGCAGGTCGAAAGCTGTGTTGGAAAGCTCCAACTGACCTGCCTCTATTTTGGAAATATCAAGCACGTCATTGATAAGTGCCAGAAGATGGCGGGCGCTGCTCTGTACCATTCTCATCTGCTTCAATTGCTCTTCGTTTAATGGGCCGGTCAGTCCCTGGAGCATGATGCCGGTGAATCCGATAATGGAGTTGAGAGGGGTGCGAAGTTCGTGAGACATTGTTGCCAGGAAGGCGGATTTTAGCTGATCGGCTGCCTGGGCTTTCTCCATGGCAACTGCCAATTCGGCAGTTCGCTCGGCGACACGATTTTCCAGTTCTTCCGAATGGCGCAGCACCTCTTCGTACAAGCGTGCATTTTCAATGGCGAGGGCCACCGGGCCGCAGATGTCCTGAACCAGATTGAGCTTGCGCTGATCCGGCTTTGCGTTGGTGCGCGAAAAAAGACACAACATACCGATGGTCTCGTTTCGCACTTTCAAAGGGAATGCTGCGTGAAACCGGATCTCTTCCTCAGACAAAGGATGCGGTTTACCGGAGGCGCTTGTCGATCCGCCGTTCCAGGTGATGGAAGGCTCGCCATCTCGGGCTGCATAGCCGCATAAGCACCCCCCGATACGAATCGTCTCATTTTTTAAGGCGGCAGCAATGGGCCCTGAAGCGTTTTTCGACGCTCCGGGAACTAGACGACCGCTGTCGCGATCCAGCAGACAGAGAGCACTTCCTTCGACTTTCGTAAGGTCCATAGCCCCCTGCAGAGCATTCTCGAGGATCGACTGCAAATGGAGCTCGGTGGTTGTGGAGCGAAGCGTGCGATCTATAATGGCCATCTGCTTGTTTCGCTTGGTAAGGGCCCTGGTGCGGGAGTTAACCTGGAACTTGAGGATAATGGCACCCATCAAGCTCATGAACAGGACAATACCCGCAATCAAGCCGGTAAGTTGAACCCATGCCGGCAGCTTGAAGTGAACCTCCTCGGAGGTCCATCTTTTCAATGATTGATAGTAAATGGATTGCGGATCTTTTTTGAGCTTGAGGAGATAGGCGTCAATGGTATCCAGCACTTGCCCGGGCCCGCTCTTATATGATGCAAAATAGAGGTTGGAAGGGTTAAAGATAACAGCGGTATCCTCCAGTCCCAACCTCTCGGCATGCATTAAGCCGTAAAACCGGTTGGTTATGGCAGCATCCG